>Ga0247809_1000543_pt1 | contig 17353 bp, 15 predicted proteins | sample UWRJL104311B1_FD_180951 | JGI IMG/M metagenome (GOLD analysis project Ga0247809, IMG submission 180951) | Plant litter microbial communities from Arlington Agricultural Research Station in Wisconsin, United States - UWRJ-L104-311B-1 | ecosystem: Environmental > Terrestrial > Plant litter >...
CGGCATTTTTGCTCGGTGGCATCGTCAACACGCTGATGGTGCTGGGTTACCTGCCCAACGTGTTCCTGACCATGTATTCGAGCCAGATCGGCTCAGCGATCGAAGTCGCCTTGCTGTCGCTGGCCCTGGCTGACCGCATCAATGCCATGCGCGAGCAGCAAGCGCAAACGCTGTTTGATGCGGGTCAAAAACTCGAAGTGCTGAACCAGCAACTGGCTCACAGTAACCAGCTCAAAGATGAGTTCCTCGCCACCCTGACCCACGAACTGCGCACTCCCATGAACGGTGTGATCGGTTCGCTGGAGTTGATGCAAACCGTCGAGATGGACCCTGAGCTGGAGCAATACCAGCAAACTGCTGCCGGTTCCGCGCGGGACATGATGCGCATGGTCAATGGCATCCTGACCCTGACCGAATTGCAGGCCGGCAAGCTCAAGGCCTCCCCGGCAGCGTTCAGCTTGCGGGGTGTGGTCGACTCCTTGCGGGTACAGTTCGAGGGCAACGCATCGAGCAAGTCGCTGGACTTCAAAGTCGACGTAACCTCGGGGCTGCCGGATCGCTTGCACGGTGACAGCGCCAAACTGACGCAATGCCTGGAATGCCTGTTGGACAACGCGATCAAGTTCACCCGGGTCGGTGGGTTGGCGCTACGGGTGACGGGCAAGCCGGTGGAAAACGGTCGGCTGGCGCTGTCGTTTGCAGTGATCGACACGGGGATCGGCTTTACCGATTTGGGGGAGGCGACGCTGTATCAGCGCTTCTTCCAGCTCGACGGTTCAATGACGCGTGAGTACGGCGGTTTGGGCGTGGGGCTGGCGATTTGTCGGCAACTGGTCGAATTGCTCGGCGGGCGCCTGACGCACCGCTCAGAGCCGGGCAGTGGCAGTCGCTTCCAGCTTGATGTCGACTTTGACGTGCCGGTGGTAGAGCGACCGCCCGTACCGGTGATGAGCGGCGATCTTGCGCGTTTGCGCTTGCCGCAGGATTGCAGTGTATTGCTGGTAGATGACAACAGCGTCAATCAGTTAGTGATGCGCGGCATGTTGCTCAAGCTCGGGTTCCGGGTGCGTTCCGCTGATAACGGTCTGAACGCACTCGATCAATTACAGCGTGAAACCTTTGATGCGGTGCTGATCGATTGTCAGTTGCCGCCTCAAGACGGCATCTCCCTGTGCTGCCGGATCCGCGCCTTGCCGGGCTACGCCGAATTGCCGGTGTTCGTAGTGGCTTTGAGTGTTGATCGTGAACATTGCCCGACCGCAGACTTGATCGATTACTTGAACAAGCCGGTGAAATTCGAAGATTTGCAGGCCGCGCTCTATCGTCGGGTGTTGTGTCCTGGCTAGGGCGAAAGCGCCGACATTTAGGCGGATATGCCACTTTGTTCGGCCTCGGGGCAGTGCTTAACTGACTCCCTTGGCTGACCCAAAGGAGCCCCCGTCATGAACCTGCATCAGTTCGCCGAAACCCACGAAGTCACCAACCAGCCTCCGTCGCTGGACGGCACCAACCTCTATCGCATCGACTTGCCGTTGCAAGAATGGTCGCGGCGGTTCGGGGCGGGTTGGGCCGAGTCGCGGATCGAAGCGTACGGCGCACTGGCGGGCGGGCCGTTGATGGAAGCCGGGTTTCTGGCCAACCAGAACAAACCGGTATTTGTCAGCCATGACCGTTATGGCCATCGCATCGATCTGGTGGAGTTCCACCCGGCCTATCACCAATTGATGCGCACAGCGGTCGAGCACGGGCTGACTTCGTTGCCTTGGGCACATCCGCAGTCGGGTGCGCATGTAGCCCGCGCGTCCATGAGTTATCTGCACAGCCAGGCCGAAGCCGGCAGCGGTTGTCCATTGACCATGACCTTTGCCAGCGTCCCGGCGATGCGCCTTCAACCGGATCTGGCCAAGCAGTGGCTGCCGAAAATCCTTTCTACCGAATACGACCCGCGTAACGTCGGCATGGCGCACAAGGCTGGTGTAACCATCGGCATGGCCATGACCGAGAAGCAGGGCGGCACCGACGTCCGTGCCAACACCACCAAGGCGTATCCAGTCGGCGCCAGCGGTCCGGGACAGGCCTACGAACTGGTCGGCCATAAGTGGTTCTGCTCGGCACCGATGTGCGATGCCTTCCTGACCCTGGCGCAGACTGACAAGGGGTTGACCTGTTTCCTGCTGCCGCGCCATCGCCCCGACGACACGCGCAATCAGTTCTACATCCAGCGTCTGAAAAACAAGCTGGGCAATTGCTCCAACGCCTCCAGCGAAGTGGAGTTTCGCGGTGCGCTGGCGTGGATGGTCGGCGAAGAAGGGCGGGGCGTGCCGACCATCATCGAAATGGTCGCCATGACCCGCTTCGATTGCATGGTCGGCTCCAGCGCGTTGATGCGCCAGGCCCTGACCCAGGCCAGCCATCACTGCGCTCACCGCAGCGTCGGTGGCAAGTTGCTCAGCGAACAGCCATTGATGCAAAACGTACTCGCCGATCTGGCGCTGGAAAGCGAAGCGGCCCTGGCCTTGAGCCTGCGCATGGGCAAGGCGCTGGATCATCTGGACGACAGCCAGGAAGCGAAATTCGCCCGGTTGGTGACGGCCGTGGGCAAATACTGGATCTGCAAACGCGCGCCCGCGATGATCAATGAAGCCGCTGAATGCATGGGCGGCGCCGGCTACGTCGAAGAAAGCATCCTGCCGCGCCTATACCGTGAGGCGCCGGTCAATTCGACATGGGAAGGTTCCGGCAACGTGCAGTGCCTGGATGTGCTGCGGGCGCTGTCGAAGGAGCCAGGTGTGCTCGACGTGCTGTTCAGCGAGTTGGGCGATGGTCATGGTGACAAGCGCTTGGCCGCGCATATCAGTCAGTTGCAGGCGGCGTTCAAGGACACCAGCGACATTCAGTACCGCGCGCGGCAGTTGACCGAAGACATTGCGTTGGGGCTTCAGGCGAAGCTATTGCTGGAGGCGGGGAATGCGGCGGTCAGTGATGCGTTTATCACCAGTCGCCTTGGCTCCGCCGGTCGGGTGTATGGCGCGTTGCCGCGAGGGGTGGACGTGGAAGCGATTGTCGTCCGCTCGACTCCGCTTATGTGAAAGACACAGAACCCCTGTAGGAGTGAGCCTGCTCGCGATGAGGCCATCTCATTCAACATATTTGTTGGCTGACACTCCGCTATCGCGAGCAGGCTCACTCCTACAGGGGTTCCGCGCTGGACTTGGCATTTGTGTAGCCACCCCTGTTCCCGTGAAGCGACGATGCAGGCAAGATGAAGGTCTGCAAGTCAGAACACAGGATGCTGATCGTGACCGAAGCTTTTATTGTCGTTCAAACCGCCGAGCAAGCCGTGGACCGGCTTGCGCTCTTGCACAATCGTGCAACCACTGCGCTGAATCAGGCGCTCAAGCGTTACCTCAAGGATCGAGTTGAGCCGGACGCCGAACAGCGTGCGATGTTTCGTTATCCCGAACTGCGTCTGACCTATCACTGCCAAGGCGAAGTCCCGCAGACCACGCGCGCCTACGCCAAGGTTCAATTGCCCGGGACCTACAGTGTCACCGTCACCCATCCGGCAGCGTTCCGTAAATACCTGCTGGAGCAACTCGTGCCGTTGATGCACGACTTCACCGTGACCGTCGAAGTCGGCATCAGTCAGCAAAACATTCCCTATCCGTACGTGGTCGAGCAGGGCGATGAACTGGCCGGCTCCGGCGTGACCGCTGCCGTGCTGGCGCGGGTGTTCCCGAGTACCGATTTGTCCGCCGCGACCGATGGCATTGCCGACGGTTTGTACGATTGGGAAAACACCGACCCGCTGCCCCTGGCGCTGTTCGATGCCGCGCGGGTGGATTTCTCCCTGCGCCGACTGGTGCATTACACCGGCAGTGACTGGCGTCATGTGCAGCCATGGATTCTGCTGACCAACTACCACCGCTACGTTGACCAGTTCATCGTCCATGGTCTGGAGCAGTTGCGCAGCGACCCGCGGTTTGTGCGCATGGTTTTGCCGGGCAACGTGATCATCGAAAAAAGCATGGATCACGGCGAAGCGTCGGCGATTGCGGCGGGCGTGGTCTGGCACCGTTATCAAATGCCGGCTTATCACCTGATCGCCAGCGATGGCCACGGCGTGACGCTGGTGAACATCGGTGTCGGCCCGTCCAACGCCAAGAACATCACCGATCACTTGGCGGTGCTGCGTCCGCATTGCTGGCTGATGATCGGCCACTGCGGCGGCTTGCGTCAGTCGCAGACCATTGGCGACTACGTACTGGCGCACGCTTACATGCGCCGCGACGGGATTCTCGACCGGGTCGTGCCGCCGAACATTCCGATTCCGGCCCTGGCTGAAGTGCAGATGGCATTGCAGCAAGCGGCGGCCAACGTCACCGGCGAGAAAGGCGATGAACTGAAGAAACGCCTGCGCACCGGAACCGTACTGACTTATGACGACCGCAACTGGGAACTGCGCTGGGCGCAGGAACGTCCGTTGATCAATCTGTCTCGCGCTGTAGCGGTGGACATGGAAAGCGGCACCATCGCAGCTCAGGGCTATCGTTTGCGCGTGCCCTACGGCACGTTGCTGTGTGTCTCGGACAAACCATTGCACAGCGAAATCAAGCTGCCGGGTTCGGCCAACGCCTTCTATGAGCGTGCGGTCAGCCAGCATTTGAAGATCGGCATCGAGGCGGTAGATTTGCTGCGCACCGAACTCAACTCGCTGCACTCGCGCAAACTGCGCAGCTTCGACGAGCCACCATTCCGCTAAGAGTCATGGTCATTTAGCGGTCGGGGCACTAGCATTAACAGCCCTGACCGTTAGATGTTCCTTTCCCCATGTCTCGTCCACAACGTCCCGCCCCTCGCCGTCCTGGCGCGAAGCCTGCGCCATCCTCCTCAGCCCCGCGCCGTGTCGCCAAAGCGCCGCCAGCCGAGCCAAAGCTGATTCTGTTTAATAAACCGTTCGATGTGTTAACCCAATTCAGCGACGGCGAAGGGCGGGCGACGCTCAAGGATTACATCGAGATCCCGGGGATTTACCCGGCAGGACGGCTGGACCGTGACAGCGAAGGCTTGCTGCTGTTGACCAACGACGGCCAGCTTCAGGCGCGGATCGCCGACCCGAAACACAAACTGGCAAAGACTTATTGGGTGCAGGTGGAAGGCGAGCCGAGTGCCGAGCAATTGCAGCGGTTGCGCGATGGTGTCGAACTGAACGACGGCATGACCTTGCCGGCCGAAGCGCGGCAACTTGAAGAACCTCAGTTGTGGCCACGCAACCCACCCGTGCGCTTTCGCAAAAGCGTGCCGACGAGTTGGCTGGAGTTGGTGATTCGCGAAGGGCGAAACCGTCAGGTGCGGCGCATGACTGCGGCGGTCGGCTTGCCGACATTGCGTCTGGTGCGGGTCAAAATCGGCGACTGGACGATCGAAGGGCTCGATCAGGGTCAGTGGAAAGAAGTGCCGGCGCGCTTATAACGTGCCGGATTCGATCAGTCCGATCACTACGCTCTTGATGATGAACGCGGCCACGCCCAGACCCAGGACAAAGAACAGAATGAGCGAGCCAAAGCGCCCGGCCTTGGACTTCTTCGCCAGATCCCAGACGATGAAACCCATGAAAATGATCAGGATGCTGACAAGGCCAGTCATCATCCACTCTTCAAATACTGCAGGATCCATCGAACATCTCCAGCGTGGGCGAGGCTAAAAGGCGCTGGAGTATACGCCACTGAGAATTGGCGAAGTATTGACCTGCGTCGGTGTGTCGCAGTCATTCGTCGCCTGTGCCGGCCTCATCGCGAGCAGGCTCACTCCTGCACTGGATCTCCTGAACACCGAAGATCCCCTGTGGGAGTGAGCCTGCTCGCGATGAGGGCATCAGCTGCGCAGATGAGTCAGCGGCAACTCAGTGCTATTGAGTACCTGGTTCAACACAAAACTCGACCGCACGCTGGTCACCCCTTCAATCCGCGTCAAATGCCCCAGCAGTAGTTTCTGATAGTGATCCATGTCCGGAACGACCACCTTCAGCTGATAGTCGGCATCCATCCCCGTCACCAGGCTGCATTCAAGCACTTGTGGCAAAGTCCGAATCGCCGCTTCGAAGTTCTCGAATCGTTCCGGCGTGTGCCGGTCCATGCCGATCAGCACGTAAGCCGTCAGGCTCAGACCGAGCATCTTGCGGTCCAGCAGGGCGACCTGGCGGGAGATGTAGCCGTCGTCCTCCAGTTGCTTGACCCGGCGCGAGCATGGCGAAGGCGACAGGCCGATGCGTTCGGCCAATTCCTGGTTGGAGATGCGCGCGTCACGCTGCAATTCCGCCAAAATGCTCAAGTCGTATCGGTCGAGTTTGCTCATCAATCAGTCCATTGTCTTAACTATTGCGGCAGATTATCTATCCAGGGTTAAAAATTGCGCAAGTGATGTTTATTTGAGCAATCTTCGCAATCCTCTGCCAGCGCCTCAGGCCTATTCTTATCACCAGAATCACTGCTCGGACAAACAGTCCACAGCGGCTCGCCCAATCAGGCCAGCCGCGGCCGCCACCCCCACCGGGGATGTGCCGGCCCCCGAGCTGCACACTGTTCAGAAGACGGCGTGAGGTGAGCCGACGTCAAAAGCGTCGAGCACGGACGAAGTTCTCAAAGGGAGGCCGACGGGTCTCCCTTTTCTTTTGCCCGCGATTTCTGTTCTGCCCTCAATAAATAAGTTTCGCGACTGATAACCTGTTGCAGAACCGGCCTGTGCTTTCCCAGTCCTACATTCAGGCCCTAACCCGCAGTGAGGAAAAGCATGAAATCGCGCATCTGGCATTTAGCCGGTGTTGGTTTGTTGTGTGTCAGTGTCACTGCGCAGTCGCTGGCCGATGATCAGCAAAACCGTGGGCCTGATGGCGGCCAGCATGGGGTGGACGGCCAACAGGGAATTGGCCAGGGCCATGGCGGTAATAATCAGCCGCCCCCGCAAAACAACGACGTCAATCGTGGCGACAACAACCGCCAGTCCCAGCACTACGGCCAGCATCAGAACAATGGCCAGTGGCAGAGCCGTCCGCAGCCCGACTTCAACAATCCGGTTCGATCGCCTCCGCCCCCGCCACAACTGCCGGCCAATGACCTGCCGATTCAACCCCGTCCAGACACCGTGCGCCAGACCCAGCCGCCACAGCGTGGTTACTATCAGGATGTGCCGCGACGCAATGACAACAATCAGCACTGGAACGGCTATATCGGCGTTCCATCCAGTGACAATCAATGGGAGGGTCGCCCCAGTGGCCACGCTAATGGCTGGGGCCCCGGCCCGCAATATCGCCCCGGACACGTGATCGACCGCTTTGCGGACCGCGATTACCGCGTGCCTTACCGTGGCATGGATTATTTCTACTCCGGCGGTTACTGGTATCGCCCGCTGGGTCCACGCTATGTGGTGGTTGAGCCACCGCGCGGGATTCGCGTCAGTTATTTGCCGGATTACGCGGAGCAGGTGTTGATCGGCGGGTCGGTGTTGTTCCTGGCGGCAGGCTCATATTACGCCTATGAGGAGAGTTCCCGGGAATACGTCGTGGTCGAGCCACCGGTTGGCACCTTGCAACCGCAACAGCAGCCGCAAGTCGCCAGCAATGGATATGACGTGGAGGCATATCCCGCCAACGGGCAATCGGCGGAGCAGGTCAATCAGGATGGTTACGAGTGCTATCAATACGCGGTGCAGCAGAGTGGCTTTGACCCGAGAACCGCGACCTATCAACCGGACCCATCGGTGGTTCAATCCTATCGCCAGGCCCAGGGCAATTGCCTGAGCAGCCGCGGTTATCAGGTTCAGTAGCAGATATAAGCTTCAAGCTTCAAGCTTAAGGCTTGTAGCTCGAAGCTGCTTTCATAGGATCGGCGTGTACCAGCACCTCGGCTCGCGGGTAGGCGGCGTGAATCGCATCGGCGGCCTGATCGCTGATGCCATGGGCGACTGACAAGGTCAAATCCCCGGGCAGTTCCAGGTGCAATTGCACGAACCACTGGCTGCCGGAAACTCGCGTGCGCAGATCATGCGCACCCAAAACGCCTGGCACGCTGCACGCCAGTTCAAGCATGTGCTGACTGACGTCCGGCGGCAGCTCCTCATCCATCAACACCGTAAAACTTTCCCGGGCGATCTGAATCGCGCTCCACAGAATGTACGCGGCAATCCCCAGGCCGAACCAAGGGTCGACCTGATGCCAGCCAAACCCGGCCAGCACCAGCGCCACCAGAATGCTGCCGTTGAGCAGCAGGTCCGAGCGGTAATGCAACGAGTCCGCACGCACTGCGTTGGAGCCGGTGGCCTTGACCACCCGATGTTGCAACATCAGCAACGCCAGCGTCAGAACCAGGGACAGCACAATCACCCCAATGCTGATCCACGGCGCACTTACCGGTTCCGGGTGTTGCAGTCGTTCAAACGCTTGCAAGGCAATCAACACCGCACTGCCACCAATGAACAACGCCTGGGCCATACCTGCCAGCGACTCGGCCTTGCCATGCCCGTAACGGTGATCGTCATCGGCCGGGCGCAAGGCGTAATGCACTGCCAGCAGGTTGAGCAGCGACGTGACGCCGTCGAGCGCCGAGTCGGTCAACCCGGCGAGCATGCTCACCGAACCGCTTAACCACCAGGCAATGGCTTTGGCGACGATCAGTGTACAAGCCACTGCCACCGAGGCACGGGTCGCCAGCCGCAGCAGGCGGGCGTGTTCGGAGCTGGAAATCATAAGTGTGGCTGTTCCCTATGGTTTACGCGGCGGGTTGCAAGCCGAACATCGCCAGTTGCTGGGCGCTGCCCTTGTGTTGAATCAGGCGTGGGTCATCCAGCGGGAAGCTGCGGCCCAGTTCCGTTTCGAGAATAGTCTGCAACTTGTGGTTATCGACCTTGCCGTCGGCGCCGATCGCTTCCTTGAGTTTTTCCGGGGCTACCTGAGCGGTCTTGCCGGGCTCCAGATAAATGGCGCCGGTGGCGAAGTCGACCGCAAAAGCGATCAGGCCGGGGATGATATAGAACAGCAGGCCCACGGCATCCAGCGCCGCAACGACCGGATCGATCTTGCCGTCGATCTGCCCACGGCGGTCGGGGTAGAAAATCGAGCCGCAAGCGGTCAGTTGAGTCAGCAGAGTTGCGACCAATACACCGCCAACCAAGCGAAAGGGAACACGCATAGGAAATCTCCTGGGTAATTTCAAAACGAAAGAGCGTCGGTATGAATTAAGACCCTGACGAACGCCCGGCAGTTCGCCGTTATACTCGCCGCGGCAGGGCGTGCCCACAGTAAATTGCGGCCGCGTCTTACCCCTATTGGGAAAGTTGAGGATTGATGTTGTTTTTTTCAGATCGACAACGCGCAACGGCTGATGAAGATTATCGGGGTTCGGCCCTCCGGGCTGAAGCTGTGGACGCGCCATGCTGCGTTGCGGGACTTGGCAAGGAAACGACCCTTACCTGCGTGCCGCGCCTTGCCTGGCACGCCCACAGCTTCAACGCGACTCGCAATTTACTGTGGGCACGCCCTGGGGAGGCAGCATGATTTCTTTGCCGATTGATGAAGTTTTACCCGCCCTGCGTGAAGCCTTGGCGTCACGCCACGAAGCCGTGCTCGAAGCACCGCCCGGCGCCGGTAAAACCACCCGCGTGCCCTTGGCCTTGCTCAACGAGACCTGGCTGGCCGGGCAGACCATTCTGATGCTTGAACCGCGCCGGTTGGCAGCGCGGGCGGCGGCGGAGCGGTTGGCCAGTGAATTGGGCGAGAAAGTCGGTGAAACCGTCGGCTATCGGATTCGGCTGGACAGCAAGGTCGGCCCCAACACCCGTATTGAAGTAGTTACCGAAGGCATTCTCACGCGCCGTTTGCAGGACGACCCGGCACTGGAAGGCGTTGGCCTGCTGATCTTCGATGAATTCCACGAACGCAGCCTCGACGCCGATCTGGCGTTGGCCCTGAGCCTGAATGGCCGGGAGCTGTTTCGCGACGATCAACCGCTGAAAATCCTGCTGATGTCAGCAACCCTGGAAGGCGAACGTCTGGCCGGGTTGCTCGACGACGCGCCGATTCTGCGCAGCGAAGGCCGGATGTACCCGGTGGCGATGCGCTGGGGTCGGCCATTTCAGCCCGGTGAATTCATCGAGCCACGGCTGGTGCAGACCATCCTTGAGGCATTGAACGACGAAACCGGCAGCGTGTTGGTGTTCCTGCCGGGACAAGCGGAAATCCGTCGCGTGCATCAACAACTGGCCGATGCGTTGGGCGATAGTTCGCAGGTGCTGCTCTGTCCGTTGCACGGTGAACTGGACCTCAATGCCCAGCGCGCGGCGATTGATCCGGCACCGGCCGGCAAGCGCAAAGTGGTGCTGGCGACCAACATCGCCGAGACCAGCCTGACCATTGACGGCGTGCGAGTGGTAATTGATGCCGGGCTGGCGCGGGTGCCGCGTTTCGACCCCGGCAGCGGCATGACCCGTCTCGACACCCAGCGCATCTCCAAGGCCAGCGCCACCCAGCGTGCGGGCCGGGCGGGGCGACTGGAACCGGGCGTGTGTTATCGCTTGTGGTCGCAGGATCAGCACGAGCAACTGGCTGCGTATGCCAGTGCGGAAATTCTCTCGGCGGATCTCGCCGGCCTGGCGTTGCAACTCGGTCGCTGGGGTGTGACGCCGGGTCAGTTGGTTTGGCTGGATGTCCCTCCGGCCGCCGCTTATGCACAGGCTCAGGACTTGCTTGATCGACTGGGCGCATTGGATGGCGAAGCGCTGACCCGTCACGGTCAGGCCATGGCCGAACTGCCGGCGCATCCGCGCATCGCGCATTTGCTGTTGCGCGGTCAGGCGCTGGGCTTGGCTGACATGGCCTGCGATGTTGCGGCATTGCTCGGCGAACGGGATATTTTGCGCGGTGCGGGCGCCGACTTGCACAGCCGTTTGGTGCTGTTGTCCGGTGAAGAGCGCGCTGCGCGGGGGGCTCAGGGCGGCGTTCAGCGTGCCCGGCAACTGGCGCGACAGTATCGCGGTTACCTGCGTGGCAAAGCCTCGGAACCGGTCAGCGATCCCGATCATCCACGTTGGCTCGGGGCACTGTTAGCGTTGGCCTATCCCGACCGTGTTGCCCAGCAACGGCGTGCCGGTGGTGCGGAATATCGTTTGGCCAACGGACGCGCTGCGTTGTTCGCCGAGGCTGACAGCCTGATGAAACAATCGTGGTTGGTGATCGCCGATCTCGGCAGCCGACAGGGCCAGCGTGAGGAGCGGATTTATTTGGCGACGGATTTCGATCCGGCGCTGTTCGATTCGGTGCTCGCCGAGCAAGTGCGCATCGTTGATCAGCTGGATTGGGACGAGCGCGAAGGCGTGTTGCGCGCCGAGCGGCAGCGCAAGGTGGGCGAGTTGATCCTCAGCCGCGAACCGTTGACCGGCCTCGATGAAACAGCCCGCAGCCAGGCGTTGGTGAATCTGGTGCGACGCAAAGGTCTGGAGTTGTTGCCCTGGACCCCGGAGCTGCGTCAGTGGCAGGCGCGGGTGGCGTTGTTGCGTCAGTTAGATGTGGCGGGCAAGGGCGAAAGCGAGTGGCCGGATGTCAGCGACGCCGCGCTGCTCAAAAGCCTCGAACAGTGGCTGATGCCGTATCTGGGCAAAGTCTCGCGGCTCAGTCATTTCGCCAATCTCGATCTGTCGAGCATCGTCCACAACCTGCTGCCGTGGCCGCTGCCGCAACGGCTCGATGAGCTGGCGCCGCATCATCTGAGCGTGCCGTCAGGTTCATCGATTCGTCTGGATTACAGCGAGCAACCGCCCATTCTCGCGGTGCGCTTGCAGGAGTTGTTCGGCCTGGCCGAGACCCCACGCATTGCGGGTGGCCGGCAAGTGGTCAAGCTGCATCTGCTGTCCCCGGCGCGGCGGCCGGTGCAGGTGACGCAGGATCTGGCGAACTTCTGGCGCAGCACGTATGCCGAGGTTAAGAAAGATTTGAAGGGGCGGTATCCGAAGCATTACTGGCCGGATGATCCGCTGGTAGCTGAAGCGACTGCGCGGATCAAACCTCGTAAATAGTCCTTCATAACTGCGAAGAACCCTGTGGGAGCAAGCTCGCTCCCACAGGTTTTGCATCATTAGTTGGCTGGCAACAGGAACCGTGCAATTACCGGCAAGTGATCGGAAATGCGCAAGGTATCGTCCTGCCTCACCGTCGCCTCGACCCGTTTGATGCGTGGGCTGTAGAACAGATAATCCACGGTTCGGTCTGGGCCGTTCAGGCCTGGATCGTTCGGGTAGTGGGTCAGCCAGCGTGCGCGGTCGATTCCGCCGGCTTCGTTGTTGGTCGGGATCATCGGGTATTTGTCCCACAACACATGCAGGGCGCTGTCGGCGGAGTAGGGGGTGCGCTGCTCGCTGGGCAGGCGTTGGTATTGCCCCAGCGGCAACAAATTGAAGTCGCCACCAATCAGCCACGGTGTGCCAAGGCTTTCGAGTTTGTCGAGGACTTTGGCAATAGCCGTTACTTGGGCCTGCAACGTTTCGTCGGGCTGGATAACGCGGTCCAGATGGGTATTGAGAACTGCTATCTGAGCGCCGTCGTTCAACGTCAGATAAGTCACCAACACGGCGTTTTTCGGTTTGAACTGGCGACTGATCACGTTGGCCGGTTCGACCGGCAATTGCAGACGTTCGGCGTGTTTGATCTGGTAGCGGCTGAGCGTGGCCAGTTGCCGGCCGACGCTGCCGAAAATGTGCGGATCCGGGATGAAGTCAGCCTTCCAGTCAAAGGCGTGGGCGCTGCATGGATACAGGTCGGCGACCCGTTCCTGCAGCAGTTTCAGCTGGTTCTGGTAATCGCTGGTCTTGGCGTTGTCATCGAGTTCCTGCAACAACACGATGTCGGGGTTTTCGTCGCGAATTACCCGCGCCACTTCGTCGAGGCTGAAAGCCATATCTTCCAGTGTCGGCCTCTCGTCCTCACCCTGCGCCAGGTCGTTCCAGAACACGTAGCGTTTGCCCGCCAGGTACTGAACGTTCCAGGTCATCACCTTTAGCGCCTGACCTTGGACCAGGGTTGGCGCTTGAACCGTGCAGCTGACCGGTACCACTTCCCTGGCGTCGGGGCGCCAGGTCAGGTTGTAGATCAGGGTGATGACCCCGATCACGATCAACAGGCTCGGCAGGGTGTAGCGCAGTAGACGGGGCATGGCTCGGCTTATAGCGTTACGGAAATTGACCCCGAGCATAACCGAGCGCCACGCTTATTCCCAAGGGTATGCCCACCGATCAACCGTAATACGCAGCCTGTAGCAGTTGGCGCAGCCTGCGTCCGGCTGCGAAGCAGTCGTAAAATCAGAATCCACGGTGCATCAGATAGACCGCGCACGCTGGATTTACGACTGCTTCGCAGCCGGACGCAGGCTTCGCCAGCTGCTACATAGAGTGTGTTGTCAGCTAACGCGGCCCATCAATCTTCTCGGGTTCTTCGCTGATCAGCATGAACAGGCGAAACAACACCACGCTGGTGAACAGTTGCAGGAAGCTGTGGGCACTGTCGATCAGTATCGAGACCACCGGGTTTTGCGGCTCGGGGTATATCGCCAGCGTTGCGCCCTTGAGCAGCCACAACGGGCCCATCACACACAGGATGCACACCAGAATGCGCATGAAATGACCACGGGTCTGACGCAGGCTTTCCTTCATCGCCGCCAGCGGCGCCAGGCCTCGCAGCACCAGCAGGTATTCGCCGAACGCCAACGTCACCATCAACCAAATGCCGGGCAGGAAGTACAGCGACAGGCCGAGCAGGATCAGCAGGGTGTTCAGGGCGGTCAGCAGGGCGAAGCGCGGCCACAGGTAAGCGGCTCTGGACAGCAAAGCGCGATTGCCCGGCGATTCGCCACGGCTGCGGGCGTCGAGAAACAGGATCAGGGCTGCGGTGTACAACGGATAAACCAGCAAGCCGACGATCACACTGACGCCGGGAAAACTGTCCGGCTCGGTGGAGTAGTCGACCACTTGTTGCAGCAGCGACTCGAAGATCACCAGCGGCAGGCACAGTTGCACGATCTGGCCCAGATTGCGCTTGAAGAAATACAGGGAGTCTCGCAGTACATCTAACGGATTCATCAGTCGGTATCGCTGGTTGGAAGCAGTGGCCCACTTTAACCGATGAACCCCTTTGGGGCGCAAACGTAAACGTAAGGTAAAGGCCGTTGAAACAACTCGTTTCAGCCTCCATTAAGGTAGAGCACCTTATCCTCATCGGAAAAGGACAATGATTTTCCCGGCAATCTACGAGGTCGCCATGAACAGCGAAGAACAAACCCTGATCGATGGACTGTTTTCCCGGCTGCAACAGGCCGAAACGGACTCAGCCCCGCGCGACGCCCAGGCCGAGGCGCGGATCAAGGATCACCTGACTCGCCAGCCTGCGGCCGGCTATTTCATGACCCAGGCGATTCTGGTTCAAGAAGCCGCCATCCAGAGCCTCGACGAACAGAACAAACGACTGACCCGGCAAGTTCAGCAATTGCAGGCCGAACTGCAATCGGCCAAGGCTCAGACAGCGGCACCGGCGTCGAGCGGTGGCGGCTTTTTGTCGAGTATCTTCGGTGGCAGTGCCCGCGATCCACAGCCAACTCCGACCCAGAGTGCAGTGCCATCCACGGGCGGCTGGCGTGAACCGGGACGGTCATCGTTCAACTCGCAACCGCCGCTGCAACACTTTGGCGCAGCGCCCGCTCAACAAAATTACGCCCCGCAACAGCAAGCTCCTGCGGCGGGCAGCGGTTTTCTTGGCGGCGCACTGAAGACCGCGGCCGGTGTGGCGGGTGGCGTGATGCTGGCGCAGGGCATTAGCAGCCTGTTACACCAAAATCAGCAGCCGGAAGTGGCTGAAGTGACCAAGGAAGAGCCGGCTCAGGTCAGCGATCAGAACGACAGCGGCAACGACCAGCGCATGGCTGACAACTCCAGCGATCAAGGCGGTCTTGCCGACGCTGATTACAGCAACGACGTCTCATCGTTCTTCGGCGGCGACGACGATTCTTTCGTCTGACACGCCATTCGTCCGGGGCGCGACCGTGCCCCGGGCCGATTATTCGCGGAACAATCCTTCGGGCTGGCATACTGGGCAACTTTTCGGGCCCGGTGCCTGATCTCGCCTGCGCGCCTGTGCGCCAAGAGGAAGTCCGCGGTGAAAAAAATCGCAGTGTTCGCCGATGTTCAAAACCTCTATTACACCGTGCGTCAGGCCTATGGTTGCCACTTCAACTACGCCGCGTTGTGGGCTGACATCAGCAAGCAGGGCGAGATCGTCGAGGCCTATGCCTACGCGATCGATCGTGGTGACAGCAAGCAGCAGCAGTTTCAGCAGATTTTGCGCAATCTTGGTTTCACCGTGAAGCTCAAACCCTACATCCAGCGCAGCGACGGTTCGGCCAAGGGCGACTGGGACGTGGGCATCACCCTGGACATCATGGACGCCGCCGATCATGTCGACGAAGTCGTGCTGGCTTCCGGCGACGGTGATTTTGACATGCTGCTGGAGCGCATCATCAGCAAACACGGGGTGCAAGCGGTGGCCTACGGCGTGCCGGGCCTGACCGCCAATTCGCTGATCCGCGCTGCCAGCCGTTACGTGCCCATCGAAGGCGCGTTGCTGCTCAAGAATTGATTTTTACGGAGTTGAAACAGGTTTGGAACGCATAGCAGTCATCGACTTTGAAACCACCGGGATCTCCCCGAGCAGCAGCTGCCGGGCCACGGAAATTGCCGTGGTGATTCTTGAACAGGGACGCATCGTCGAGCGTTACCAGAGCCTGATGAATGCCGGCGTGCGCGTACCGGCTTTCATCGAGCAACTGACCGGCATCAGCAACGCCATGCTGCGCACCGCGCCGTCGGCGGAGCAGGTGATGAACGAAGTCAACGAGTTTGTTGGCATCACGCCGCTGCTGGCGCACAACGCGGCGTTCGACCAGAAGTTCTGGGACTTTGAGCTGGGACGGATCAAGCGCACGCGATTGCAGAACTTTGCCTGCTCGCTGCTGCTAGCCCGCCGGCTGATGCCTGCGGCGCCGAACCACAAGCTCGGCACCCTTACCACCTTCGCTAACCTGCCCAATACCGGCAAGGCGCACCGGGCCATGGCCGATGCTGAAATGGCCGCCAACCTGACGGCGCATTTGGCTGAAGAGTTGCGGCGCAAGCATGGGTTGCGTGAGTTGTCCCATGATTTGCTGTGCAAGTTGCAGAAAGTGCCGGCGGCGAAAGTAACCGAACACCTCCAGCGCTACCGCTAATCCCGAGTCCTGCAAGTCACCCTTGTGGGAGCTAGCCTGCTGGCGATTACGGTGTGTCATTCAACCTCTTGGTGGGCTGAACCACCGCAATCGCCAGCAGGCTGGCTCCCACATTGATATGTGTTGATTTCAGGTTTGTTTGCCATTGCCTTCGATGTGCCCCAACGGCACGCGCTTTTCAATCGCACTCGAAAGCACAATCGACGTCTTGCTGAACCCGAACTTGGCAATCTTGTTAATCAACTCCTCCAGCTCCGGCATCGATCCCACCGCCGCTTGCATGATGACGCACGGATCGCCGGTAACCCGGTGGCACTCGGTCAATTGCGGGATTTTGATCAAGTCGTCGTAGGCCTTTTGATTGCCATGCTGGTTCAGGCGCAGTTCAATCACGCACTGAATCGGCAAACCGAGCTTGGCCATGTCGACTTTCGCCTGGTAACCGGTAATCACGCCACTGGCTTCCAGTTTGGCCACGCGTTCGGCCACGGCCGGGGCGGACAGGTTGACCTTGCGCGCGAGGTCGGCGTAAGACGCACGGCCGTTTTCCAGCAGGGCGCCGAGGAGCATGCGGTCGTATTTATCCATCGTCGTGCACCTGAAAAATGACTGACTTTCGAAAGCACGGTTTATAACGCCGATCTCCGTGTTTTGAAAAGTGTACCGGCGCTATAAACAGGTTTTGTAACTTATTTTTCGCCGTTGGCCTTTCTAGAATAGTTGTTCACATTGTCCTGTCATCGAGCTGCTCATGCCTGGCTTACGTCGTTTTCCCTTACCGTTGATCGCTGCTTTTTTCGCGTTGTACGTGATTTGGGGATCAACCTATCTGGCGATCCGCATCGGTGTGGAGTCCTGGCCGCCGTTGTTGCTCGCCGGAATCCGCTTTGTGGTCGCCGGGACGCTGATGTATGCCTTCCTGCGCTGGCGCGGCGCACCGGCACCGACCTGGGCGCAGTGGAAAGCGGCTGGCATGATCGGGGTCTTGCTGCTCGCTGGCGGTAACGGCGGAGTCACTGTGGCCGAACACATGGGGGTGGCCTCCGGTGTGGCAGCCTTGG
>Ga0247809_1000545_pt1:2500-5000 | contig 17346 bp, 19 predicted proteins | sample UWRJL104311B1_FD_180951 | JGI IMG/M metagenome (GOLD analysis project Ga0247809, IMG submission 180951) | Plant litter microbial communities from Arlington Agricultural Research Station in Wisconsin, United States - UWRJ-L104-311B-1 | ecosystem: Environmental > Terrestrial > Plant...
TGTGTGAGATTGCTTATACAATTTAGCTCAGCTAATTCATTTGAAGCGAGCCAGTCGTTTTATAAACTGGCAGAACGCTCAAGACCAAATTCGCTCACAATCGTACTTAAACAATTGTAAGATTTGAGAGTTTCAAGACACTCAAACAGGCATACCCTTCGGAATACCAAAGGGTGCAAGGTGCGTTCAAAGATTCGATGATTCACTGAATTCTGCAATTCACATTACTTATCGCAATTCGCTGCGTTCTTCATCGATGCGAGAGCCAAGAGATCCGTTGCTAAAAGTTGTATTTTGTTTTCATATTGCATTACACAATTTGATTATAAATCACATTCTTTTGACGTTGTTTAAAGAAAATTGATTAGCAACTATGAGACATCCGAAAATGCCTCATAGGTAGTATGCTATAACAGTTCACAGGTAGAAGGATAATGAGGGTTTGGGTCCAAAGACACCAGTAATTCATTAATGATCCTTCCGCAGGTTCACCTACGGAACGTTTTATTCATCGCTGGAATGTGAGCATAACTGGAATGTTACTCCACAATCACAGATTTCGCTTGTCGGCAGGATGGGTTATCAAAACACCATGTCCGTCAACAGTTTATCACAACTAGAAGCAATAGAGGCAATCCATATAATGGTTCGCAACATTAATTTTGCTAAAGTCAACGAACATTTGAGCATGACCGAGATTCTTGGACTAAAGACCAAAATCATTATCTGGCCAAATTGCCCAGTCTTTAGTCCATACGCTGTGACACACAATGGCTATAGTCAAGTACGCTACCAAGGCAAAAAATACCTTGTACACCGTATTGCTTACCGATCGTATGTGGACATACCCATTCCTGATGAAATGGACATTTCTCACACAGTTTACCTCGGAGACAATACATCGTAGGTCGCATTTGAGCAAACTAACAAAAGCATTGAATCAAGTCAGACGGAATGTCAACCCGTTGCATTTGGCCGCTGAGCTCAACATCGTCAATCAATCGCGGAAATTCTGTGCGATGTGGCTGAAAACTGTTGGAGACTCATGGCTAAATCAAGAAGGAGGACACACTGATATCAAGACGCCTTCTGAGTTTAATGAAATGATCTTAGGATATCATCCTACATGTCAAGTCATCCATTCAGAAAAGCAATGTTCAGTTCAAATCGAGTACTTTCGTAAACGACTTACAGATAAACAGCGATAGCAGATAACTTAACTCCTCTCTTTCGGGAGGAGACCGACCATATCTTAAGCAACTGTTTATAGAAGACAGTCACCCATTACCATTTGGCCTGTGAACAGCATCCATTTTAAAGGACTTGGCTGCAGATGACCCAATCTCATACGTTTTTACGATCCGCAAGGTCATAAACCTGCTGCTGCACTTGTACTTTTCAGTCAAGCCGCCGTAGTATAAGCTCTAAGGGTTTTTCCGCAATTTGATAATGTCGCCGATTATAATTGTAATCGACTTGCATTTAAATGAATTATTATTTATTGTCGTTATTCATACCATTTCTGGCTGCAAAGGCTTCTACAGGTGTTATCCGCGGAAGGAATCATTACTGATTCTATAGTACCAGGACTACGGAAACCTTGTTACGACTTTTAGTTCCTCTAAATGACCAAGTTTGATCAAGTTCTCGAGACATCAGTTCCATTGCTGGATCCAAAATCCCAATCCCGAAACCTCACTAAGCCATTCAATCGGTACTAGCGACGGGCGGTGTGTACAAAGGGCAGGGACGTAATCAACGCAAGCTGATGACTTGCGCTTACTAGGAATTCCTCGTTGAAGAGCAATAATTGCAATGCTCTATCCCCAGCACGACTGAGTTTCACAAGATTACCCAGTCCTTCCGGACAAGGTGATATACTCGCTGGCTCAGTCAGTGTAGCGCGCGTGCGGCCCAGAACATCTAAGGGCATCACAGACCTGTTATTGCCTCAAACTTCCATTGGCTAAACGCCAATAGTCCCTCTAAGAAGCCAGCAACTAGTAAAAACCGGTTGGGCTATTTAGCAGGTTAAGGTCTCGTTCGTTATCGGAATTAACCAGACAAATCACTCCACCAACTAAGAACGGCCATGCACCACCACCCATAAAATCAAGAAAGAGCTATCAATCTGTCAATCCTTATTATGTCTGGCATTTTTGAAATTCGTTCATTCAACCGGAACATTACAATCCATTTCAATCAAATATGCTTTAATTGTTCTCAACTGATAACATGAGGAGGTCTGAACTTCAGATTCAACCATGTTCTCTACGAGAACAGCAGCGTATTCAACGAATAAAAGCACATTTCCAACTTCCTCAATCAGTGAATATCTTATAAAGAAATTTCAAGAACTAATGGAAATTCAGCCTGATCATCCAATCTTTGGTAAACCAAAAGAAGGCATGATTCGACTACCTCTCAAGTCAACAAACGGCAGAGCTAATGAACAGACTTGGAGCGGAAAATGCAAACAGATTGAACGTTGGATTTTGTG
>Ga0247809_1000545_pt1:10000-12500 | contig 17346 bp, 19 predicted proteins | sample UWRJL104311B1_FD_180951 | JGI IMG/M metagenome (GOLD analysis project Ga0247809, IMG submission 180951) | Plant litter microbial communities from Arlington Agricultural Research Station in Wisconsin, United States - UWRJ-L104-311B-1 | ecosystem: Environmental > Terrestrial > Plant...
AAATTGGGAGTGATTCGTAAATTGAGGCCCAAATTTGATTACAAACCGGGAGCATCCAAATTTGAAGTGAATCGTAAAGTGAGTGAGTCCCAAAAGTTGAGATAAATCGTAAATTGAATCATACATTTGAAATTGGTCCAAGTCTGAAATACAACCCGCGACTTGCCATGGAAGCCCAAATTTCAATTTCATCAAGATTCACATACAAGCCGAATGAATTTGCATTAGGTATATAACAGGTTCGATAGAGACATAATCGATAACAGAGCTGACACCACTCTATACTGAATGTAACAAAAATTGAGATGAAAAAGAGTGCTTAAACCACAGCACTCCGGATTCCCGCGTGGTCCCCCACCGTGGTACTAACGAAGCGGTACACCGGTTAACTTTGCAGATCGGACGGGATGCAGTGCTTTCGATGTCCTATGGCCGTGGATACCTTTCATGACTTTGTAAGAAACATATAGGGCGCACCCCCACCCGCAACTTCTAAGATATGTTATCGTATATTATGAGTGTCACCAAGATCGAGAATATGCATTCTCACAAAAATTCCATTTTCGAATTATGACGTGTCAATGACTTTGACATCAGACATGACCGTCACTTTGAGTTGATACATATAGGACTCGAGCATTTTTGCTGTTTGATGACCTCGATACAGAAAGACTATGCAGTCGGAAATTGATGAAAAATATCCGAATTTATTTTAGCCTAATTTATTGGTAACATACATATGTATTGTTATTGAAAAACTCGCTAACGAAGCTTTCACGATTTCACATGCACAATATAAAAATCTATGTTCAGGTGGCTATAGGCTGTGATACTGATACTACTCTACTATTCGATGTGTTGATGCTAGTGGACTGTAATGACGACGTCTGAGCATATAATATGTAGTCAGTGCATAGTAATAAACTGATTCAAAGTGTTGACGTGTGGAAAGGAAACTAGTAGTAACTCGGTTTCGAAATCGCTGATAGTCGAGCTTTCTGATATGAGTTGGCTGCCCAAAGCTCATCAAAAGCATTTGAATAATCCATGCAAAGTTTCTGACAAACTCTGGGTGTATATAGGTACATTATAGAAGTGTAAACTAGAAAACTTCTAGACTATGAAAAACGAATTCCAGCTTGGTTTCTGGGACTCGCACTTGGAAATAACCGATAATAATATTCCTTCACTTTATCTGTTTTTGTGATAAGATGATAGCTTGACGTAATAAGGGCGTAGAAATTTATAAAATGGTTTGCATTCGTGACATGAATGGTATGACGAGCTTTTAGCGGCTCCTTCCACACATTTGTTCAGCTACAGTCGTTTGTGGTACTGCGAAATCGGTAAAAAAGTAGAATTCACACACGCACGCACACACATTAGGAACTTGAGTGAAAGTGAAACTTTCCAAATTTCAATTCTGGTTATCGTTAATTCCGCCACGATTATTGAGAGAACTTCTTGCGAATTATGTTTGTAGTATAATTTATACAGTAGAATTAGTTACTTTGAGCACACATAAACGACAATGTTCTTAATGCAAATTGCGGCATGGCAGACAAACAACAGGATAGGTCAATGAAAGCCCGCATATTGTGGAGATCATGTGTATCAGGGGAGGGGTGTGATGGTGAAAAATACGAGCAGTTAGTGTGCACTTTAAAATTGATAATATCATTTACTTTTCTCCTGAATACTGATAATATGTCTGATGCATTATATACTGAGTCTAAAACATGCGCATAATCTTTGCGAATCATATAAGGTAGGTTTTAATACTCAAGACGATATACCAAAGATATAAATGATGTTCGATGTAAATCTTCAGAAAGCGCTGGCCGAAAATTCCGTGCCCAACTGGACAGACATGTTTGCACAAAAATTTCACACATTTTCTTCTATATTCTGTATACGAATCAAGTCCATACCCTTATTGGCTCTAAGATCTCTTGAACAGCTTAGCAATAGAATTGAACATCATCTGAAAGTATTCTTAGTCGAAACCATTGATTGGATAAAAGGTCTGTACTGTCTGATTGAAAATGGAGCGTTTTGACTATTTGCTGTTGTTTTGCACTGAAGTACATTCATTAAATTGACGGAAATCTGGCAGAAGACAGGCGGGTCTGATTGAATAAACAGTTATAGGAGAGTACTTGCTTGGATTTGCACATGCATTGATTAGCTAGGCTTATGAGAAGAATACTATCTACTATCTATTATCTACAAAATGATAGGTAAGTGGAGTGAGTGCGCCGCCGCGACATAGTTGTCAGCGAATTTTCTCTTCTCACTTTTACCAGTTTCTCACGTCTTGTCCCAGGGACAACTTTTGAGAAATTAGATACATTCATTACACAAGTCAATTTGAGCAACCACCCTGAAGTAGTTAATGAAAAGAGAAAAGAAAGAAAAAGAAAGAAAAGATAGAACGTTCTTTATATAAAGAACAAATCTGTAAAACAAGAGCTTAACCTCAGTGAATCGCAGCAACAAG
>Ga0247809_1000546_pt1 | contig 17334 bp, 13 predicted proteins | sample UWRJL104311B1_FD_180951 | JGI IMG/M metagenome (GOLD analysis project Ga0247809, IMG submission 180951) | Plant litter microbial communities from Arlington Agricultural Research Station in Wisconsin, United States - UWRJ-L104-311B-1 | ecosystem: Environmental > Terrestrial > Plant litter >...
CGGCGGCTACCTCACGCAGGCCGCGTTCACCCACAAGAACGTCTTCGACCTGCACCCCGAGACCGATGTCTACTGGTGCACGGCCGACGTCGGATGGATCACCGGCCACTCGTACGTCGTCTACGGCCCGCTCGCGAACGGCGCCACCCAGGTGCTCTACGAGGGCACCCCCGACACCCCGCACCCCGGCCGCTGGTGGGAGATCATCCAGAAGTACGGCGTGAGCATCTTCTACACCGCGCCGACCGCGATCCGGTCATTCATGAAGATCGGCCGACAGGTGCCGAAGGAGTTCGACCTCTCGAGCCTGCGGGTGCTCGGTTCGGTGGGCGAGCCGATCAATCCGGAGGCGTGGATCTGGTACCGCGACGTGATCGGCGGCGGTGAGACCCCCATCGTCGACACGTGGTGGCAGACCGAGACGGGCGCGATCATGATCTCGGCGCTGCCCGGAATCACCGAGGCGAAGCCGGGCTCCGCCCAGGTGCCTATCCCGGGCATCGTCATCGACATCCTCGGCGAAGACGGCACCCGGGTCGACCCGCCGCACGGCGGCCTGCTCGTGGTCTCGGAACCGTGGCCGTCGATGCTGCGCGGCATCTGGGGCGACCCCGACCGTTTCATCGAGACGTACTGGTCGAAGTTCTCCCGAGACGGCGTGTGGAAATACTTCGCGGGCGACGGCGCACACGTCGACTCCGACGGCGACATCACCCTGCTGGGACGGGTCGACGACGTGATGAACGTGTCCGGCCACAGGCTGTCGACGACCGAGATCGAGTCGGCGCTCGTCTCGCACACGATCGTGGCAGAGGCCGCCGTGGTCGGCGCCGCCGACGACGCGACGGGTCAGGCGGTCGTGGCCTTCGTCATCCTGAAGAGCAATCAGGCCGACGCGCAGACCGCCGACGAGGCGAGCGCCTTGCTGCGCTCGCACGTCGCCGACCGCATCGGAGCGATCGCACGCCCGAAGCGGGTGTTCATCGTGGCCGAGCTGCCGAAGACGCGATCGGGCAAGATCATGCGTCGCCTGCTGCAAGACGTGGCAGAGGGCCGCACGGTCGGCGACACCACGACGCTCGCCGACACGAGCGTGATGCAGATCATCACCGACAAGGTGCGCTAGCGGCCGCGAGCCCGCCGGAGAACCGCAGATGCACGGTACTCCGACGGGCTCGCCGGCACGACGCCGGTCAGGCGGCCGGATGCTGTCAGGCGAACTCGACGACGAGTTCCACCTCGACGGGCGAGTTGAGTGGGAGCACCGCGACGCCGACGGCGCTGCGCGCGTGCACGCCGGCTTCGCCGAAGATCTCGCCGAGCACCTCGGATGCTCCGTTGATGACGCCCGGCTGGCCGGTGAACTCCGGGTCGGATGCCACGAACCCGACGACCTTCACGATGCGGGTGACCCGGTCGAGGGAGCCGATCACGCTGGCGACGGCGGCCAGGGCGTTGAGCGCGCACTGGCGCGCGAGCTCTTTGCCCTCGACATCGGACACGGTGTCGCCGAGCTTGCCCGTCGCCGGGAGGACGCCCTCAACCATGGGCAGTTGGCCCGAGGTGTAGACGAGGTTTCCGGACACCACAGCGGGGATGTACGCGGCCACGGGAGGGACCACGACCGGGAGCGTGATGCCGAGTTCGGCGAGGCGTTCGTCGATGCGTGTCATCGGTTCTCTTCTTTCAGTTCGCGCTTCAGGTAGGCCACGAGACCGCCTTCGGGACCGGTCACGATCTGCACGAGTTCCCATCCCTCCGAACCCCAGTTATTGAGAATCGCGGCGGTGTTGTGGATCATCAGGGGGGTGGTGAGGTACTCCCAGGTGGTCATTTGTAGGCTCTCGCTCAGGTAGTCGGGACGCTGGTTCGCGTAGCATGCATTGTATGTCTGCCCAAAACTCCCGACCTAAAGGCGTGCTCAGCGGCGTCTTGGGAATGTTCGGCTTCAGCGTCATAGCCGGAATTCTCGTGACCGTGATGGTCACCCCCGCTCTCGCCGTGACCGGCGTGACGGCTTCCAACGGCATCGGAATCTTCGACAGCCTGCCCGAGTTCATCGAAATCGGACAGCAGCCGCAGCGCAACGAGATCCTCGTCACCGACGGCACGAACCCCGACGGCACGCTGCACTACACGCCGATCGCCCAGGTCTACAGCCAGAACCGGGAAGAGGTGCAGTGGGACGGCGTCTCCCAGTTCCTGAAGGACGCGACCGTGGCCGGCGAAGACCGCCGCTTCTACAAGCACGGAGGGGTCGACCTCCAGGGCGTCATCCGCGCAGCGCTGGGCAACGCCGCGGGCGGCGACACGAGTGGTGCATCGACGCTGTCGATGCAGCTCGTCAAGAACATCTACATCCAGGAGGCGTTGCAGCTGCCGGAGGCAGAGCAGAAGGCAGCGATCGACAAGGCTCAGGCTGGCACCGCGGATCGCAAGATCAAGGAGATGAAGCTCGCCATCGGCCTGGAGAAGAAGTACACCAAGAAGGAAATCCTGCTTGCGTACCTCAACATCGCGGGCTTCGGCGGCAACAACTACGGCATCCAGTCGGCTGCGAAGCGCTACTTCGGGGTCGACGCGGCCAACGTCACGCTCGCGCAGGCCGCCAGCCTCATCGCTATCGTCCAGAAGCCGAGCGCACGCGGGCTCGACACCCCCGAGAACTACGAGGCGAACAAGTCGCGCCGCGACATCATCCTGAAGAACATGTTCGTGGAGAAGATGATCACGCAGGCGCAGCTCGACGAAGCTCTCGCGACCCCCATCGACGCTACGACGGTCGTGCTCACCCCGTACTCGAACGGCTGCATCGCCGCCTACGGCTACGCGACCTACTTCTGCGACTACGTGACGAAGCTGATCCCCGAGCTCGAGTCGCTCGGCAGCTCGCCTGCCCAGCGCCAGGCGAACTGGAAGCTCGGCGGCTACAAGCTCTACACGACGCTCGACCTTCGGGTGCAGGTGACGGCGCAGGATACGCTCGCCGCTCGCGCGCCGGCGACCGAGACCCGCCTCCAGCTGGGCGCATCCGCCGTATCGGTGCAGGCCGGGACCGGGCGCATCCTGACGATGGCCCAGAACAAGACCTTCGACAACTCCGCTGCCGGTGCGGCCAACCCCGCCGTCACCTCGATCAACTACAACACCGACTTCGACTACGGCGGATCCGGCGGATTCCAGGTCGGATCGACCTACAAGCTGTTCACCCTGCTCAACTGGCTGAACAGCGGCCGCGGCCTCAACGAGGTCGTCGACGCCAATGCCCGCACCCTCCAGCAGGCGGCATTCACCAACAGCTGCACGGGCGAGGACGGCGTCGCCGACGGCCCCTTCGGCGGGCCCTGGAAGTTCAAGAACTCCTCCGGTGAAAAGGGAACCCGCACCGTGCTCGCTGCTACCGCTGCATCGATCAACGGCGCGTACGCCTCAATGGGCCTCGAGCTCGACCAGTGCGAGACCAAGAAGCTCGCGAAGGCGCTCGGCGTGCACACCGCGCTGTCGAAGGACGACCCGGCGACGACCGATATCGTCGAGAACAAGCTGGGTTCCAACCCCTCGGCGATCCTCGGCACCAACGCCATCGCTCCGCTGACGATGGCCGCCGCCTACGCGGCCGTCGCGAACCACGGCGTCTACTGCAAGCCGATCGCCGTCGACAGCATCACGAATACCAAGGGCGAAGTGCTGCCCGGCCAGACGCAGGAGTGCGGCCAGGCCATCGATCCCGAGGTCGCGGCGACTGCGGCCTTCGCGTTGCAGAACGCGATGAAGGGCTACGCCGGAAACCCGAAGGACGGCACGCCCATCATGGGTAAGACGGGAACCACCGACTCGTCGAACCAGACGTGGCTGATGAGCTCGACCATGGGAGCGACCACCGCGGTATGGTTCGGCAACATCGTCGGCAACTACCCGATCTCGAAGTACCCGGGCGGCATCAACAACCGGCACGTGATCTCGAAGCCGATCAACCAGGCGATGGACAAGATCTACCCGGGTGGCGCCTTCGACGCCCCGGCGTCGCGACTCCTGAACGGCGCGGGCATCACCCTGCCGAACTTCGTCGGCGGCACCGTGGCGAACGCGCAGTCGATCCTCGCCGGCCTGAAGCTCGTCTACGCAGACGGCGGGGCGGTCGACTCCGACCAGCCCGCCGGCGTCGTCGTGCGCACCGATCCCGGAGCCGACGCCGTCATGGCGCGCGGACAGACCGTTACCGTGTTCACGAGCAACGGTGCCCTCGCCGCAATGCCGGATGTCTCGGGCTTGCCGGTCGCGGACGCGCAAGCGAAGCTCACCGCAGCCGGTTTCACTTCGGTGACGGAGAAGTGCGTCAAGATAGCGGCCACCGACGCGGCAAAGGACGGAACCGTCGCCTCGACCAACCCCGTCGCCGGTTCGCCCGCGCGATTGACCGACGGCGTCACGCTCGGCGTGAGCCGACTGGCATGTTCGTGACCCATACCGCCGTGAAGTCCGCGGCCACCGCGCTCGGCGCGGTGGCCGCGGTCGGTGTCGGGGCGTTCGCGTGGGGAAGCCTCGTCGAGCGCAATCGGTTCACCGTGCGCCACGAGGTTCTGCCGATCTTGGAGCCGGGAGCCCGCCCGCTCACGGTGCTGCACCTCGCCGACCTGCACCTCGCACCCTGGCAGCGCGCCAAACAAGACTGGATCCGCTCGCTCGCCGACCTCGAGCCCGACCTCGTGATCAACACGGGCGACAACCTCGGCCACGACGACGCCTATGAGGCGCTGGAGTACACGCTTGCGCCGTTCGCCTCGGCCGCCGGCGTGTACGTGAACGGGTCTAACGACTACGTCGGACCGAGCTTCAAGAACCCGATGCGCTATTTCGTCGGACCGAGCAAACACTCCCACGAGGCGACGGTGCTCGACACGCCACGCCTCGAGAAGTACTTCCAAGACGATCTCGGCTGGCTCAGCCTCAACAACACCGCGCGCGCCATGTCGATCAAGGGGTCGCGGCTCGAGTTCTTCGGGGTGAACGACGCGCACCGCGGTTGGGACAGGCTCGGCGCCCTGCCCGGCGCGATCGAGGAGATGCAGGAGAACGTGGAGTGGCCGTCGGGTCGCGCCGGCCAGGCCTCGATCACCATCGGCGTGACTCACGCCCCGTACCAGCGCGTGCTGAACTCGTTCGTCAACAACGGCGCCGACGTGATCTTCGCCGGGCACACCCACGGAGGCCAGGTGCGCATCCCCGGTTTGCCCGCCCTCGTGACGAATTGCGATATTCCTCGCGACCAGGCCCAGGGTCTCAGCACGTGGCACAACGCCCGTCGTGCCGCCTATCTGAACGTCTCCGCGGGGCTCGGAACCTCGATTTACGCCCCGGTTCGCTTCGCTTCGAGGCCGGAAGCGGTGGTTGTGACATTAACGGCCGGAGATATCAGCTATTCTTGATAGGTTCACGTCGCTAGCGACGGGAAAGATCGGGGTGTGGCGCAGCTTGGTAGCGCGCTTCGTTCGGGACGAAGAGGTCGTGGGTTCGAATCCCGCTACCCCGACACAAATGCAGAACGCCCTCTCCACGGAGAGGGCGTTCTGTGCTTAATGTCTGTGCTTGATGTCGCGGCTCGTAACCGGGCACGATCGTCGGAGGCGGCGTAGTCGGCATTGCGGATGTCGCGGCCGGGCGTCAGGCGGATCCGGGCGTCAGGCGAAGTCGGCGTCGGGCGCGGTGCCGTAGGCGACGTCGACACGGTCACGGCGCCCGTTGTTCAGCACGCCGTCGCTCTCTTCTAGGTAGCACTTGCCGCACAGCGACTCGTAGGTCACGATGTGGCCCTCGCGCAGCTCGGTCGACGTGTCGATCGCCACCTGGTCGCCGTCGAAGATGAACCGGCCGTCGACGGTGCGGGCGTTGAACACGGCCTTGCGTCCGCAGCGGCAGATCGTCTTGAGTTCTTCGAGCGAGTGTGCGATCTCGAGGAGACGCCTGCTGCCGGGGAACGCCACGGTCTGGAAATCGGTGCGGATGCCGTACGCCAGCACCGGTATGCCCTCGAGGATCGCGATGCGGAGCAGGTCGTCGACCTGCGTCTCGGAGAGGAACTGCGCCTCGTCGACCAGGAGGCAACTGACATCCACCCCCGTCGCGCGCAGCACGCGCGCCCGCTCCGCCGAGAACGCGACGTAGATGTCGTCGTCCGGACCCACGGTGAAGTCGACCTCACGGCTCACGCCGAGTCGCGAGACGATGCGCGAGTCGCCCTTGGTGTCGATGAGCGGTTTGGCGAGCAGCACCTGCTGGTGGCGCTCCTCGTAGTTGTAGGCGGCCTGCAGGAGCGCCGTGCTCTTGCCGCTGTTCATCGCGCCGTAGCGAAAGTAGAGTTTCGACATCTAGAGCAGGTATCCGTCTTCCGCGGCGCGTCGAATGAGCTCCGCTTTCTTGCTGGCTGGCCGGTTGGCCTTGGCGTATTTCTCACGCACCCGGCGTAGGTAGGTCTTGGCCGTCTCGTACTGCACGTTCATCTCGTTCGCGACCTCGACGGTGCTGTGGCCCGAGACGTAGAGCCGGAACGCCTCGATCTCGCCCGCGCTGAGCTTGGGACGCGACTGGCTGCTGGCGCCGACGGGCAGGGGTCGCCAGTCGCGCTGCACGACCGTGTTGGGGCGCACGCCCATGATGGTCCGCGCGGCGTCCATGACCTCGCGCATCGGCAGCGTCTTCGACAGGAAGCCCGCGGCGCCCGCGGCGAGCGCGCGGTCGCGTGACTCCCGGCTGTCGAGGCTCGTGAGCACGATCACCTTGGCCCCGGCGGCGCGGCAGGTGCGCACCCTCGCCTCGATCGACACCGGCTCCTTGAGCTGGAAGTCGAGGAAGACCAGGTCGGTGGGGAAGTTGTCGCTGTGCACGAGTTCGAGCCAGGTGCTCGCGCTCAGCACGAGGTCGAAGTCGGGGGCGTTGGCATAGATCCAGCTGCTGAGGCTGTCGAGCAGTACCTCGTGGTCGTCGAGGATCGCCAAGCGCACGCGCGTCGGATCCGGCACGTTGCCGAGGCCCGGGCCACCCGACTGTCTGCCCTCAGCGCTGTTCATATGAAAACCTTAGTGTCAGGTCTGCCGGGTCGTGCTCTACCTGCAGGTCGCCGAACACCACGCGCAGCACCGCGAGGTAGGGAGCGAGATCGGCCCGCAGCGAGCTGTGGGGGTTTCCGGACGAGATGAAGACCACCACCTCGCAGCGCACGCCGTCGCCCGTGATGTCGACGGTCGCGGCGAACGGCTGGGCGGCACAGTGCGAGTGGATCGCCACGATGAGCGCCCTGAGCGCCGTGCGCTCGTCGGGGGACATGTGTTCGGCCAGTCGGTGGTCGTCGCGCACGACGGTGCTCACGGCCGGTGCAGTGCCGCTCATGCGCGCGGCGTGGTCGACGACGGCGTCGAGCCAGGTGCGGTCGACGTCGGCGATCATGAGCGCGCGCACGGCGTCGGAGATCTGACGGGCGCGTTGCCGCGTGGCTTCGGTGACGGTCTCTCCGTCGAGCAGTTCCGTGAAGAAGGGCACGACCTCCTGGTTGAGGATCGTCACGCTGTCCTGCTGCACCGAGCGGGCGATGGCGGCCCCGCTCTCGTCGCTCATCACCGAGAAGGCACGCTTCGACCGCACACGCCAGCGGTCGAGGCTGCGGATCAGCACGTCGACGAACGCGGCGGCCGCGATCGACAGCGCGAGGATGGGGGTGATCGCGACGACGACGAAGGCACCCGACGGCAGGGCGGTGACGAACGAGCTCGACTGCGCGAGCGCCACGACGCCCGCGAAGATGGCCGCGAACACGCCGGCCATCGCGAGCTCTTTCGCCGGCCGGTAGGGCGCGAATGCCACGATGAAGATGCCGATCGTCGCCGGTCCCCAGTCGTCACGGATGTACGAGTCGGTGGTCCACATCGACAGCGCGCTCGTGAGGTAGGCGAGCAGGGTGGCCGCGACGACGACGACGAGGGTGCGCGAACCGAGCGGCGCGCGCAGCGGGCTCGACGCGACGCACAGCACGACGGCGGCCGCGACGACCAGCGCTACCGCGACCACCGCGAGGGCGGGCGTCATGATGTCGTCCCGGTTGACCCAGGTCATGAATCCCGCGTACAGCGTCATCGAGCCGGCCGCGAGATAAGCGGTCGGGCGCCCGACCATCGCGGCCAGCGGGTCGCGCTGCTGCACGGTCCTCTCCCGGCCGCTCACGACGCCGTCTCCGGCCCGGTCGACGCATCGGTCGACGCATCGGTCGTGGGCAGGCGGATGAGGATGGATGTGCCGGTGCCGGGCGTCGACCAGACCTGCACGGTGCCGCCCACCGTTTCGATCCGCTTCCGCACCGACTGGCGCAGCCCGAGCCGGTCTACGCTGGTCTCGCGTTCGGAGAAGCCCTTGCCGCCGTCGATGATCATCACCGAGACCTCGCTGTCGGCGCCGTAGATGACGACCTCGGCACGGTCGGTGCCCGCGTGCTTGATCACGTTGACGAGGCACTGCTTCACGGCGAGTGCGACGGCCGACTGCCGGGTGGCGTCGAGGCGGGCGAACGCGGTGAGGTCGCCGGTAAGCGCGACGTCGAGGCCGAGGTCGCGGGCGTCGTCGAGCGCCCGGTACAGCCGGCTGGACGCCCAGGCGGCGCGGTTCGTGGCATCCATCTCGCTCTCGGGCTCGACCAGCCACTCCTCGCCGACGAGCACCTCGAGATCCCTGCCGATGCGTGCGCGCAGGTCGGTGCGCAGCTCGCCGTCGGGAGACGACGCGACGGCCGCGAGATGGTTGAGCACGGTGTCGTGCAGCATGGCCGCGGCGCGCACCTCGATGCGGTGGCGGATGTCGGACAGGTGTTCGTCGCGCGCCGCCAGTTGGAGGCTGGGCTTCGCCCGTTGCACGCGTGCCCGGTTGATGCCGATGAGCGAGAGCAGCGCCGCGGCGATGGCGTAGACGGCGAGCGCCGGCAGGTCGGGCACGATCGCGGCGCCCGTCTGCATGGCCGCGAGCACCGTCGCCCCCTCCCCCGCGAACAGGCCCAGGGTGCTCCAGCCGATGACCCGCCAGGCGCCGAGTCCCGAGCCGCCGACCATGATGAGCGCGATCTTCGGAAGCGTCAGAGCGTAGGAGTCGGTCGTCGCCTCGCCGGGGAACTGCGAAGTACCGGCGAGCACGAACCAGTACATGCTCGCGGCACCCACGATCAGGTAAGTGACGCTGAAGAACCAGCTGCGGTACCGTTCCACGAGCCAGAGCGCGGCGAAGATCGGCAACAGCGCGATCATCGACGGCCAGAGGATGGTGCCCACCCGCGCCTCCTGCAGGCTTCCGAGCAGCAGCTCGGCCGAGACCAGGCAGACGAGGGCGATCACGTGCGAAGCGCGCGCGAAGGCGCGACTCTCGCTATGCGGTGCGAGATGCCCGGGTAGTCCGAGAGACATCTCAGCTCCCCCTCAACTCGACGATGATGGTGACGACGCTAACGGAATCGCGACGGTACGTCGCACCCCAGTTCGGGCGGTCTCGGGGGCCGCGACATCCGCCGACGGGCGAAAGCGGAGCGGGTGGAGGGTTTTAGCGCGGGATCCGAAGCACTTCGGCGGTGCGGGTCATGACCGCGTCGGCGAGCTGCGGGTCGTCGGACAGCTGCGTTCCGAAGCTCGGCACCATGGCCGTGAGGCGCGGGCGCCACGACTCGATGTGAGTGGGGAAGCAGCGTTCGAGCAGGCCGAGCATGATCGGCGCCGCGGTAGACGCGCCGGGCGAGGCGCCGAGGAGACCGGCGATGCTGCCGTCTTCCGACGCGACGACCTCGGTGCCGAACTGCAGCACTCCGCCCTTCTTGGCGTCTTTCTTGATGACCTGCACGCGCTGGCCGGCCGTGATGCGGTACCAGTCCTTCTGCTCCCCGTGGGGGAAGAACTCCTGCAGCTCGGCGAACTTCGTGCTCTTCTTCGCCGCGAGTTGGCCGATCAGGTAGCGCACCAGGCTGAGGTTGCCCGCGCCCGCGGCGATCATCGGCACGAGGTTGTGCGGGCGGATCGACTTGAACAGGTCGAACCACGAGCCGGTCTTGAGGAACTTGGGGCTGAACCCGGCGTACGGGCCGAACATGAGGCTCGTGCCGCCGTCGATCACCCGGGTGTCGAGGTGCGGCACCGACATCGGAGGGGCACCGACGGCCGCCATGCCGTAGACCTTCGCCTGGTGGCGGGCCACGACCTCGGGGTTGTCGGTGCGCAGGAACTCGCCGCTGACCGGGAATCCGCCGAATCCGCGGATCTCGGGGATGCCGCTCTTCTGCAGCAGGTTGAGGGCATTGCCGCCCGCGCCGACGAAGACGAACCGCGCGCGCGCGGTGTACGGCGACATGCCGATCTCGCGCTTCGCGTCGATGCGCCAGAGTCCGTCTTTCTGGCGTTTGAGGTTGGTGACCTTGACGTTGTAGTCGATCTCGGCGCCGTTCTCGGAGAGGTAGGCCATGAGGCTCGAGGTGAGCGAGCCGAAGTCGACGTCGGTGCCTGCCGCGATGCGCGTGGCGGCGATCGGCTGGGACTTTGCGCGGCCGGGGATGAGCACGGGAGCCCAGCCGCGGATGACGCTCGCGTCGTCGCTGAATTCCATGCCCTGGAACAGCGGGTGGTCTTTGAGCGCCTCGAAGCGCTTGCGCAGGAACTCGACGTTGCTCTCGCCCCAGACGAAGCTCATGTGGGGCGTCGGGTTGATGAAGCTCGAGGGCTCCGGCAGCAGGCCGCTCTCGACCAGGTGCGACCAGAACTGACGCGACACCTGGAACTGCTCGTTCACCTTGACGGCGCTCGCGATGCTGATCGAGCCGTCGGGCAGCTGAGGCGTGTAGTTGAGCTCGCACAGCGCGGAATGGCCGGTGCCGGCGTTGTTCCACGGGTTCGAGCTCTCTTCGGCGGCGTCGCCGAGCTTCTCGAACACCCGGATGGTCCAGTCGGGCTGCAGCTGCTTGATCATCGTGCCGAGGGTGGCACTCATGATGCCGCCGCCGATCAGGGCCACGTCTATGGGGGAATCTGGTGAACTCACCCGCCAAGCATACGGGGCGGCTATGCGAGCGGGCAGAGCGCTGTCGCGCGTTGTATCAGAGGTCGATCTTCGCTAGTTCCTCGTCCATGCGCACGGCCATCGCCGCGTACCCCTCGTCGTTGGGGTGCAGCCCGTCGTCGGCCATCCATTCGGGATGCCCTTCGATCCAGTGGGAGGCGCCGGGGATGTAGTCCGCGCCGAGGTCGGCCGCGGCATCCTTCACCCACCCGATGATGGCGTCGACCGACTCCGGGCGCTCGTCGGTGTACCAGAACGGCTCGACCACGACGAAGCGTGCGTCGGGGAGGCCCGCCTTGAGCCGGTCGAAGTCGAAGGAGATCTGTGAGCGGATGCTGTCGGCCGCGTCGTCGTAGGAGAAGTTGTCGTTGAGACCCATCGTGACGAACACGATCTCGGGCTTCGCGTCGATGACGAGGCTGGGCAGGTCGCCGTCGCCGAAGTTGTCGCGGTTGGTGATGAAGCCGAGGCCGTTGACGCTGGGGTTGAACTCGTTCCAATTGCGTTCGCGGCTCACGATCGTCGACCAGCGCTTTGCCTCGCTCGAGGCGCCCGTGCCGAGCGTATAGGAGTCGCCGTAGAAGGCGACACGGGTGCCGGTTCCGGTGCTGCCCTCCGGCTGCGCGTTCTGGGCGGCGGGGTTCAGCGTCACTACGGCTCCGATCACGACCAATATCGACAGGGCGGCCACGACGATCAGGATCAGCCGGGTTCTCATGGTCTCTATTCGACACCCTAGCCGCGATGGTTTGGGCGCGGGCCGAGATCGGTGGATGCTACGCCGAGACGAGTTTCGCGGCCACCAACTCGGCGATCTGCACGGCGTTGAGCGCCGCACCCTTGCGCAGGTTGTCGTTGCTGATGAACATGGCGAGCCCGCGTCCGCCGGGCACACCCTCGTCGTGCCGGATGCGGCCGACGAACGACGGGTCTTTGCCGGCCGCCTCGAGCGGGGTCGGCACGTCGGTGAGCACCACGCCCGGGGCATCCGACAGCAGCTGCTTCGCGCGCTCGACCGACAGGGCCGACGAGAACTCGGCGTTGATCGCGAGCGAGTGGCCCGTGAATACGGGGACGCGCACGCAGATGCCGCTGACCAGCAGGTCGGGCAGGCCGAGGATCTTGCGGCTCTCGTTGCGCAGCTTCTTCTCCTCGTCGGTCTCGAAGAGCCCGTCGTCGACGAAGTTGCCCGCCTGCGGGATCACGTCGAACGCGATGGTCTTCGGGAAGGTCTCGGCCGTACCGAAGTCGACCGACGAGCCGTCGTGCACGAGCGACCGTGGGTCTTGCGCGACCGCTGCCTTCGTCTGCTCGTAGAGCTCTTCGCCGCCGACGAGCCCGGCGCCGGAGACCGCCTGGTAGGTGGAGACGATGAGGCGTTCGAGGCCCGCCTCGTCGTGCAGCACCTTGAGCACGGGCATGGCCGCCATGGTGGTGCAGTTCGGGTTGGCGACGATTCCCTTGCGGGCGTCGGCGATGGCCTCGGGGTTGACCTCGCTGACGACGAGGGGCACGTCGGGATCCATGCGGAAGCCGCTCGAGTTGTCGATCACGAGCACGCCCGCCGCGGCGAACCGGGGCGCCTGTGCCTTCGACGTGGTCGCGCCGGCGGAGAAGATCGCGATGTCGAGACCGGTCGGGTCGGCGACGGACGCGTCTTCGACGGTGATGTCGCTGCCGCGGAACGGCAACGTGGTGCCGGCGCTGCGGGCCGATGCGAAGAACCGGATCTCGGCGATCGGGAAGTCGCGCTCGTCGAGGAGGCGGCGCACGACGGCGCCGACCTGTCCGGTGGCGCCGACGACGCCGATTCGTACTCCGCTGCTGTAGCTCATTGTGTTCCGCTCGTAGATTGGGGCCCGCACGGGGCGGTGCAATTCTAAGACGAAGGCGCGTGGCCGCGCCCGGATGACGGGTGACCGGCGGCTAGCGCCCGGTGCCGCCGTGCACGACCGCCTCGACGTCGGCGTCGAGGCCGAACGCCCTGTGCACGACGCGCATCGCCTCGTTGACCGTGTCGGCGCGGGTGACGACCGAGATGCGGATCTCGCTGGTGGAGATCATCTCGATGTTGATGCCCGCGTCGAACAGGGCGGTGAAGAGCTTCGCGGTGACGCCGGCGTTCGTGCGCATCCCCGCGCCGACCACGGCGAGCTTGCCGATCTGGTCGTCGTGCTGCAGGGAGTCGAATCCGACGTCGGGCTGCTCCGCGGTCAGAGCGGTGATGACGGTGGCCGCGTCCGACTTCGGCAGGGTGAACGAGATGTCGGTGCGCCCGCTCGCGGTCGACACGTTCTGCACGATCATGTCGATGTTCGCGTTGGTCTTCGCGACGATCGTGAAGATCTGCGCGGCCTTGCCCGGGATATCGGGCACGCCGACGACGGTGATCTTCGCCTCGCTCAGGTCGACCGCGACTCCGGTGATGATTGGCTCTTCCACGGTTTCTCCATCCTTCGGGTTCACGACGAGCGTGCCCTCGTTGTTGTTGAACGACGAGCGCACGCGCAGGGTGACGCCGTGACGACGGGCGTATTCGACCGCCCTGATGTACAAGACCTTCGCCCCGGATGCCGCGAGCTCGAGCATCTCCTCGCTGGAGATACGATCGATCTTCTTCGCGGCCGGCACGACCCGCGGGTCGGCGGTGAAGATGCCGTCGACGTCGGTGTAGATCTCGCAGACCTCGGCGTCGAGGGCGGCGGCGAGGGCCACCGCGGTGGTGTCGGATCCGCCGCGGCCGAGAGTCGTGATGTCGCCGGTGCCGCGGTTGAACCCCTGGAAACCCGCGACGATGGCCACGTAGCCGGAGTCGAGGGCGTCGCGCACGCGCTTGGGCGTGACATCCACGATCCTGGCGGAGCCGTGCTGGGCGTCGGTGATCATGCCGGCCTGGCTGCCCGTGTAGGAGCGCGCTTCGATGCCGAGGCTCTTGATGGCCATGGCGAGCAGGGCCATCGAGATGCGTTCGCCCGCGGTGAGCAGCATGTCGAGCTCGCGGCCCGACGGCACGGGCACGACCTGTTCTGCGAGGTCGAGAAGCTCGTCGGTGGTGTCGCCCATGGCGCTCACGACGACGACGACCTCGTGGCCGGCCTTACGGGTCTCCACGATGCGCTTCGCTACTCGCTTGAGACCCTCGGCGTTGGCCACGGAGGATCCACCGTACTTCTGTACGATCAGGCTCACGGGTATCTCCTGCGGTTCGAGGGGTCGAGGGCGTTTACCGCCCCACCGAGCGATTCTAGTGCGCGTCGTGCGGGTGTTACGTTGCGTGCCGGCGGCGTCGGCGGCGGCCCGGTGCGCGCGGCCGGCGTACCGGCTGCGGGGCAAGCTTCCGCTGCCCGCGCCCCGGCGGAACGTCGAAACCTTGCCCCGCCGGTCTCGCGCGCGACCACCCGAAGGCTGCGGGGCAAGCTTCCGCTGCCCGCACCCCGGCAGAACGTCGAAACCTTGCCCCGCCGGTCTCGCGCGCAAGCACCCGAGGGCTGCGGGGCAAGCTTCCGCTGCCCGCACCCCGGCAGAACGTCGAAACTTTGCCCCGCCGGTCTTGCGCGCGACCACCCGAGGTGCCGCAGCGCAGCGGGGACGGCTCAGTTCTCTACGAGCCGCCTGCCCTCGAACGCGCGGCCGAGGGTGACCTCGTCGGCGTATTCGAGGTCGCCGCCCACCGGCAGGCCGGAGGCGAGACGGGTGACGCGCAGGTTCGGCTGCACGAGCAGGCGGGTGAGGTACGTGGCCGTCGCCTCGCCCTCGAGGTTGGGGTCGGTGGCGATGATGACCTCGGTGACGACTCCATCGCTCAGTCGCTGCAGCAGCTGGCGGATGCGCAGGTCGTCGGGGCCGATGCCGTCGATCGGGCTGATGGCGCCGCCGAGCACGTGGTACAGCCCCTTGAACTCGCGGGTGCGCTCGACCGCCACCACGTCTTTCGCCTCTTCGACGACGCAGATGGTCGTGGGCGACCGGCGCGGGTCGCGACAGATGCCGCAGGTCTCGGTCTCGGTGACGTTGCCGCAGATGGTGCAGAAGCGCACCTTGTCGCGCACCTCGGTGAGCACCTCGGCGAGGCGGCTCACGTCGAAGCTCTCGGTCTGCAGGATGTGGAACGCGATGCGCTGCGCCGACTTCGGCCCGATGCCGGGCAGGCGGCCGAGTTCGTCGATCAGTTCTTGGACGATGCCTTCGTACACGGGTTAGAAGTCCTTCGGTACGACTCGGGGGGCGACGGGCTGCTCTTCGATGAAGCTCGCGCCGAGGATCTCGCGCACGACCGCCTCGCCGTAGCGGGAGTCTGCCGCGGTCGGCGGCACGACGACCTTGGCCGCCGGCTTGCGGGCCGCGGCGCGCTGCGCCTGCAGCTCTTCCTCGGTCGGCGCGCTGGGCGGGATCGCCGCGACGGCCCACCCGCCAGGTTCGACGTCGGGCTCGGTGGGCTCGGGCGCCTCGTCGTCGGCGGGCGGCGGCACCTGGTCGGTCGCCGTGGACGACGGGGCGGGACGAGCGGATGTCGCGGACGCGGCGGGTGCGGCCGGAGCAGGCGGTGCGGCGTCGGTCGCAGCCGGTGCGGTGGTCGTCGGCGTAGCCGGTGCCGCGGCGGGCCGCGCGGACGGGGCGTCGGGCGCGAGGCTCACCTGCGCGATGAACTTCACGCGCAGCCCGAGGATGTCGATGATGGCGCTGCGCAGGATGGCGCTCACGCCCTCCCCCGCCGGCGTGAGCTCCTTGAACTTCGCCTGGTCGGTCTGGTTCGAGAACACGAGCGCGAGGATGTCGCCGTCGAGCGCGCGCACCTGGGCGTTGAACACGACGGTCCACGCGTTCATGCTGGTCTTCTGCACGAGGTCGAGCACCTCGGGCCAGGCGTCTTTCATGTGCTGGAGGGTGACGACGGCGTCGCCCTCGCCCGCGGCGGCCACCGGGGCGGCTTCGACCGCCGGGTCGGCCGGAGCGGTCTCGTCGGCCGGTGGCGGCACGGGGGTGTTGGTCGACACGGCGGGAGCGGCTTCGAGCTCCGCGACGGCTTCGTCGGCCGGGATGTCGACGGATGCCGCGGCGGGCGTTTCGGCGCGCGGGGCGCCGGGCACCGCGACGGTCGGCCACGACGAGGTCGCGGCGGCGGGCGCAACGGGTGCTTCGACGGGGGCGGCGGCCGGGGTGGTGGCGGGGCGGGGCGCTTCGACAGGGGCGGCGGCCGAGGCGGCGGCCGGGCGGCGCGCTTCGACGGGCTCAGAGACCGAGGCGGCGGCGGGGCGGGGCGCTTCGACAGGCTCAGAGACCGAGGCGGCAGGGCGGCGCGCTTCGACAGGCTCAGCGACCGAGCGACGCGCTTCGACGGGCTCAGCGACCGGCCGGGGTGCGGAACCGGCGACGGCGCCACCCTCGACGCCGACCCGGCGTTCGAGGCGTTCGACGCGCGCGAGCGCGCCGCGTTCGGTGTCGTCGCTCGCCGGCACCAGGATGCGCGCGACCATCAGCTCGAGGTGCAGCCGGGGCGACGTGGCGCCGGTGAGCTCGGTGAGCGCGGCGTTCACGATGTCGGCTGTGCGGGAGAGCTCGGCCTGCCCGAATGTGGCCGCCTGCTGCGTCATACGGGCGAGTTCGTCGGCGGGGATGCCGCGCAGCACCGCGGACGCGTGGTCGGCGGTCGCCGCCACGATGATGAGGTCGCGGAGGCGTTCGAGCAGGTCTTCGACGAAACGACGGGGATCCTGACCGGTCTGGATGACGCGGTCGACGGCCGAGAACACCGCGGCGTTGTCGCGCAGCCCGATCGACTCGATGGCCTCGTTGAGCAGCGTTCCGGGGGTGTAGCCCAACAGCGCGACTGCGCGGTCGTACTCGACGACGGTGCCTTCGGAACCCGCGATGAGCTGGTCGAGCAGCGAGAGCGTATCGCGCACCGATCCGCCGCCGGCGCGTACCACGAGCGACAGCACGCCGGGCTCGACGGTGACGTTCTCGCTGTCGCAGAGCTGCTGGACGTACTCGAGCATCTGCGCCGGGGGCACGAGACGGAACGGGTAGTGGTGCGTGCGCGACCGGATCGTGCCGATGACCTTCTCGGGCTCGGTCGTGGCGAAGATGAACTTGACGTGCTCCGGCGGCTCTTCGACGATCTTGAGCAGCGCGTTGAATCCGGTGGACGTGACCATGTGGGCCTCGTCGAGGATGAAGATCTTGTACCGGTCGCGCGCGGGGGCGAAGATCGCCCGCTCGCGCAGGTCGCGGGCGTCGTCGACGCCACCGTGGCTGGCCGCGTCGATC
>Ga0247809_1000547_pt1 | contig 17308 bp, 16 predicted proteins | sample UWRJL104311B1_FD_180951 | JGI IMG/M metagenome (GOLD analysis project Ga0247809, IMG submission 180951) | Plant litter microbial communities from Arlington Agricultural Research Station in Wisconsin, United States - UWRJ-L104-311B-1 | ecosystem: Environmental > Terrestrial > Plant litter >...
AATCAGGATAATTTAAAAGCGTATCTGCATTGATTACGCCAATCAAGGTGACATTATCAAAATCCAGTCCTTTAGCCACCATCTGTGTTCCAATCAGGATGTCTGTCTTTTTTTCCTGGAAATCAGTTATGATTTTCTGCAGGCTATTTTTAGTTCTTGTGCTGTCAACATCCAGTCGTGCAATTTTAACTTCGGGAAAGATGAGACTAAGCTCTTCTTCAACCCTTTCTGTACCAAAACCTTTTTGTTCCACATGCACAGAGCCACATGCCGGACATATTTTCATACTGCTTTCGTGATAACCACAATAATGGCAATGTAATTTGCCACTGCTTTTATGAAATGTTAAACTCACATCACAATTCACACATTTTGGTGCAAATCCGCATGTTTTACAGATCAGAATCGTGGCATATCCCCTTCGGTTCTGAAACAGGATCACTTGTTCCTTTTTATCGAGGGTAGCTTGTATATCATCAATAAGCACGCTGGAAAAATAAGACACCATCTTTTTCCGCTTCGTCTCTTCTGAAATACTAACTACCTCCTGAAGTGGAAGAGCAACTCCTCCAAACCTTTCCGTTAGTGCAACCAGACCATATTTTTGCTGTTCTGCATTGTAATAACTTTCAATGGAAGGTGTAGCAGAACCTAATACTATTTTAGCCTGATGCAAGTGAGCCAGGTAAACGGCAGCATCTCTTGCCTGATACCGGGGAGAAGGTTCATTCTGTTTGTAAGATGACTCGTGCTCTTCATCTACGACGATCAATTTTAAATCCTTAAAAGGAAGAAAAACCGCAGATCTGGCACCTAAAACGATCTTATATTGTCCGTTAAGTACTTTATTCCAGATTTCTACGCGCTCATTGTCATTAAATTTCGAATGATAAACACCGATAGCATCACCAAAATAACGTTTTATCCGCTCAACAATCTGCGTAGTCAGTGCAATTTCAGGTAAGAGGAAAAGTACTTGTCCCCCTACAGCAATAGCTTCTTCTATCAGTTTAATATAGACTTGTGTTTTTCCGGAAGCAGTAACACCATGTAGTAAAACCACATCTTTTGTTTGAAAGGATGTCTGAATTTCAGATAACGCCGTTTGCTGAGCTGTACTTAATTTAAAATTTAAGATGAGGTCATCCACATCATCATTCAGCCGGCTCACTGCTTTTTTACGCAATGCAAAAATGTCCTTATCCACTAAAGATTTTAAGGCAGCCTGCCCGCAATTACTTTCTTCCAGCAATTGCGCCTTTGAAACTTCTTCTCCTGCTTTCGAAAGCTTAATATACATCAGCAGTGCATCCAATTGTTTTGGCGCACGCTCCAGCACTTCAAAAAGTTGTCTGAAATTCCCCTCTTCTTTATAAAATGGGTTTAGTGTAATAAAAGACTTTAAAAGCGGTTTGTATTTCTCTACTACTTCTTCTGCTATATAAACCACGTCCTTACCAATTAAGGATCTGATGATAGGAAATACTGTCTTTTGCCCTAATAATTTAGAAATCTGATCGATAGTGAGTTTTTTTTGCTTATCGAGTGTTGTGACGAGTATAGCTTCCTTATCGGTAATATCTATCGATCCCAGATCGGCATCTTCACGCAATACAATAATCGTCTCACTCGCGAGTTTGAGTCCCGCAGGGAGGGCGGCCGACATCACATCGCCTTCATTGCACAGATAATAGGAAGTCATCCAATCCCAAAATCTGAATTGCATCTCAGTAACAACGGGATATTCATCTATTACATCTATGATATATTTAGCCTGATAAACCTCAGGAGGTGTATTGCTCAGGCTTTTTACTAATGCCGTATAAATTTTATTTTTACCAAACTGTACAACTACCCGTTTGCCCACCGCAATCAACTCATTTAAGTGAAAAGGTATGCGATAGATATAATTTTTTGAAAGTGATAACGGTAAAATGACTTCAACAAATAAGGTATCCCTCTCTACAAAATCTATATCATTAGCGTCTGACATATTATCGGTTTTTTAAAGCAGCAAGGAATAAAAGAATCCATCCGGCTACCAATAATAATCCACCCAAAGGCGTAACCGGACCGATAATATTCACAAAAGAAAGATGAAGAATATCCCTCGTTGCCAGTAAATATAACGAACCGGAAAATAATAAAGTACCGAAAGAAAAACAGTAAAATGAGAAGTCTACCAGTTTTGTCCTGAATCTGGCAAACGTAGATAAAAATAACAAAGCAAAAGTATGATAAAACTGGTATTCAATACCTTTTGTCCAGATGGCCATCGCATCAGCACTAAGACTATTCTTTAAAGTATGTGCGCCAAATGCTCCAAATATTACAGCTATACAGCCAAATAAAGAAGCAGTTAAAATTATTCGTCTATTCATTTAATATCAGCTTTTTTCCAGCTGGTCAAAATTAAGAAAATGGTTGCATTTTCTTAGTAATCAAAAATTAAAATTAAATTTGCTTGAATCTCCCATGAAAAAAATCTATCTCACTCTGTTAGTACTGATTATAGCTATGATGGCTATGGCTTATCTATATTTCTCCAGATTAACTGCGCAGAATATGACAGATAACGGTAGTCTTAATGCCGCAGTTTTCAATTCCGGACTCGTTTTTTGTATGCAGGATGACAAAAACGTATTGGAATTATTAAAAGGGCAGGATTACTTTCAACGCGTAATCGGATCAGAAAATGCAAGACAACTTGCCTTACTAAAGAGTGAAATTATAGCCAACCCTGCTGTCAACAGGCTTATTGTGGGGAATGCCATATATATCAGCTTTTCAGCGGGATCAAATAAATCTAACAACTACCTGATCAGCACTCAATTAAACACCTCAGAAGGAAAGATAAACCTGCTGAATACACTGAAAGCCAATAAGATTCAAACTGAAGGCACAGCCACGGAATTTAAATTAACATTACAAGACAGCACAATTTACTACGGAGGAATAAAAAACGATCTGGTTGTAATATCAAATGATAAACAGCATGCTGTTCAAGCACTAAATGCACATCTGGACAAAAATACGGAAGAATTTGCAACCTATATGAAATCTGGCGACAAGTACAGCAAAAACAGTCTGGCAAACCTTTATATCAATTTCCGTATTTTCCCGGATTTGCTTAAAGCATTTTCTCCCGACAAGCTTCCTGATCATATAGAAATATTAAAGAAGAACAATTCATTCGCATCACTTAACTATAATTTTAGTAAAGAGAGACTATTCTTTAACGGCAACTCCAGAATAAATGATCACACAAATTACCTGAGTTTGTTTAGCTCACTAAAGCCCCAAAAAATCATTATAGACAATATACTGCCTGCAAATACAGCTAATTTTACTGTTTTTACAATCTCAGATTATATTACATGGCGTAAAAATCTGGCAATATGGTTTACCTCAATAAAACAGGATAATAAGGTAAAAAGAGTTATAAATGGTACTAATCAGAAATATCACTTGGATATCAATGAAATCATCCCTAAATATTTTAAAAATCAGCTCATTACTTTTCAGCTAAAATCAGGAGAAAAATTAGGTGCTATCCAATTGTCTAACGGAGATAAATTAGATCAGCTCCTGCTGGATATCAGTGAAAACTATAATGAGGACATCAAATTATTGAAAGAACCGGATTTACTGTATGTCTACTTTGGAGAACCTGTCAGCAAATTCAATAAACCATATTATACGATAATTGATAATTATATGGTATTTGCAAATTCCGCCGGAGCCATACAATCTTTTTTAAACAGCTACCGCAAAAATGAATTGCTAATCAATACTTCGGATTACGCCAATCTTTACAACCAAATTTCAAAAGATGCAAGTGTGATGTTTTATGGTAACAGGAAAAACGTGATTGATCTGGCGAGGAATACGATGTACAATACCGACTACAGATACCTGAGTTCTGAGGATGGTTTAGCTCCATTCAGCGCGTTGATTTATCAGTTAAGCGGTGATGGTGCTAACTTCCAGACTACCTTAGTAATTGATGCAAAATCTACGCTGAAAACCGACAGTACAATGGTCATAAAGTAGTTTCCTATTCCAAAAAGAATGAATTGAATAAGATTTAACATTTAAATAATCAATTTACCTTTTTAATTTAGCATATTTAGAAACGTTTCCTGCATATGGCTAAAAAATACCTATTAATCTGCTTTTTTTCAATTACATTCAGTCAGCTTAAGGCACAGCAATATGGTCTTTTCAATACAAAAACATTATTTGATGCATTTGAGAATCCAGCCCAAAAAGCATTTCTCTTAGACTCTTCCAGGCAATACGCTTCTAATTTTTTGCTCCCATATTTTGGCCTTAATGCCGCAAATAAAGGTAATGGCAGTTATACAGGGAGAAAATTGATCTCGGATGGAGTTTATGATGCGACCGGCGTTCCTATTGGAAATAACGATAGAAATAAGCTGATACATAATTCTAATATCTATCTGCTCACCTTCCGGATGTTTCAATCCTATAAATTTCACCAGGAAATTGGGTTTTCATGGCAGGTGCGTTCAGACGCCTTTGCAGATTACACCAATGAAACGCTGGTAATTTTCAATGATTATAACCGGTTTTCTTCTTCACAAACGGGACTTTTTAATGGTAATGGATATGGCCAATCCTATCATCAGTTCAGTTTAAACTTCCGGGAGAACTATAATAAAAGATTGGCTTTCGGCGTAAAATTGAGTTTATTGAGCGGAATCACTTACAATAAGGCAGAAATTACGAATTCCAATCTGACGATCGATCCTATAGCTAATCAACTTTCGGTTGGCCTTACTGGCACCTATAGGGCAAGTTTCCTGCGTGGGGATGAGATCTCATCGAAAACATTTTTTCCCAATTTCAAGAACCCTGGTTTATCAATAGGGATGGGAACTACTTATACTGCCAAATCCGGTGTGTTCATCATGAGCAGTATTAAGGATTTAGGTTTTATCAAGTGGAATAAAAATTCCCATTCATTTTTTGTGAGTGATGTGGCGACTATTAACAGAAATCCTTTAGAACCGGAGCCTGATCTTCAGGAACGTATTCTTGATATATTTGAGGCAGCGGATCGTAAAAACAGCTTTTATACGGCAACAAATGCCAAAGCAGATTTTTTGATTTCGAAGAAATACGATTTTTATACGCCCAGTTTTATTATTTCCAAGAACCTTTTTTATCAAGGTGGCGATGTAGTACTGGTGAACAATTTTAAATACAATGATCTCTCTTTATCCCTGTCTCCAACCTATAATATGCTTGGCTTTATGCAGCTCGGAACTCAGGGAATGTACCAGACACCGAACTTCGAATTCTTTTTAGGAACAGATAATTTATTAAAATCGGCATCAGTAGCTAAAAAAACAACTGCTACAAATATTGGATATACCGGAGCCTCGTTTTATATGGGTCTGGGTATTAAATTTGGCTACGTTGTAGAACACCCTCAAAACAGCAGCTACATGCCGGGGGTTGGAGATGACGCAGATAAAAAAGGCTTTTTCAGTAAAATATTTGGCGTGTTCAAAAAGAAAAAATAATTAAACCTTCTTTTTAGGTGCGGTAATCACAAAGTCCTTAAGATAATACGGTTCAAAATAAGCAAGATCTTCAAATTCTTGATGCTGGAAAGCATTAAATGCAAGCAAACTCATATTTGCAGACGAATTGTAGTTTAGGTCAGAAAAACCTGCATTAGAAGACGAAATGAACTGACTGCATTTGGATGCTCCATCACCTATAAAAGTAATGCGATGAAGAGCTAACAGTTCTTTATATGATTCCTCATTGATAATTTCCGCAGTAACTGGTAATATTGCTGTAAGATCAGCTTGATATAAGGCAGTAAAAACCTCCATTCTCCTGGCATCTATCATCGGACAAACCAATCCCTGGTAATTTTCAGAAGAACTGATAAAGCCTGCAGCCATCATTTTTAGCGTATCAATACCGATCAGCGGTTTATCAAGTGCAAAACATAAACCTTTAGCTGTAGAAACCCCGATCCTTAAACCGGTATAAGATCCCGGCCCTTTACTTACAGCAACAGCATCGAGTTCGGGATAGGTTACGCCAGCCATCGTCATCACTTCATCAATAAATAAAGTAAGACTGCCTGCATGGATGTTCTGAGCAACAAGTTCTTTTAATGCAACAGTTTCCCCGTTTACTGCTACGGAAGCAGAACATGACTGGGTTGCAGTTTCAATTTGAAGTATTTTGACCATTTGCGCAAATATAGTTCATTTAATTATTATGGTACAGGATCGTGCCCATGTTTACCCCAGGGATGACAGCGACCTATCCTTTTTAACGTAAGCCAGCCCCCTTTGAAAGGACCATGTTTTTTGATGGCTTCAATTCCGTACTGAGAACAAGTTGGCGTAAAACGGCAACTAGCGCCCAGCAATGGTGATAACAACCATTGATACAGCTTAATTACAGCCAAAAAAAGCCATGCTATAACCTCTTTAATTACTTTCATCAGTTGAAATACTTAGAACTAGCTTTTTAAACGCAGCAGCGAGCTTCTTTTCAAAAAACAGGTAATCATGATGTTCTTTGCCAACAAACTGGATAGAAAGTAATAATAATTGATTAGGGTCGCTCAGTGCAGGATATAAACCGGATGATTTATGCAGACGATAAACTTCGCGAATTCTACGCTTGATAAGATTTCTATCATGCGCACGCTTAAACCTTTTCTTCGAAACATTAATTACCACCTGTGCAGGAAAAGTATATTCACCTGGTACAAATAAGTAAGATAACCGAAAAGGGTACAATAAAAAAGAAGAACCGTTCTTAAACAGCAGGTCTAATGACTTTCTGCTACATAACCGTTCTTCTTTAGTAAATGTTTTCATGTTTCTGATTGCAATATTGCAGACAATATCTGCTAACACTTAATGTGCTGCAATCAAAATTATGCTTTGTGACGACGTTCGTCAGAAACTGATAATTTCTTTCTTCCTTTTGCACGACGAGAAGCTAATACTCTTCTACCGTTTGCTGTAGCCATTCTTTCGCGGAAGCCGTGTTTGTTTCTTCTCTTTCTTTGCGAAGGTTGGAATGTTCTTTTCATAACTGTATTATATCTTAACTATTTTTTTAAAATCAGAGGTGCAAATATAGTCCCATTTTTTATTAAATGCAAATACATTCAGCATCAGTTTTATATTTTATATACCTAAAGCTGTTTTTAGTCGTGCATAGCCAGTTTTACTAACTGGAAGCCAGATATTTGACTTTAATAAAACAACATAACTATCTTTTTCTTTCAATTCTATTTTTGACACCTGACCCAAATTAATGATATAAGAACGGTGAATTCTTATAAACTGTGAGCTATCCAATGTCCGTTCAAAAAAACTCATGGTTTTATTCTTAAAAAAAACACCATCGGTACTACTTAATTTAACGTGGTCATCATCCGCTTCCAGGTAATGTATATCAGCCACCGGGATAATCTTAATCACGCCATTGGTCTTAACCACTACCCTATTCTGCTGTGCCGGATTCACTGCGACAGACTCCAGCAAATCGGCTGTAATCTCATTCTGTTTTAATTTAGCTGGCAATTTCTTTATGGCCTGGTCAAACCGCTCTTCTTCTATTGGTTTCAGCAGATAATCGACCGCATTTACTTCGAAAGCCTTGATTGCGTATTCATCAAAAGCAGTCGTAAATATTACAGCCGGAGCTTCATCTACTAATTCCAGCATCTCAAATCCATTAATTTTTGGCATCTGGATATCCAGGAATATAAAGTCAGGCCGAAACTGCGTAATTGCCTTTAAGCCTTCAAAACCATCACTGCATTCCGCTACTACTTCAATATCAGGATATTTTTTAAGATAATGTTTTACGATATCCCTTGCTAAAGGCTCATCATCAATGAGTATGGTTCTTATCATATATTTGTGGAATTTTAAGCGTTGTAGAATAAATATTGGTATCTGAGGAAGAGGTTTGCAGTAAATTACTATCAGCAAAAAGCAAATATAACCTTCTTCTTATTGCCGTCAAACCAAATCCCGTCCCTTCTGCACTTTTCATTTCAGGATCGTAAGGGTTACTCACTACTAAAACCAATACCCCCTGCTCTACCCTCACAGCTACTGAAATGAGAATTGTACCTGAGGTATTATACAGACCAAATTTTATTGCATTTTCTACAATTGGCTGAAGTAACGTTCCAGGGAGGCATAGATCCATCGCTTCCTCCGCTATTTCGACCGCAATATTGAGACGGTGGCTGAATCTTACTTTTTCAATATCCAGATACAGCTGTATGTACTCCATTTCTTCAGCAACACTCACCCATACTTCATCATCTCTTTTTAAAGTACCACGTAGAAATGAGGCCAGTTTAGTAATCATAATCCCTGCCTCTTTTGGGTTGACAATAGTTAATGCATAAACAGAATTTAGGCTATTAAATAAAAAATGGGGTTGCAACTGATGCCTCAATTTATTCAGCTCTGCTTCCTTAGCCAGGTTCTGGGCAGTGAACAAACGTTCCTGGGTTTCAGATTGTTCTTCAAGTCTATACCACAATACGTTTGCAAGACCGCACCATGCTAAAAAAACAAATAAAACTATAAATCTGAATGGAAGGGAAAAACTCAGAAAACTACGGTATGTCTGATTAAATATACTACTGCTTAAAAAAAAATTGCTGATCAGTGAAACCGATACAGCAAGGGTAATGGCAAGGATAATTACAAAGAGAACAATATCATTTTTGGGCTTATAAAATTTAAGCACTATGCTGATCACGAGACAACTGAGGGCAAGTAAGGCATTAGTGATTAAACTATCTCCTGTAGAGATGATCCAATTAAAATTCAATGTATAATGGAAGAGCAAAATAAACGCTGCTACCCACGACAAAAAGAGCATTGCTGCTGCTTTCTGTATTTTTCTGCTGAGGAGAGGATTACTAGTCACAATAATTAGATTAATAGTTTGTTATATTCAATCCACCAAATAAAGCTAATCCTTTTATCTTAATAATTTTACGCTCCTGGCCAGCAAGGGGAAGAATTTTTCGTTTATCATCTACACCGCCAAAGATAGAGGTAACTTCAGACTTAACTTCCCAACTAGGTGGAACAATTATTTTGGCACCACCAAAAATAGCCACTACATCGAGAGTTACGGTGTCTTTAAAATCTGCATTTGTCAGATCTAATTCACATCCTCCAAAAACAGCTACAATATCTGCACCCTTAAAGTTCTTAGAAAACACGTTATGTTTACTCCCACCAAAAATATCAACTGTTTCCACATAGTCGGCTCCAGATACATCTGCTTCTTCTACCGGATTTTCATCAGTTATATTGAAAGCTGCAGCTTTTTTTTTCCATTGATCGCCATTTATTCTTTTAGGTTTGAGGATGAGATATAGGCCCAACGCAATAAATGCTATTGGAAAATAAAATCTGGCCAAATTGAAATCTGTGATATCCTGTAAAGTAAAATAACCACCAATCAGTACCATGATTAACCATGCTTTACCTGTAAAATTCCTTTTTGCGCCAATAATGAGACCGATAACGATCAATAATGTATGCCAGCTAAATAACCAATGAGGCATTTTAATTCCAAAATTGCTTAAAAGAAATACTACACCAATTACCAAAACAATGATACCACCGAACATTCTGCTAGAGTGGTTTTCTGAGTTTTTATAAGTTTTCATTTGAAATTGTATTATGTTTTTACGTATTGTTTTCTAATCAAATGTAGTGTGCGGACTAACATTAAACGAGAGCACCTATCTGCACAGAGGTAAAACATCGGTGAATTGACTCTTTTAACCGGTAAAAAAATCCCGGTAAGCGATTTAGCCTAAATGATATATTATCCGTTAATTTGAGCTATGAAATACATTGTCCTACTCTTTATCATAAACACCATATCATTATGCTTATTTGCACAGGATAGCAGTGAGCAAGCGTATAAAATCTATGATGTTAAAAATCAAAAAATAATTCAGCTGGATGCGCTGATTAAGGATATCAAGACTAGCGATGTGTTGTTCTTTGGAGAGGAGCATAATGATTCTGCAGGACACGTATTAGAATTGGAAATTCTTACAAGAGCAGCACAGGCATACCCAGGTATTGCTTTGTCAATGGAGATGTTTGCTACGGATGTACAACCCGTAATCGATGAGTATTTACTTCATCTTATTTCAGAAAAAAACTTCATTAAGGAAAGCAAGGCATGGAATAATTATAAAGACTATAAACTATTAATTGAGTTTGCAAAAGAGAATCAGTTAAATGTAATCGCAGCCAATGCAGCGGTAAGGTACAGTAATGCAGTAACCTATGGTGGTTTGGAAGTCTTGAAAAAATTCCCTCCTATGTCAAAAATATTTTTCCCACCAATACCTATAGATACAGCTAGCGGAAGATATCATGAAAAATTTGTACAAACTTTAGGAGGCCATGACATGGGCAATATGAAGATTTATCAGACTCAAAACTTTTGGGATGCAACAATGGCATGGTCAATTGCCACTTACCTCAAAAAGAATCCGAAAAAAAAGATCTTTCAGATCAACGGCAGATTTCATAGTGATGAAAAATTAGGGATTATGATGCAGTTGAAAAAATATGCACCTGGTTTAAGGACCACTAATATATCCTGCTTTCCATCGGCAGATTTTATTAATCCCGACTGGAAAAAAATTTCCGGATTAGCTGATTATATTATCATCAGTCCTGAAATAAAAAAACAGGGGACATAAGAATACATATCCCCTTAAACTTTATTCTTATATACTTCTTGCCTTTAGCAAATCTCTGATCTCCCCCAATAAAACTTCTTCTTTAGTAGGTACCGGTGCAGCTTTAGGTGCTTCTTCTTGCTTGCGTTTCATAGAATTGATTGCTTTAACCATTAGAAAGATAATAAAAGCAAGAATAATAAAATTGATAACTTCAGTCGCAAAATTTCCCCAGGCAAATACCGGCCCCGCTTTTTTCGCATCCTCAAGAGAAGCATTAGGATTGGCCGCAACAAATTCCTTAACTTTTGAATTTAGTGGAATATAAAAATTTGCAAACCCCTTATCTCCAATCAATAAGCTAATTGGAGGCATAATCAAATCATTAACCATCGAGGTAACAATCTTACCAAATGCACCTCCGATAATTACACCGACAGCTAGGTCGATGACATTGCCTTTCATGGCGAATTCCTTAAATTCTTTTATAAAACTCATAACTATTTTTTTAAAAATCGCTCAATACAAATCTAAAATTATAAACTTTCTTGGAAAATGAGGCCTTTTGTTGTAAAAAAACCTATCAATTGCAATAATAGCATAAGTCTATAGTTTATATCTAAACCAAATGCTTATTTTTGAAACGGGTCTAAATACCTTTTCTACAGAACATGCTTAAACAACATTTACAACAAAAGTTACTTCAAAAATTATCACCGCAGCAAATTCAATTTATTAAATTGCTGCAAGTCCCTACCGTTTCCTTAGATACACGCATAAAAGAAGAATTAGAAGAAAACCCAGCTCTTGAAGACCCGAGTCTAATGATCGCTGAGGAACCTAAGAGTGAATACGATGATTTAAATGAAACACCAGAAGACTTTGATGCCGGATCGAAAGAAGAAAGCACAGATGAATTTAATGTTGACGACTATTTACAGGACGACAATACAAACGACTACAGCACATCATATAATAATAATGACGACGATGAGGAGAAAAAAGAAACTCCCATTGCTATCGAAAGTACTTTTTTCGAAAGTTTACAGGAGCAACTTGACCTTGTACCGCTGTCTGATCAGGACTTTATTATTGGAAAACAAATCATCGGAAGTCTTGATGATGATGGATATTTAAGAAGACCTATTACTTCCATGATAGATGATCTTGCTTTTTCACAAAATATAATGGTGGAAGAAGAGGACGTACTTGAAATGCTGAAAGTGATTCAAAGTTTCGATCCTCCCGGGATTGCAGCCCGTGATTTACAGGAGTGCCTTACCTTACAATTAAAAAGAAAAGATCCCAACAACCTTATCATACAAAAAGCGATCACAATAGTTGAAAACTATCTGGATGAGTTTACAAGGAAACATTATGACAAATTAGAAAAATCCTTAGGATTAAACAGTGAGGATCTTAAAGAAATTATTGCAGAGATTCTACGCCTTAATCCTAAACCAGGAGACTCTAATCAAGTAACAACCAAGCAGCTACAGGTAATTCCTGATTTTCATGTCAGCAATAATGACTCTGTACTAATACTTACACTGAATTCAAAAAATGCACCTGAATTAAGAGTAAGCCGTTCTTATATCGATATGTTTGAACATTATGATAAAGCGGCGCAAAAGGACAAGAAATTAAAAGAAGCTGTTCAGTTTGTTAAACAGAAACTTGATTCTGCTAAATGGTTTATAGATGCAATCAAACAGAGACAGCAAACATTACTCAAAACTATGAATGCTATTATGCAGTACCAGTATGAGTATTTGTTAACAGGTGATGAACGAAAAATGCGTCCGATGATCCTGAAAGATATTGCTGATAAAATAGACATGGATATTTCTACGGTTTCCAGGGTAGCTAATTCAAAATATGTACAAACTGAATTTGGTACCTTTCTGCTCAAATCTTTTTTCTCTGAAGCTATTCAAACAGAGAGTGGTGAAGAGGTTTCCAATAAAGAGGTAAAAAAGATCCTTGAAGACTGTATTGGGAATGAAGATAAGCGCAAACCTCTTGCAGACGAGAAACTAACTGAGATTTTAAAGGAGCAGGGTTATAATATAGCACGAAGAACTGTGGCCAAATACAGAGAACAAATGAACATCCCTGTGGCAAGGTTACGTAAAGAATTGTAGCGCTTAATTTAGATTTTAACAACAGCTGAGCATATATTAAATGCAAATGTGCCCCTTAAAAAGGCCATTTGCATTTTTCGTTTTTAAGAAAGTAGGTTTTGCCTCAGCAAAAACTCCAGCTGCTTATTTGCTATAATTAGCGCTTCTGTTAATTCCTTGTTTTCTTTTCTCAAAGAATAGATTTCAAAAGCTTTTTCGATATTGATCCTTAAATCTTCATCCATCCATGGTTTTTGAATATATTTATAAACCTGGCCTTTATTGATGGCATCGATAACAGCATTAATGTCGGCATAGCCAGTGAGAAGTATTCTGATAGGATCAGGAAAATCGGGGATAATGGACTCTAAAAATTCTATCCCGGTAGTTATGGGCATCCTTTGATCAGTAATGATCACATGAATAAGTTCATTCTCTAATATCTTTCTTCCCTCCACCGCAGACTCTGCTGTAAAAATGTTGAATTTCCTTCTAAAGCCAGCTTTAAAAGAATTTAGATTGTGAACTTCATCATCCACATAAAGAACATTGATTGAGGTATCGGAATTCATTCGTAAGTATTGGATTTTTTTGTTAAATATATTGCTTTTATAAATTCTAAAAAACTAATTTCGGATAAAAATTACTTCAAGATAATACATTGACCAATTTATATAAAAGCTCAGCACAAAATAAATATGGATAAAATATATTCTAGCACTACCTCCCCAGATAGGTCGATGATTTACAGACCAGTATTCTTTAGACTCAGCAACAAGAGCGATGAGACAGCCTTAAACGATTTACTAAATAATAATCCAAATATTCTTGTTTATGATACCATTCCAGGTCAGCTATCTGAGCTTATTAAACTAAGTAATCCGACCAAAAGGTTATCAAAAGAAGAATCTGCCTTGCTGGTTACTGCACATATCAACGGGGATATAAAAAAATATGGTGTTTGGGTATACTTTCCCTGGTCTGCAAAATTGGTGCATACACTGGATGAGCAGGAATTTATTAAAGTAAGGACAAACCGGAATATTTACAAAGTATCTCCGGAGGATATTGAGACATTAAAGAACAAGAAAATCGGGATTATAGGCCTTTCTGTTGGCCAGAGTATTGCATTGACATTGGCGATGGAGCGCACATGCGGAGAGTTAAGACTTGCGGATTTCGATGAAATAGAACTGAGCAATATGAACCGGATCAGGGTCAATATACAAGACCTGGGATTAAATAAATCTATTACCGCAGCAAGGCAAATCGCAGAGCTTGATCCCTTTATTAATGTAGTATGTTATCCGGATGGAATAACAAACGAGAACATTGATGATTTCTTTACTCTCGGTGGGAAACTGGACGTTCTTGTTGAAGAGTGTGATGGAATAGATATTAAAGTCTTAAGCCGTATCAAAGCAAAAGAGTTAGGTATACCTGTGGTGATGGATACCAATGACAAAGGAATGCTGGATGTAGAAAGATTCGATCTTGAACCAGACAGACATATCTTTCATGGCACAGTGAATGAATTGGAAGAACTAAGTCCGACTGAATTAAAGAGCAAACTAAACAGCCTGACAATCCCGGAAAAAGTAGAATACCTGTATAAAATTGTTGGATTTGAAAACTTAACGGAAACAATGAAAAAGTCATTTTCAGAGATGAACAAATCAATTGTTGGCTGGCCCCAGCTCGCTTCGGCTGTAACACTGGGAGGTGCAATGGTTACAGATGTAAGTCGCAAGATCTTGCTAAATCAGTTTACTGAATCAGGACGGTATTTTGTGGATTTTGATGAATTGTTTACGCATAAGTTCAACACAATCAATAATTCAAAAGGAGAAAATGCTACACATTAGAACATTCAGAGCTCCTGACGATCCGGAAGCCTGTTCAAAATTTATAACCGGGCACAAAAGATTGCTTGAAATATATGGGATTACTCAAATCACATCGAATACTCAGGAGTGGGTAAATGACTATAATACAACTGTTATTCTTGTAGAGGATAAAGATACTAAAGTTGTATATGGAGGTGCGAGGGTGCAGGTGGTTACAGGCCAGTATGAACTCCCGATAGAAATTGCTATTGGAAAATATGATCCAAAAATATATGACATGGTTAAAGCGGATCAGCACACTGGTGGAACCTGCGAAGTATGTGGTCTATGGAATTCAAGAGAGGTGGCAGGTATGGGGATAGGCAGTTTTATCCTGGCAAGGATTGGGGTTACTATTACCTCTCAGCTACCTGTAGCAACTTCATATGTACTTGCTGCACCCAGTACTGTAAAGATGGCAACAAGAATCGGTTACGTGCTGGAGAAATCTTTAGGTAATGATGGCCTTTTCTATTATCCAAAAGAGGATCTTGTTGCTACAGCCATGCGTTTCGGAGATATAAACGATTTAAGCACTGCAACTGAAACTGAAAGATCAAAAATCTTATCTTTAAGAGCAAATCCAAGTCAGACAAATGAAGAGATCGGCCCAAAGGGAACATATCCTGTTGAATACAATATAAAGATCCCAAATCTATAAAATGAATATTAAGAAAGTATTATCTGTACTATTTCTTCTAGTCGCTGTTACCGTTCTCCAGCTATCTGCGAAAGACAACGGGGAAATCATTTATAGTAAACCTAATCAATTGTTACAGGTTGATCACGGCATATCAATTTTTGTAGATGATTCAGGGAAACTATCATTTAATAGCATTCTTAACCAAAAATTTCAGCTTTCCACCGATAAAGTTCCAAATCTGGGCATCACCGAGTCAACTATCTGGGTGAAACTCAATATCATTAATCGCTCTGGTATAGAAAAGTTATTTTTAATGGTTGAGCAGCCAGCTATTGACAGAGTTGAATTACATAGCAGGGATGTTAGCGGGAACTGGCAGACTGTTAGTCTTGGGGAATATAAAAAATATAGCGAGCGGATCATCAATAATCCAAATTACGTTTTCCCTATAGATGCGCCCATTAATGAGTCTACGTTACTTTACCTAAGTATAAGCTCAAAGGATCAGATTCAACTTCCAATATTATTAGGTACTGAACAGTCAATTTTAGATGAGAACCTGATTCAGAATTTATTTTTCGGGATGTATGCAGGTATCATTCTCATCATGATATTATACAATCTGTTCGTCGCATTTACAGTCCGGGATACCAGTTATATTTATTATATCATTTACATCCTTTTCGTAGGCCTCACGCAATTCACTTTTCAGGGTTTAGCGTTTCGGTTTTTATGGCCAGATAGTATTTGGATGGCCAACTACAGTTCCATATTAGTACCATTCTTTTCTGGTGTATCTACATTGATCTTTGTGAAGAAGTTTTTGCAGACAAAAAAATATACACCAAAATTCGATAAGGGTATAGATGCGATGCTGATTATTTACTGCGTTGCTTGTTTAATTGGTATGTTGGGTAAATACTCAATATCCATTACCTTACTACAGATTTCTGCGTTATCTGGTGCTGTATTTCTATGGATTCTTGGGTTTCAGGTCAACAGACAGGGTTACCGCCCGGCGGTGTTTTTCCTTATAGGGTATACCATATTTCTTATTTCAGTAGTCATTTTTGTACTCAGGAACTTCAACGTACTTCCGTATAATGGAATGACATCTTACGTCTTAGAAATCGGATCGGTGATCCAAATTACTTTGCTGTCTTTTGCACTGGCTGATAAAATCAACTTCTTCAGAAATGAAAATGAAATTGCACAGAAACAGGCACTCGAAATTTCAAAAGAAAACGAGAGATTGATCAGAGAGCAAAACATACAGTTGGAAATTGAAGTAAACAAGAGAACAGAAGAATTACAAAACACCAATACTACATTAAATTTTACGCTTAAGGAGCTAAAAGAAGCCCAGTCACAATTGGTAGATGCAGAAAAAATGGCCGGTCTCGGACAATTAACTGCAGGCATAGCACATGAAATTAATAACCCTATAAATTTTGTCACCTCAAACATAAAACCACTCGAACTGGATATCAATGACCTGTATGACGTCATTCAGAAATATGAGGAGATGGACCTAGATCAGGATATTCATGCTCAGGTAGCTATCGTTGAAAAGTTCAAGCGGGAAATTGACATAGATTTTATTAAAACTGAAATTAATTCATTGCTTTCAGGAATTGGAGAAGGTGCAAAAAGAACAGCAGAAATCATACGTAGTTTAAAAAACTTCAGCAGGCTTGATGAAAGTGATACCAAACCAGTAAACCTGAATGAAGGACTAGAATCTACATTGGTATTGTTAAGGAGTAATATCCCCGCTTATATCACAGTCGTAAAAGACCTGAAGCCATTACCATTGGTAGAATGTCTGCCTGGAAAAATAAATCAGGTATTCATGAACCTTATTACGAATGGAATTCATGCTATAAAAACTAAAACAGAACAT
>Ga0247809_1000548_pt1 | contig 17299 bp, 25 predicted proteins | sample UWRJL104311B1_FD_180951 | JGI IMG/M metagenome (GOLD analysis project Ga0247809, IMG submission 180951) | Plant litter microbial communities from Arlington Agricultural Research Station in Wisconsin, United States - UWRJ-L104-311B-1 | ecosystem: Environmental > Terrestrial > Plant litter >...
CCGCCGAGAGCACGGCCCGCTGGTCGCGGCGCCACAGGTCGCGCACGACCTCGCTCACGCGGTACACGTCGCCGCTGCCCATCTTCTCTGTGTTGGCCTTGAACCGGCGAGACCAGTTGCTGACCTCTTCCTCTGCCTCGCCGCGCAGCACGTCGTAGACGGCCTCGACTCCGGCGTCGTCGATCACGTCGCGCACACCGACGAGCTCGGCGTTGTCGATCGGCAGCTCGACCACGAGGTCGCTGCCGTGCACGTCGAGGGTGATGTACTTCTTCTCTTCGCCCTTGACCGTGCGGGTCGTCACCGCCGTGATCGTCGCTGCTCCGTGGTGGGGGTAAACGACGGTTTCGCCGACTTCGAATAGCATTCGTGGGGCCTCTGTTCTGTTTCGCCTGCCAGTGACGCTATCGCCTTTCGGCGGCGAGCATGACGCACCGCCCGTCAACGGGTCAGTACGAGGGCGAGCGCATCGGTGATTCCGTCGCGTTCCCGCCGGTCGGTGAGCCCCGCCGGATTGTCGCCCGGCTGCCGTCCGTAGTCGCCGAAACCCGCGTGGTTGAGGCCCTCGACCTCGACCATGACCGCGTCGGGAGGCAGCATGCCGCGGGCGTCCGCGATCTTCTGCGGCGTGCTCAGGCCGTCGAGGCTGCCGCCGATGCTGAGCGTCTCGAGGCCGGAACCCGAGAGGTCGTTCGCGCAGTAGCTGCCGAAGAGCACGAGCCCCGCGACATCCGGATCGTCGGCGAGCATGCAGGCGCGCACGCCGCCCAGCGAGTGTCCGCCGACGAACCAGCGGTCGACGCCCGGCACGTCCGATGTGAAGGCGGTGAGCGGCCGCTGGTCGAAGAACGCGAGGTTGAGCGTCGGCTTGGTGATCACGACGGTCGCTCCCGTGCGCTCGACGATGCCCGACAGCTTGTACAGGTAGGCGTACGGGTCGACCTTCGCGCCGGGGATGAAGACGAGGCCGGTTCCGGATGCGACCCCCGTCGGCGCGATCACGACCGAGTGGTCGGTGCTCGTCACCTCGACGTGGTCGTCCGTCCACACCTCGAGCGCCCGGCCGCGGTCGCCCTGCATCACCATGTTCGCCCAGACCAGGAAGCCGACGGCGACGAGCGCGAGTACGACGACCGTCGCGACGGCGGCGATGCGGAGGCGGCGGGCGAAGCTCATCGCCCCAGCCTACGCAGCGGTCACCAGCCGAGCGTGCCCGGCTCGCCCTTGAACGGGCCGACGACGCGGCTCGTGATCCAGCCGCCGTAGAAGTCTCCCGCCTGGGCCTGCACCGTCTCGCCCGCCACCTCGCAGGAGTCCATCGCGCCGGGGTACACGGCCACCATGTCGCGCAGGGGCTCGAAGCCCGCGGTCGGGGTCGGGTAGACCCAGCCGGCGCCCTCGGCGACCGCATCGCCGCCGCGCACCGTCAGGTACGCCGCGACGCCCTTGAACTCGCAGAAGCTGCTGCCGCGGGCCGGCTCGAGCGACCCGGCCGCGAACGCCCGGCGCGGCACGTAGTAGACCGGGGGATGGCTGGTCTCGAGAACGCGCACCGCCTCGGTCGTGTCGACGATGGCGACGCCGCCGAGCGTGATCACGACGCGCTCGTCGGTCGGCTCGACGCGCGGCGGACGGGGGTAGTCCCAGACGGACTCCTGGCCGGGGCCGGGCACGACGGGGCGGATCGAATTGCGCATGGCCCCAGTGTGCACCCCGGATCTGGACGCCGCCCTTGCCGTGCAGCAAGTGGACGCTGTAAACATAAGCGACACGAACGCGGAGGAGCACCCATGGATTTCCTGTTTTTCATCGCCGACGCACCCGACCCGGAGCCCGCGGACACCGGTGCCGAAGACTGGGCCGGCGAGATGGACGCGCGCGGCGTGCGTCTCTACGGCGACCGGCTGCGGCCGGCCGACGACGCGACGGTCGTCAAGGTGCGTGCGGGCGAGACCGTGACCTCGCGCGGATCGATCGTCGGCGGTCGCGACTGGATCGCCGGCTTCGACGTGATCCGCTGCGCCGACCTCGACGAGGCCGTGCAGATCGCGAGCAGGCACCCGATGGCGCGGGCGGGCCAGATCGAGATCCGGCCCGTCTGGCCATTCGAGTAGATCTGGCCGTTCGCCCGGCCGCTCAGCTCGGCTGCACCACGGGGTAGTCGGGGAGCTCCTGCAGCGCCCAGCCATTGCCGTCGGGATCGGTGAAGTACGCGAACCGCCCCCACGGGTACTCCTCGACGCCTCGGGCGTCGACCCCGGCGTCGCGCAGCTGCTGCAACGCGGCATCCGCATCGGCGACGACCACCTGGATGCCGTCGAGCTCGCCGGGCTTCGTGCGCGACCCGAGGTTGAGGTCGAGCGAGATCGAGCAGGCCGAGCCCGGCGGGGTCAGCTGCACGAATCGGATCGCGTCGTCGACCCTCGTGTCGATGTCGGTGACGAAGCCGAGGCGCTCGTAGAACGCCTTCGACCGGTCGATGTCGGTGACGGGAACGGCGAGCAGTTCGATCTTCCAGTCCATGGTGGGCTCCTGTGCGTGTCGGTGGTGCCGGTGGGTGACCCCACGCTAGAACGCACCGCCGACACGCGACAGGGGGTGTCAGTCGACGAGCGCGGCGATCGCCTCGGTGATGCTGCTCGGGCCGGACACGAGCTCCCAGGCGTGGCCGATCGTGCGCGGGTCGTCGATCGCGGCGACCACGATGGCGGCGACGTCGGCGCGCGGCACGGTCGAGCGGCCCACGGTGTCGCCGAGCACCACCCGGCCGGTGGCCTCGTCGTCGGTGAGGCCGCCGGGGCGCACGATCGTGTAGTCGAGGTCGGATCCCTCGACCGCGAGGTCGGCGTCGCGCTTGGCCTGGTAGTACGGGTACATGTCGTCGCCGGGCTCCGCGGGCAGGGGGCCGCCGACGCCGATGGCCGAGACCATGACGAAGCGCGACACGTTCGCGAGCTGGGCGGCCTCGATGGTCTTCACGGCTCCGTCGAAGTCGACGGTGCGGGTGCGCTCGGGGTCGCCGCCGCCCGCTCCGGCGGAGAACACCACGGCGTCGACCCCGGCGAAGGCGGAGGCGAGCTCCGACGTGCTCGCCGACTCGATGTCGATGACGACGGGGATGGCGCCGAGGTCGGCGAGTTCGTCGTAACGGTCGGGATTGCGGAAGATCGCGACGGCCTCGTCGCCGCGGGCGTGCAGCAGCGAGATGATGTGGCGGGCGACCTTGCCGCTGCCGCCGACGATCGCGACGCGGAGGGCTTGGGCTTCTGAAGTAGTCATCTCACCAGTCTGTCACCGCGGCCCGGGGAGTACCCTAGGCCTGTGCGCTATCTGAACGAACGGCTCGTCATGGTCATGACGTTGTCGTTCCTCGCGCTCGCGGTCGCCCAGGGCGAACCATCGTCGATGGTGTTCGCGGGCATCGCGGCCATCGCCGTCTCTGCCGTGCTCGTCGCCCGGTACGCCGGCATCGTCGTGCGCTCGCGCGGCGCCGAGGCGCCCGGCCCGGCCCGGCAGCACAGGCAGTCCCTCGTCGGGCTGCCCGAGCCGCAGCATCCCGAGACCCCGGGGCGCCCGCGCACGAGAGCTCCCTCGCGAGACGTCGCGGCCGCGTAGCCCAGCCCTCGAGGGCGGATGCGTGGCCAGACGGCCCCATTCACCCCAAACGCGAGGACTCTTTTCTGTGGACATCTATACCCTCGGCCCCGTGGCCGCCGTGCTCGACGCCGCCTACTCGGTCGTCACCGCACTGCACGACCTGCTCGAACCCGTGGCGGGCGGCGCGAGCGCGGCGCTCGCCATCGTGCTCATGACCCTCGTGCTGCGCCTACTGCTCATCCCCGTCGGACGGTCGCAGGTGCGGGCCGAGATCACGCGGCGCCGGCTCGCGCCCCGTCTGCAGGAGCTGCAGCGGAAACACAAGAAGAAGCCCGAGGTGCTGCAGAAGAAGATGATGGAGCTGTACGCGAGCGAGAAGGCGAGCCCGATCGCCGGGGTGCTGCCGGCGCTCGCCCAGGCCCCCGTGCTCTCGGTCGTCTACGGACTGTTCGCGCTGCCCGAGATCAACGGCCATGCCAACGCGCTGCTGTCCGAAGACCTGCTCGGCGCCCCGCTCGGAACCTCGTTCGCCCACCTGCTCGCCGGCGGCGCGATCGGGCCCGACCTGCTGGTGTACGGCGGCCTGCTCGTCGTGATCGCGGCCGTCGCGTTCGCCTCGCGCCGGGTCGCGCTGTCGTTCAACCGGCGGGCGGATGACGCGGCCCCCGCCATGGCGCGCCTCAACGCCGCGCTCAGCTGGCTGCCGTTCCTCACCGTCGTGTTCGCGGCGCTCGTGCCCCTCGCCGCGACCATCTACCTGACGGTCACCACGGCGTGGACGCTCGTCGAGCGGCAGGTTCTGCGCGCGCGGCTTGCCTAAACCGTCCGGAGGGAGCAATGTGGACACTGACCACATTGCTTCCCCGGAAGGACCACCGATGTTCACACCCAGCGGCGCGTTCAGCGGCTTCTCGATCGACGACGCGGAGGCCGCGAAGGAGTTCTACGGCCAGACGCTCGGCCTGCGGGTCACCCAGCTCGAGAGCGGCTTCCTCAACCTGCACCTCGACAGCGGAGCGGTGGTGCTCGCCTACGTGAAAGAGAACCACGAGCCGGCCTCGTTCACGATCCTCAACTTCGAGGTCGACGACGTGAATGCCGCGGTCGACGACCTGAACGCGCGGGGCGTCGACACGAACATCTACGGCAGCGACATCCCGGCCGATTCCCGCGGGGTGATGAAGGGCAACGGGCCCGACATCGCGTGGTTCCGCGACCCGGCCGGTAACGTGCTGTCGGTGCTCGCCGCCGGCTAACCGCGGACGCCCGGCTCGCCCGCCCCGATACCAAATGCAGGAGATTTCGGCTGCGTGGGCTGCCTGCCCGCGTAGACCTGTGACTGAGCGCGATTTCTCCTGCATTTGGTACGGGTGCGGGGTAGTGAGCGAGGCGCGAGGGTGGACGTGCAGCTCGCGGGCCGCAGCTCGCGGGGCGCGGCTAGCGGGACGCCGCGGCCGGCACGGGGTCGGCGAGCGTCTCCGCGACATCCGTCTTCTCCGACCGCACGAAGGCGATGCCGACGAGGATGAGCCCGCCACCGATCAACTGCGGCACGGTGAGCTGCTCGCCGAGCAGCAGCCAGGCGTAGAAGGTCGCGGCGACCACCTCGAGCAGTCCCGCGAACGAGGCGAGCCGCGAGCCGAGCATGCCGCTCGCGGTGATGCTGGTCGCGTAGGCCACGGCGGTCGAGATCACGCCGACGAGCAGCAGCGGCACCCACCACGCGACGTCGCTGCCGAACATCGAGACGTCGGCGGATGTCGCGGTGAACGGCACGGCGCCGACGAGGCCGACCGCCCCGAGCATCACGCCACCGAGCAGCAGTCCGGCCGCGGCCAGCGCCACCGGAGGCAGCCCGTCGCCCGGCCGCGCCGAGATCACGTAGAACACGGCGCACCCGACCATCGCGAGCAGCGCCAGCCCGAGGCCGAGGGTGTCGAAGCTGCCCGAGCCGCCGGGCGACACCACGAGCACGAGGCCCGCGAGCGCCACCACTGAGCCGATGAGCACGACCGCCTTGGGCGTGTGCCGCGTGCGGATCCACACGACGGCCACGAGCAGCAGCGGCGCCATGTACTCGATCAGGATGCCGGTGCCGACGGGGATGCGCTGGATCGCCGCGAAGTAGGCGAGCTGCGTCCCGGCGACGCCGACCGCGGCCATGCCCAGGATGCGCCAGCGGCCACGCCAGACCGCGTCCCACCTGCGGCGTAGCGAGACGAGCGCGAACGGCGCGAGCACGAGGCCGCCGCAGAGCACACGCACGGTGACGGCGGCGGCGGGGCTCCAGCCGGCCTCGAGCAGGGGCTTGATGAGCGCACCCGAGGTGCCGAACGTCGCCGCCGCGATCAGTGCGAAGACGAGACCCGCGGATGCCTGTGGTCGCTTCATCGTGTTCCTGTCGGTACGGGGGTGGTTGCTCGGTTATGACGACGCTAGTGTGGTCGAAAGTAAGGAGTCAACTTGCATTTTGCCCCTGACACGGAGGAGAGCCTCGACTTCGTCGTCGCCCTCGCGAACACCGTCGCCGGCGCGACCAAGAGCGGTGCCGACGAGATCGCGACCGTCGAGCAACTGCACGGCCTGATCGGGCGTTTTCCCTTCTCCGGACGCATCGACCGCGACGAGGACGAGCTCGCCGGGGTGCGCGACACCCGCGACTGGATCCGTCGCATCTGGACGCTCGACCGTGAGAACGCGGTGGCCGCAGTGAACACGATGCTGCGCGAATCGAACGCCGTGCCCCAACTGGTGCGCCACGACGGGATCGACTGGCACATCCACGCCACCGACGAGAGCGCGCCCCTCGCCGAGCGCATCCTGGTCGAGGTGGGCCTCGCGCTCGTCGACGTGATCCGATCCGACGAGATGGGGCGGCTCAGGCGGTGTGCGGCCGACGACTGCGACGGCGTGCTGATCGACCTGTCCCGTAACGGCTCGAAGCGGTTCTGCAGCGTGCGCTGCGGCAATCGCGTGAACATGATCGCGTTCCGCGGACGGAACGCCTGACCCGGCGGGCGTGCGGCGTCAGTCGCCCTGCATGATGGCGAACCGCGCCCCCGTCGGGTCTGCGGCGTGCCCGAGCCGCCCGTAGGGGGAGTCGGTCACTCGCTCGAGCATCGCCCCGCCGAGCTCGGTCACCCGCACGGCCGACTGGTTCGCGTTCTCGACGCCGAAGTACACGTCCCAGTACGACGGCTCGATCTCGGCGAGGTCGTCGCCCGCGTCCCAGATGCCGGAGACGGCGTCGGGGCTAGAGCCGAGCGTGGTGTACCGGAACTCGGGGGTGTCGCTCATCACCTCGGTCTGCCAGCCGAACACCGTCTCGTAGAACGCCACAGCGGCCTCGTAGTCCCTGGCGTGCAACTCCGCCCACACCGGTGCGCCCGCACCCTCGACCACCTCGAACCCGGAATGGCTCTCGTTCTGCCAGCCCCCGACCCGCGCGCCCGTGGCGTCGGTGAGCACGAGCCAGGTGCCCATGTCGGAGAGCGCTTCGAGCTCGCGCACCTCGCCCCCGTTCGCCCGCGCCGCGTCGGCCGTGGCCCGGGCGTCCGCGACCTCGAGGTACACGGTCCACCCGTCGTCGACGCCCGAGTCCTCGGGATTCAGCATCAGTCCGCCGACCGCCGCGCCGTCCTTACGGAAGGTGACGTAGCCGCCGAACTCGGGCGGTGCCACCTCGGTCGTCCAGCCGAACAGTCCGCTGTAGAACTCGACGGCACGGTCGGGGTCGCGGCTCAACAGGTCCATCCAGCGCGGTTGGCCGGTTCGGAAGCTGATCGGTGCGGGCATGGCTCCTCCATCGCGTGGCATCCGTGGGTCAGAGCGAGACGGTACGGTTCTCGCCGATGTCGGGCTGGGTCTTGGTGACGATCGCCTTGGCTATCTCGAAGGCGCGCACGACACCCGGCTTGTCGGACGACCAGTACTCGGCGGTGCGGGCGTCGACCCGCAGGAGGGCGACGGTCGGGTCGTCGCGGCCGTTGTCGAACCACGCCTCGGCCATCGGGTTCCAGAGCTGGTCGATGCGCGTCTGGTTGTGCTCGATCGTGGCGGTGCCGGCGATCGACAGGTAGCCCTTGCCGTCGGCGTAGGCCACGTTGACCTCGGGGTTGGCCGCGATGTCGTCGGACTTCGGGCTGGGGTCCTGGGTGAAGAACCAGAGCGAGCCCTCGAAGACGTCGTCGAGGACGGCGAGCGGGCGGCTGTGCAGCTCGCCCGTGGGGCTGGTGGTGGTGAGCACGGCGACCTTCGCCGCGTCGATGATGGAACGGATGGTCTCGAGCTCTGTGTCGTCGGTCATCGTCCCACGGTGCCACCGGGCGGCGCGGGCGGCAAGCCCCTAGCGCTCGACCGGCACGAGCGTCGGCGACCTGAGCTCGCCGGCATCCACGACCACCGTCATCATGGTGCACGACGGCTGTCGACGGCGGTCGGTGGGCGAACCGGGGTTGAGCAGGCGCAGGCCGGCCGGGCTGGTCGAGTCCCACGGGATGTGGCTGTGCCCGAAGACGAGCAGGTCGACGCCGGGGTACGCCTCCTCGCAGCGTCGTTCGCGTCCGGCGGCTGGGCCGGTCTCGTGCACGACCGCGATGCGGAGTCCTTCGACGGTGGCGTGCGCCACCTCGGGCAGCCGCGACCGCAGTTCGGCGCCGTCGTTGTTGCCCCACACCCCGAGCAGGGAAGCGCTGCGGGCCTGCAGCTCGTCGAGCAGACCGGGTTCGACCCAATCGCCGGCGTGCACCACGAGGTCGGCCTCCTCCACGGCACGCCACACCTGCGCGGAGAGCGCCCGCGCCCGCTTCGGCACGTGCGTGTCGGCGAGTAGCAGCAGCTTCGTGGCCACCTCAGGCCGTGCGCATGATGTCGGCGGTGAACGCGCGCACCCGCTCGAGCAGGCCGGAGGCGCGGGCCGCGACGACGTCGTCGGGATCGGGATGCAGCGGCTGCGGCGCCGGCGTGATCCTGATGATCATCGAGCAGGCCAGGTCGTCGCAGATATAGGTTCCGACCGTGTTGCCGTTACGGCCGGCCTCCCCGGCCCGCGGGGCGGAGAACATCGTCACCTGGTGCGACGGCTGCGGCGTGCGGCACAGGGCGCACATCGCCGAGATCCCCCGGCTCAGCCCGACCTCGGAGGCGCGCAGCACGATCCCCACGGGGGTGTCGCCCGACCAGTGCACGAGGTAGCCGCGGAGACGGGACTGCGGGTCGCGCCATCCGAGGTATTCGCGGTCTTCCCACATGACCTCGTGCAGGCCGGGGAGCGGGATGCGTTCGACCTCGCCCTTCGACGCGTTCACGAAGCTTGCGCGGATGTCGGTTTCGCTGAGCGGCTTCACGATCTCCTCGGGGCTCGACTGTCGTTTCAGCGTACCCCGCCGTGCGCGCGCCGGTCAGATGCCGCGGTCCACCATGTCGAGCAAGCGCACCGTGGCGCCGTCCATCATCTCGTCGGTGAGTCCGCGCAGCGGCCCGTCGATGATGAGCATGCCGAGCCCGTGCACCGCCGACCAGGCGTGCAGCTCGGCGCCAGGACGCCGCGCCGCCGGCAGTACGCCGGCGGTGGCGAGCTCGTCGAGGGTGGTGGAGAGGATCTGGAACGGGGTGAGCCCGGCGGCACCGGCCTTCGCCGGCGCACCCGAGTTCGCGAGGTCGTCGGGCACGGAGAACGCGGTGCGGAACAGCCCGGGCTCGTCGCGGGCGAAGCGGAGGTAGCCGGTGCCGACCGCCCGCAGCCGGCGCCGTGCATCGCTCTCGGCGTCGCCCGACGGCACGATCGAGTCGACCTCGGCCAGCATGGAGTCGGCGACGAGGCCCTGCGCGGTGGCGGACACCGCGGCGAGCAGCGCGCGGCGGTCGGCGAAGTGACGGTACGCCGCGTTGGGGGAGACGCCCACCTGCCGCGTCGATTCGCGCAACACGACGGCGGCGGGACCGCCGCTGCGGGCGAGCTCGAGCCCGGCGTCGAGCAGCGCCTGTCGGAGGTCTCCGTGACGGTACGTCTCACGGGTGGTTGCAGCGCTGTTCTCGGTCAATCGGGCTCCCGTGATCGTGGGTGGTGCTCTGGTGCACAGCGTACACATCGCGCCTGACCGCGGGCGAAATGCTGTCCACGGCGCGATCGGGGTAAGATCGGCGCGAGGTGTGGCGGGGTTCCGTGCGCCTGCGCAGAGCAACGGTAGGAAAGCGGGGGCCAGGTGGGAACACTGGTTTATGGAAACGCCAATCTTGAGATCGAGTTCGAAGACCGCGTCCTCGCGCATCTCCAGGCGGTGATCGTCGCGAAGCTGCGACGCGACGAGGGATTCCTGTTCTCCTGGAAGGACGCCCCCGGCGTCGGAGACGGCCGCAGCTGCATCTGGATGCACCGTTCCATCCCCCTCTACTTCACCTACCCGAGCGCCCAGCCGCCCGCCGTCAACCGCCTCTGGCTCGAGGCGCTCACCGTGAGCGCGAACAGCCCCGGCGGCCTGCGCATCGTCGAAGAGCCCGAGGCCTAGCGCCGCACGCGGGTGACGCGTCGCGTTCGCCGATGGGGTTGAATGTCGCAGTGACTTCCCATCTGCTGGCCGCGCTGCGCGACGACCTGTTCACCGCCGAGTACACCGCCGACGCCCTCGAGGCGCTGTGGGGTGCGGATGCCGCGTCCGCGCTGCGTCGCGGACACCGCGAACCCGCGCGGCGAGCGATCGATCCCGGCTCGGGTCTCGGCACGCTCGCGACCGCCTTCGTACTCGGCCTGCCGGTCGACCGGTCGCGGCTCGACGGGGCCCTCCCGCGGCTCGGCGTCGACGGCGCGGTGCAGCTCGGACTCGTGCGGCTCGACGGCGCCCTCGCCGTCCCGCTGCTCGACCTGCGCCCGCACGCCTTCGTCGACGCGGCCGGCCCCGGCAGTTGGTGGATCGCCTCCGACCTCGGCGAAGCCGCCCTGGGCCACGCCATCCCCGAAGACCACGTGCTCGGCGTCGGCGGGGCGTCGTCGACGCTCGCCGGCATGATGGTGGGGGAGCGGGTCGACAGCGTGCTCGACCTGGGTACCGGCTGCGGCATCCAGGCCCTGCATTCGGCCCGTCACGCGACCCGCATCGTCGCCACCGACATCTCGGCCCGCGCGCTCGACCTCGCGGCGTTCAACGCCGCACTCAACGGGGTGTCGAGCATCGAGCCACGCGCGGGGAGCCTGTTCGAGCCGGTCGCGGGCGAGCGCTTCGACCGGATCGTCTCGAACCCGCCGTTCGTCATCACGCCGCGCGTACAGGGCGTGCCGGCCTACGAGTACCGCGACGGCGGCATGGTCGGCGACGCGCTCGTGGCCTCGGTGATCCGGGGCACGGAACGGCATCTGAACCGCGGCGGCATCGCCCAGCTGCTCGGCAACTGGGAGTACCGCGACGGCGAGGACGGCCTCGACCGCGTCGGTGGATGGCTCGACGACACCGGGCTCGACGCGTGGATCGTCGAACGCGAGGTGCAGGATGCCGCGCTCTACGCGGAGACCTGGATCCGCGACGGTGGCGTGCTTCCGCGCACCGACGAATTCGACCGGCTCTACGGCGCCTGGCTCGACGACTTCGCCGAGCGCGGGGTCACCGCCGTCGGCTTCGGCTACGTCGTCCTGCGCCGCCCGCTCGACGGGCCGCCGACCCTGCGCCGGATCGAACGCCTGCACGGCCCGCTGGGGCAGAATCCCACGGGCCTCGGCGTGCACGTGGAGGCGAGCCTTCACGCCCACGACGCGCAGCGCGGCCTCTCCGACGCAGGGCTCGCGGCGGCGGCGCTCGTGGTCGCGGGCGACGTCACCGAGGAGCGCCACTACTGGCCGGGTGACGAACACCCCACGGTCATGGACCTGAGGCAGGGCGGCGGGTTCGGCCGCACCTTCCCGCTCGGCACGGCACTCGCCGCGGTCGTCGGCGCGAGCGACGGCGACCTGCCGCTCGGCTCGATCTGCGCCGCGGTGGCCGACCTGCTCGAGGTCGACGAGGCCGAGCTGCTCGCCGAGGTGCTGCCGAGCGTGCGCGAGCTGGTCGTGACCGGCATGCTGCGGCTCGGGTAGCGCGTCGGGCGGGGCTACTCCGCGTCGACGTACGGGGCGAGCTCGGGGTGCTTGGTGAGCCAGTGCGCCACCATCGGGCACTCGCCGACGATGCGCTTGTCTGCCGCGCGGGCGTCGGCGACGGCGGTGTCGATCAGCTGTGTCGCGTAGCCGCGGCCGCCGAACTCCGGCTCGACGACGGTATGGGTGAAGACGCGGCGGTCGCCGTCGTCACGGTACTTCGCGTACCCGATCTGCTCGCCGTCGAGGGACAGCGTGTACTCGTGGGCGTCGGGCGTGTGGTCGATGACGGGAGAATCCATGCACCCATCCTGCCGCCCGCGGGCCCGCCGCGCACGCCCGTGCGGCACGTGCGCGAGCGTCTTCACACGGCGCACCCATACTTCTCCCACTTAGTGCCGAGGCCCGGCTGACAGGATCGGGGAGTGTTCCGTCGCCACCCCCTCCTCAGCGTGCTGACGGTGGCGTACCTCTTCGCACTGGCCTGGCTCACCCTCACCCCCACGAGCAACGGCGAGCGCGCGTTCAGCCTGCTCGGCCGGCTCGTCGATATCTTCCAGCGCCACGAGAGCACCGCGTGGTTCACCTACTCGCTCGCCGAGTTCATGGCGAACATCGTGCTGTTCGTGCCGATGGGCGTCTTCGTCGTGCTGCTGTTCGGCCGCCGGCACTGGTGGGCCGGGATCTTCGTCGGGGTGCTCACGTCCTGCTGGATCGAGCTCGCACAGGGAGTGTGGCTGCCCGACCGCGTCGCCGACCCACGCGACCTGGCCTCCAACGCGATCGGCACCGCGCTCGGCGTGCTCGTGGCGCTCGTCATCACCTGGCCGGCCGCGCACCGTCATCGTGCGCTGGATGAGGCGAGGGCGGCACGTCACGCCGAGGCCTGACCGCCCGTGGGCGAGAATGGGGTCATGACGACTCCAGCAGAGACCTTCGACTTCGGCATCGGCGCGCAGGTCTACGTGGAGTCGGTGTCGGCCGACGACCCGTCGCCGTGGCCCGACGAGCCGAGCGGGGTCATCGTCGGCACCGGGGGAGCCGCCATCCAGCGCGTCACGAACTCGGGCGGGCCCAGCCGCATCTGGACCGTCGACTTCGACTCCCCGCAGACCCACCTCGACGGCACGGAGGGGCACACCAGCGCCCAGGTGCACGAGAAATACCTGCACCTCGCGCCGCCCTACGTGCCGGCCACCGCCGAGGTCTAGGCCGGTGTCGTTCGACCGCTACGGTTCCGACCCGCTCGCCGGCTTCACCAAGCGTCCCGTGCTCTCCGCCGCACCCACGGTCGCGGCCGAACGCGACCTCGTGCTCGAACACGCGGCGACCGGTTTCGTCGGCGCGATCGTGCGCATCGAGAGCGCCACGGTCGAACTCGAAGACCGCCACGGCAAGATCCGGGCATTCCCGCTCGGCGGCGGATTCCTCGTCGACGGCCAGCGCATCACCCTCGCGCCCCCGGCCAAGAAGAAGCCCGCCGCCCCCGCCCGGTCGGCCTCCGGATCGTTCCATGTGGCGGATGTCGCGGCCCGCGTCGCGCTCCCCAGCCGCATCTACGTCGAGGGCAGGCACGACGCCGAACTCGTCGAGAAGGTGTGGGGCCACGACCTCCGGGTCGAGGGCGTGGTGGTCGAGTACCTCGAGGGCGTCGACGACCTAGTGAACCTCGTCGCCGACTTCGCGCCGACGTCGTCGCGCAAGCTCGGTGTGCTCGTCGACCACCTCGTGCCGAACTCCAAGGAGAGCCGGATCGCCGAGGCCGTGGCGCGCGGACCGCACCGGTCGAACGTGCTCGTGGTCGGGCACCCGTACATCGACATCTGGCAATCCGTGAAGCCGGCCAGGCTCGGCATCGCGGAATGGCCCGTGATCCCGCGCGGCACGGAGTGGAAGCACGGCATCTGCGAGGCGCTCGGCTGGCCGCACGACGACCAGGCCGACATCGCGCGGGCCTGGCAGCGCATCCTCGCCCGGGTGACGTCCTACAGCGACCTCGAACCGGTGCTGCTCGGCCGGGTCGAACAGCTCATCGACTTCGTGACCGACACGCGCTAGCCCTCGGCGGTCAGGACTGGCCGCCGGGACCGTTCAGCGCGTTCCACCGGCCGGGGCGCACGAGCCAGCCGACGACCGAGACGAGCACGGCCACGACGAGCGCGCCGGTGCCCGCCGCGAACAGGGTCGAGAGCAGGTCGATCACTTCGCGCGAGGGCACGTCGTCGAGGGTGTTGTTCGCGACGGAGACCAGGCGCAGGTAGATCGCGGAGTTCACGACCCAGAACACGAGGATGCCCGCGACGGTCCACACCAGCTCGCTCCGGCGGGTCGAGAGGTTCGCGGCGATCGCGCCGACCAGCACGGCCGCCACGAACAGGGCGGGCGCCACGATCGCCAGCACGTCGCCTGCGGCCGGCAGCAGGGCGGCAGCGACGACCGCCACGATCCTGCCCGCGGCCGCCCCGAGGGCGTACCGCCAGAGCCGGGCCGCCCGTTCCCGCGGCGTGCCTTGCATCACGCGCCCGTCGTGTCGGCGTCGAGCAGTAGCGTGCGCACCTCGCGCCGCAGTACCTTCCCGATGAGCGATTTCGGCAGCTCGTCGACCACCACGATGCGCTTCGGCACCTTGTAGGGCGTGAGGTTCTCGCGTACGAACGCGCGGACGGCGGCGTCGTCGAGCTCGGCGCCCGGCTCGAGCACGACGGCGGCCACGACGGCCTCCCCGCTGTGACCGTCGGGAAGGCCGACGACGGCGGCATCCACGATCCCGCGGAAGGAGCGCAGGCACTCCTCGACCTCGCTCGGGGCCACGTTGAAGCCGCCGGTGATGATGAGCTCCTTGATGCGGTCGACGATGCTGACGAAGCCGTCGTCGTCGATGCTCACGATGTCGCCGGTGCGGAACCAGGCGGCGCCGTCGTCGCCGGCCTCGACGAAGACGGCGGAGGTTTCTTCCGGCTTGCGCCAGTAGCCGCTGAAGACCTGCGGGCCGCGCACGATCAGTTCGCCGGCCTCGCCGGGAGCGCGGTCGACGGTGGGGTTCTCGGGGTCGACGACGCGCACCTCGGTGTTCGGCAGCGGAAGTCCGACGGTGCCGGCCCGGCGCGCCGGGGCGACTGGGTTCGCCATGAGCACGGGGGATGTCTCGGACAGGCCGTAGCCCTCCACGAGGTAGCCGCCGGTCTCGGCCTCCCAGGGCTCGACCACCGCGGCCGAGAGCGGCATCGCGCCGGAGATCGAGATCTCGATGCCCGCGAGCGACACGCCCTTGTCGCGGGCGGCCTTGGTGAGCCGCTCGTAGATCGGCGGGACGGCGGGGAGGAAGGTCGCGGGCCGCTTCTTCACGACGGCCAAGACGAGGTCGGGGTCGAATTTCGGGAACAGCACGAGCCGCGAGCCCATGCTCATCGCGAAGGTGAGGCAGAGGGTGAGGCCGTAGGCGTGGAACATCGGCAGCACCGCGTAGACGACGGCGGTGCCGCGCTGGATCGTGGGCACCCAGGCGCGCGACTGGGCCGCGTTCGACGTGAGGTTGAGGTGCGTCAGGGTGGCGCCTTTGGGCGAACCCGTGGTGCCGCTCGTGTACTGCAGCAGGGCCACGTCGTGCGCGCCCGGCCGGTCGACCTCGTCGGCGATCGGGGCGGAATCGAGCAGGTCTTTCCAGACGACCGTGCCGCGCACCTTCGTGGTGAGAGCCGAGCGCGACTCGCGGGCCTTTGCGACCGGGAGCCGCAGCATCGCCCGCGTCGCGAACGGCATGGCGCGCGTGATGTCGACCGAAACGATCGTGTCGACGGCGACGTCGGCGGGGAAAGCCTGGATCGTGGCGACGACCTTGTCCCACGCCACGACGAATTTCGCTCCGTGGTCTTCGAACTGGTGGCGCAGTTCGCGCGGCGTGTAGAGCGGGTTGTGCTCGACGACGATGGCCCCGAGGCGCAGTACGGCGTAGAACGCGACGATGTGCTGCGGCGCGTTGGGCAGCACCAGCGCGACGGTGTCGCCCTTGCGTACGCCGAGCCCGCGGAGTCCCTCGGCGGCGCGCGCGATCTGCTCGCCGAGCTCGCGGTAGGTGGTCTCCGCACCGAAGAACTCGAGGGCGACGTTGTCGGCGAACTCGCTCACCGAGCCGTCGACGAGGTCGAACAGGGAACCGGTGGGGAGCTCGATCTCGTGCGGGACTCCGGGAGCGTAGCTGGCCAGCCAGGGGCGCGGCGTGTAGGTGGTCACGGTGACCACTCTATTGACCCTAAGAGGAGCGGACGATTTCCACCGCGCGGTCCCACGACAGGGCCTGACCGACCTCGACCGCGTGGTTCAGCTCCGAACCGTGCAGGGCCACGTAGACCGGACCCACCTTGTGCACGAATCCCACCGTGTCGTGCGGCCCGAGAATGCTGAACAGATCGTCGTCGATCTTCGCCACGCTGACGGATGTCGCGTGTGTGGGCCTACGGCTCGGGGAGATGAGCACCATCGTTGGGATCGTCCTAGTTGCTTCGAGAAATACCCCCGATCGGGGGTATGTCCAGTGAACCAACTCGGGGCGCGCCAAGTAACCCATTGCGGCATCGGCAACGGTTTGCTACCCCCGCGTTCAGCCGGCTCCCAGCTAGACCTGGGAGCGCGGGGCGGGAGTGTCGCCGTTCGGCTCTCCCGTGAACTGCAGGCCCTGGGCGGTGTGCGCCGACAGCGTGAGGATGTCGAGCCACTCGCGGTTGATCGTGACGGGCTTGCTGCCCGAGTAGCGGAAATACAGCGGTATCGACGAATCGAGCCAGATGCTGCTGCGCCCGTCGCCGACGCTCGCGTCGTCTTTCCAGGAGAAGAAGAAGCTCTCCCTGCGACGCAGTTTCGCGCCGATCACCAGTTGCAGGTGAGCCATCGCCCGATCGTCGATGACCACTTCGATCCCGGATTCTCCGTACAGAATTTTGCCCATGACCACTCCCATGCGTCTGCGCGTGTCCGACGAGAAGACGCGCCCGTGCCCTGCCTGGGGCGGCCGAATGCCGACGGCCGCTCTCACCGGCCCATTCTAGGCGCGTAAGGAAGTCTCAGGTGGGGCGGCCGTGCGCCGTCAGCGGCGGTCGTCTCGCCCCGTGACGGCGAGCAGCCGGGACTGCAGGGGAGCGTCATCCGCCACGGCGACGGGCGACGCGAACAACCCGCTCGCTTCCAAGGCGTCTTTCTGCGGTTCGAACACGGTCCAGACGGCGCGCACCAGCTCGTCGTCGAGCGCCTCGTCGGCACCGATCGCGCGAGCGAGGTCCCAGGTGTGGATCGTGACGTCGGCGACCTGCTCGCGCAGGTACTCCTCCGCGGTCACGGTGTCGGCGGCGAGCTGCACCGTCGCGTCGGCGGGGGTGCTCTCCCACGCGGACGTCGCAGCGAGGGAGTAGAGCGACCACTCCGCCGCGAGGTCGTCGCGGAGCCGGTCGATGCTCGCGCGGGCCTGCGGTACCGACCGGCCGGCGAGCAGGTGCGGCACCCACTGCTGCTCTTCCACGACGTGGGTCACGAGGTCGCGCACGGTCCAGTCGGTGTCGGGCGTCGGCCCCGACCAGTCGGTCACCGCGGCGATGCGGGCCGCGAATTCCTGGTGGGCCCGGTGCTGCAGCCGCACCCAGTCGAACTCGG
>Ga0247809_1000549_pt1 | contig 17241 bp, 17 predicted proteins | sample UWRJL104311B1_FD_180951 | JGI IMG/M metagenome (GOLD analysis project Ga0247809, IMG submission 180951) | Plant litter microbial communities from Arlington Agricultural Research Station in Wisconsin, United States - UWRJ-L104-311B-1 | ecosystem: Environmental > Terrestrial > Plant litter >...
CTTAATAATAAGATACAGAATGATCTTTTGAATTCAACTTATTTTTTCTAACTAAAAAAGTCTAAACTACTTATATACTAAAGAAAGAACTTCTAGTAGATTCTATTTATTAGAAATCAACTATAACTATTACTAAACCAGAACACTTATTTATAAGTATTAATAAGTATTTATAAGTGTTTGCAAACATATAGAATATAATAGAATATATAGTTGATCAATCTAAGTAGCAAAGTAGCAAAGTAGCAAAATAGCAAATCTGCTACATTTTAGAAAGTACTGATTACGTAATATCTCAGCTGTCACAAACTCTTCAACAATTACGTAGTTTTCAACAGATTTAATAGTAATATAATATTAACACAAACATTCTATTCTAGTCAGACTCTAATCAGATAGTATTTATGTAAATACAGAAAGTTACTATAGTATCTCAGATAGAAGTCTAGTAGGTTAAGAAAATGCTAATATATAGAAGCTTCTAGCTATGTGATACTTACGTAGTTCTATTTACATTATTCTGAAATAGCAGAAAGCAATAACTAAGCTATGTATAGAAGACTAACAACTCTTATTCTTTTTGATAATCTTATAACTAACTTTAACAAGTCTGAAATTAGGTTTCCTATTTCTTATAGTTATATATTAATAGCAACAGCCATTATAAGATATCAAAGATTATAAAGTAGTAATAGCTATATAAAGAAACTTTGTAGAACTATAGCTATATGGTATTACTATTTTATAGACTACAAAGATTAGTAAAGTATCTAACTTGTTAGTAGTATATTAAAGTATTTATTAAGAATTAACTAAGTTAAAATATATTAATACTGTATATCTCAAATAAAATGACAGGAATAGCTATTCTAATAGTTAACATCTCTTAATAAATGATAAAGCTACTGATAATAAATTAATAATATACTACAACAAACGTCTTCATACCTTGAACCGTTACCAAGGAAAATAACAGCGCTGCGAAGGGTAGGTAAAACTATTGTTCAGTACCCTGGACATTGGACTCCTAAGAACATAGTACTTTGAAGAAGCCTAGAACCAAACAGACTAGTAATGCTAGTACAACCTTATTCCCATCCGTTCGCCACAGACCCCGACTGCGTAGGACTATCCTATAGCTTTAGAATACCGCAGAACACAGAAATCGTGGGCAAAATAAACAGGTTTGTGTAGGGTGATGGAGGGCTAAAAATCAAGAATAGCTCGTGAGTAGGAGCACCTGCTAAAATATTTAAAACTCGAGATGGAGTAACAGCATTTGGCGGTGATTTAAGAAGTAGAAGTGTAGTTCAGAACTCGTGGTGCCGTTTTGGGAAAGCCTACCTTCATGCGGGCTTCTTGTGTCTTGGGGGAGGTCATAACTTGGGCTGACAGAGGAGTGGTTCTAACAAAGGTACATAATCTGGGTGATTTACGAGTCAGTTGAAACTGTATGCAACTAGTCCTGATTGAGTCATGTTTCGGCTGGCACTGTATGATTCCAATCTTTTATTCTTCCAACACGTAGAATAATGACTCGTCCAATGGATAAAAGACTATTCAGTCACGTCCAATATGTCTAAATAAGCCAACTTGAATTTTTTGATGTAGATACAGGTTGATGTAGGCGATAGCCATCATGGCGCAGTGTGTGATACATGGCTTTCATCGATTATGACGGAATCTCACTGTCTTTCAATGCCTCACGCTCTACAGTGAAATGCAAGTTCGCTATTTCTACTATAGAAATCAATGGAGATGGTATGCACAGAGTCTGTCCTTTATAGCTTCATCGTTGTATTAATGCAAGACAGGATCTGGTACTATTCCTTTAGTTCGTTCCCGTTTGTGAGACAGCTGAGGTATTAGACTTCAGTATGCGAACTATAATCTATCAGAACGCGCGAAACGGCCAGTCAATGTTGAGGACAGGTCTTATGTCTGTAAAACAGGATGCCGAATATCTTTTCAACTGATTGCATAAGATAGTGTCAGTCCCATGGCAAGCGTCTCACGTAGTTAATTCTCGAGGTATTTCGTGGTGACTGCCTGGCACTTGCTCAGTCAACTGCTGTTGTCCGGGTCGTTGGAAAACTAGCGACTGTCTCGGTCAGTGGATTAGCAAGTATGGCTATCGATAAAACAGGCATGGCACCGGAGATGTGGACATGGTATGGGTTAGCAATCGTCGTTGCAGCATTAAGATTGTACGTTCTACTGGCATAACCTATTCTCATAAATTTGCCCTTGGACGCTGATTCTTTTAGTACATCACAATCATTAGCCCACGGCAAGAACATTTTTACCAAGGCAAGAAGAGATGACTTGATAATGGTCCTAGCTCTGGTATGTTGACCTCACAGAATTGCATAGTCTAGATAGATTCCGATTGCCGATACGAATCTAACGTGATATTCAGTCCACATACACCATCTGTGTCACGTGTCTATACATGTGGAGCGAGATCAACTCAACCTTGGATCTTGAAAAGCTGAGTGAAGTAGACGCTGTGTTGTATGGGAGGAAGCTGGGAATCATCAATCTCCTTGCGGAGACATCACTTCAAACGACACTTTGGTGTGTCAAAGGGACTATCTTGGTACTGAGCTATCGCCTTGCGTAAGTTATTGACTACTTTCAGGTGGCTGGAGGTGCTGACGAGTTACAGGTGGTCTGTAAATTATCACTACGTGGTGTTGGCTGTCGGTGCATACACTGCGATTTGTTATTTAATTATCATATCGGTTCTGTATGCAGGTTGGTGCAGGCCGTTTACGCAGTACTTCTTATTGAAACCTGATGTCGGTAGGTCTAAGCGTCGAGAAGATACCAGTCATACTTATGCATTCATCGGCTAACATATCGTTCAGAGCAATGCCTCACCTGGATCAAGTACAATTCAGTTCAGTTGTCATTGAACGTATCATCGGATTTGATGATCTTTGCGATTCCTTCATACGTAGTGTCACAGGCTGGACTGGATCTCAACAGGTAGATATCAACGCGAGAAAATGCTTGTATCTGCAGTGAAACTGATCATCCGAACAGAAAAATCCTTTTGCTGGGTTTATTTGGAATGGGAATATTCATCGTGAGTTGCGGATGTAACTATGAGCATCCGTACATCAAACTTACAACGTGTTTAGATGGCGACTGCGTTAGCCCAGAAGATAGCAGTCTATATCTCTCCCACAGAGCCCGTGTGGCTTCTGTGGTCGGTCCGGGAAGTCAGTACCGCAATACTAGTGGGAAATCTGGTATTTTGTCAGCCTCTCCTACGGAAAACCCAGGACTCCTTCTTCGCAATTAAGGCTTCGGTGGGGAGTCATCTTCGATCCCATCGACAAGTTGGAAGTCAGCGGCCAGATAAAGCTTCTGCACTAGACACTGGAAATGTGTCAAGTAAACAGACCATTCAAACAACCATATGCTAGAACTCCCATTTGAAGTCTCCGAACACACAATGCTTTCACCACAGGAGGACTTATAGAGTTGTTGATGCGTCGATTCTCCAATGGTCTGACAAGTTCAGAGTATGCAAATACCAAAACGAAAGTACAGACGGAGCTAGCGCTGTATCAGCGTCATACGCAAGCAGTCGAAGGCCGTGTACCGGCACAGTCAGGGTAGAACCCTATTGACCCCCCGTTTGTGGATACCGGCCAGTAAAAAATACTGAAGCGGCAGATTGACGCTAGCATCGAGCCTATCGGGCAATGTCTGAGTATGGCAGCGTTCCCCTCGCTGCGAACACATAATGCACGTCCGATTGAGGTCAATTTAGCCTTTTCTGTGATGATGGATGGTCTGGCTGCCTAGGTGTAGCCTACAGGAGATCAGCCCCATTGCCCAGAAAGATTCACAAGCATGCCCCCAAATAAAGCAAGATTCAAGAGACTGATAAAATCCCCGAGTTCATCCTCATGATAGACATACTCATGGCGTCTGATTTCTTGTTGTTGCCGGCTTCCGTATCAATATAGCTTCCACTGCCATCCTCCTCTACGACTGAAAAATCCATGACAGCAACCCCACCATGGGTAGGGACAGGCCTGATAGTACCATCAACGGTGGAGCTGAAGTTCATGAAGGCAAATGGAACAACTTCGTTCTCCAGATCACAAAGTCTGTACAGTCCCTTCATCGTTTCCTCCCGGAAAGCTGCAGGACTCCCCTCGTCAAGTGCAGCTCGAACCATCAGCTGACACACATTCTCCGGTCGAACGTGTTTTGGATGCAACTGGATGGCAAGGTCCGAGACAGGGACAATGACTGTCATGTTGGGTCCCCCGAAGTGGAAATCAAATGTGGTGGTGGTGGTCACACTGGGTTATTGGGCAGAAAGATACCATCGCCCGAGTCAACAAGTTCCCGGTGGCTTATTCCTGAAGTGACTGAGACTATGAAATTGTTGAGAACATGGCCGTGAGCCTCCTAGTTAGGACAGTTCGTGAAGCAGCAGATGATCTGCGCCGACCTTTTCTGCACTGTTTTTCAGATAATGTACGTGAAGCTTCACACAACTTACAACCACCATGACCGATACATTCTTACCATCGATTCCATAGCCAGATCTAGTTGGAATGGGCCAAGAATTTATAGGAGAGGTAACAAGGAAGCCGAGCCCAATGCTGTAATACAAATATTACAACATGGTGGTAATTCCAAACTTTGGTAGCCGTGTCTCTGGGTGGTGTTCTTGCATTTAGATCTGAGGTTCATGCCAGAAGGCAAGGAAGGAGCGACGATGCTGATATTGGTTTTGCAACTGTACATTGTATTGCGCCGGATTAGTCGAGAAAATGTTGTTGTCCCACTGAAAATAGAATCGAATGTGATTTTGCTTGTTCTTGTGACTTGAATTATTTGATCCTCTTTAGGGGTAGCCAGGGAACGAGTAAGCTTGTTTGGGGTAGAAGGGTTGATACTGCCTCTACGTTGATGATAAGGATGACTTGAGGTCGTACAACTCGCCTTCTGACAGATCTCCATACTTACCAAGCGAGTCTGTTCGGTCATTTGACTTGTTATCGCCTTGGTAAAGGTTCACGACCACAAGTACGTTTTGTTGAGGTATATCAACAGACATATTGAAGGTTAGAATTCTGCCCAACAAGTCCTGTATAGTCTTGTCACGAGTGGTTGGCTACCAGCTTGAACTGTACGAGGTAACGAGAACCCAACCAAAAATCACAGAAAGATATCAAAGGTATGATTGTGACGACCCAGCATCCTAGTTAGCGCTATCCGCGTCTTATGGCCACTGGGTCTCCCCATCTTGGCATAGTGTCAGAATAGCTGATAGCAAGAGCAACAGTGCTGCGCGTGTACAGTAGTCCCGAATCACTGACCCATGGAGGATCAGTATATATGATCGACATCGTAGTTGAGTGGAGTTCATGCGTTGCAGTCTGACGACTCTTCATACATGAACTGCGCCTCCATGAGCTATCTTGTAACCGCGGATCATGTCCAAGCGATAGTTGGCATATTTCCAAGAGACTGCTACTAAGAAACTCCAAAAGGCCCACAACCGGTATACGGAGATTCGAACAGTTGAGTTGCTGCAAGGAAATAACCTGTAGACAAAGTAGGAGTGATCCCATATTGATTTTTGTACTCGGCATGCAAAGCATGCTGTTTGCAGAAGAGACCTATGCAGTCGTTCACCGTCGAGTGCATCTGTAGGTGTGCGGTGATGAAGGAAGCGGCAGAGATTTGGTCCAGATCATGCTTATTCTAGGAATAAGCGTGCTCGGGTCGTCACCGGCATCGAACATTGGCAGGCACATCGCATGTGCGGGTGTGAAAGTTAAAGTGCACTCTGATAATGTCGAGTGCTGCTTGCTCGGCTTACAACATCACCCGCTTTCGTCCAGAGTTGGTGATTCATGTTTAATCCTTATCATCTATGAGGCCGTAGTAGAATTAAGAGGCGAAAAGCAATAATCATTGTCGCCCGAGACTTCTTCACGGTTTTGACGTTGGATATTTTGATGCGGAGGTGCAGACGAGGAGAGGAACAACAAGAATCTGGACGAATCAAGGTTCCAAGAGCTGTGGCCTTGTGGAAACTACCCTACTATACCACATCTCTACGAATACTTGTCTATGCCTATCGAAAGTTTTGTTGTAAAATTAGATTTCACTATACAAGGTAGAACTCCTGCTCATTTACTTATACCAAAATGTACAGAAGAACAGCAACACACCAATCATACCGACTCAGTTTTATCTGTCATTCTATACGTACGTCCTAGAACGAGAATCAAACATCCCATATCTATCATTTTGAGCGGGGGAATACGCGAGATCCTCTATTCGACATCGTTGTACTTCCCTCACAACCGCTGCATCCCTCGTCTGTACTTCAACAGGTTTTCAAGTCACTGTTCGAGCACTCCCTGACACCATTTCTTCCGGTAAGACCTTCGATTTCAAACTTGTCACTCCTTAGAGTCGTACCTCCCGACTTGACAACGTCAATCGCCCGTTTGCTGTTGAATACTCCAGGCGCTTCTGGTACTGCAGGCTGAATGGCTTCGCCTTGGTAAATGGAGTAGTTGCCAATCCTTTTCCAGAATTTTAGAGATGTGACCACACGCTTGTATGTAGCTGACGTCGTTCCAGGTAACTCAGTTGCGTAGTACAAGGTAGCGTTAAGCTGAGTGTCAGAAGTAGCGAGAGTGGTAAGCAACTAAGATGAGAAGTCAGCATGTCTTAAGCATGATTCTCCACTCGTCTTCCGGCATCGTTCCTTTGTTGCCTCTGAATGTGAACTTACTGCTGCCCGGACAAGAACTTTTGATCCAGACCCAGGCTGATACGTTTGTGTGTACGTCAACGAAGGAACAACAAATAGCTTCGTGTTTACTGGTTGGGTGTAAACATTTTGAACACGCAAAGAAGTGGTAGTCGTAGAAATGGTGGTGTTGAAGTCGTAGTAGGTTATTGCGCCAAAGAATGGAAACAGCTCTCCACCCGGCGCTGAAGGATTTGCGAAAGTTCCTGCGGAGACTGTATCTACATTAGTGATTGTTGAGATCATAATAAGACTTGATCACTTACAACCAGGTTGCGTGTTTCCAGTGGCACCGGTGCCTGCTACACCAGAGGCGGTAGTAGTTCCAAAGACGAAGGCTGCAGTACTTGGTGCGGCAGTCTTACCATAGGTCGAGACTCTCCCAAAGTACTTAATAGCAGTACCAGAGAAATCGACATACCCAAACATTGTGATGAATTTGCGCGGGCCAATTGGTGCAGAGAGTTCCATACCACGCGGTACGGTGTTGATCATCTTTTCGAACACCCTGATGCATGTATTTTGAAAAGCTAATTGAGTAGCTGCCATAGCCTTCACCGTGGCATTGTTGTCTTGTTGGAAGATCTTCAAGTCTGAACGGGCAGTTGTATTGGCTGTAGTCACCAATGGACCGCCAGCTTTGTTCGTCCCAGCAATGTAGTTTTGAAGACCAACATTGTCAAAAAGATAGGGGGTGTCATCAAAGAAGTCAGTCTCGCTGGAACTGTTGTCAGAAAATGTCAGCTGGATATCTCTAGCCCATGGTAATCAAAACTGACCCAGCTGTGGGCTGATTGCCAACTGTGCGAATTATCAGCAAGCGAATCCATATGGTATGAGTGTCACCAACCGATTCCCGGGAAGGTAACGCCGTGTACCCCTCCAATTGTGTGACCACAGGCACTTGGTATCTGGTCAGCGCTCACGTAGGTCACATCCGTTTATGTTAGAACATACACAGCTTGGATCATCTCAGTCTGGTTCATGCCAGCCCTCGCAAATGCCGCCCTCTGAGATACCAGCGAATCAAGTGGCTGCGGAACCCCAGGAGGGCCAGCAGAAGTGGCATCAATGCGTCCTACGCGTAATTCCATCATTGGTGACGAATGGTCGCATGACAAAAGAGTTTCAGCAACGCCTAATGCGATGAAGTCTGCAGTGGAAATGAAAACACTTGAAAATAGATTGAACTGCAAAGTCAGTGTTGCTTCAAAGTTCATTTATCGAGTATGACTCACCCCGATGATTGTTCGAGCCGCGAAGTTGAGCCCATCGAAGGCAATAGTGCCTTCATTCTCCTGACGTAGCGTCTCAAAACCAATCGATGCATCCAGCCCACTGCTTGCAATTAGACACAGTCTGAAAAGCATTGTCCGCAAAGCTTAACCTACCCTGTGCCAGCTGTGACATTGGCAGTAACGAAGTCATGGAATGCCGTTCGAATCCAGTGTGCAGAGGTTTGCTCTCCGCTGAAATCAGGTGAGTTGAGGGGTGGACCATTCAATAAGAAACTGCACGGAGCCACCTGGAAATCGATCGTTCCTGGGGTAAGCATGAGTCGCTCAACAGCAAGAACCTTTTCTTCTAAAGAGACGGCATTGGTGTCCAGGGCTTGGTAGCTGAGGCCCGGGAGAAGAGCAAATAATGCCAAGGTAGTTAGAATCATGTTGACAGTCACAGCTGTGATGAGCTGTCTGAATTAAGTGATGGGCGAAAACGGGAACAGAGACACTTCATGTAAGGAGCAAAGAAAAAGATGCATAAGGATCATGGAGAAGGCGAGCTTTTGTACTGGAAACTGAGTAATGCTGCCTCCAAAACAAGCTCAGTGCGAGTTATCCAACACATGGTAGTACTTACGTCTTTGCAGCTAGCCTCAGATACAAATCCAGTCAGCGTGAGACTACGCTATTGGCATACCCACGTCCCTGAGCGTACTGTTGAATGGTAAATCCATCGACTCAGACCTACCTAGTCTCATCCTTGTACCAACAGAAGTTCCGGATCCACGAATATCGATTTACTCATGGATTTCTTGATTACACTTGCTTGGATCGACTCACCGCCAGGAGCAGCTTCCTGCTTCAAGTTTGGCGGAACATGCAGGAACGGTCAGCACGTGTGGTCATCTTTCAGATCGCCTTTGTTGATGACTTGATTCGTGTAATACTGGTGTTGTGATCCCATACAATTTCTGAATTCACTGTAGCTAGGGTAGGTGCGGTTCGTTGAGTCCTGCAGGTGAGGTCAGCGTGCTCTTTCATCCCTGTAGAAATGCCACTCATCAGCACTCATACCTTGAAGCCCTAATGGCAGTTTCAAATCACTGCTGTACAATCCGTGTGACCTCTAGTACACGTGCTGGCAGGTCCCTTCAAATTTCCGCTCGTAAATTTAATCTCGATCCCTGTGATGTGAGAACCCTTCGCACTCAAGGAACTCCACTAGCTGAGCTTATATTGACCTTGACATCTGGCTTACAGTCCCACACCAGCATGACAAGTAATGCAAAGTAATCCATCTTTGATGATAAGTCACACCGGTCAACGACTTTTGTAACAGCTCGGAATTGTCGAGTCTCTAATGATGTGTAATTGTTGAAAAGTATAAAAACAACAGTAATCGTAGAAAAGAAACACAGGCATTTCATACAAAATTGCCCGGCTTTCGGAGACACTAATGTATTGAATCACGGAATAATTATCCTTACAGTGAGAATCCCTTCACCTATGGCTGTCCGATCATACTCGCTTGTTAGTTCGTCAGGCCACTACCACGAGAGATGCTGGCCGCGACTAATGGTGGCACGTTTGCTGGCTACCGTGCTGTATTCATGTTAAAGTTTTGACTGTCATCCTCGACTTAGTGTACTGTAGCAGTAGTCAGCAAACAAAAGTAGGACCGAATTCGATCCAGTTCCGAGAAAAGTTGAGTACAATGATGTGTTCCAATCACGGTCGTTTGTGACCACAGCCCCATGCGTATTGTTGGAAGAAAGAAACGACCCAGGAAGCATAGAATACTCCATAATCCCAAGTGATAAGAGCACAGAAACAGATAGATATTGATAGGATCAATCAAGCAGTACATTTGTATATCTCCCATTCACAGCTGATGACTTGCGAATACGTTTTCTCAACAACTCAGCATATTGATGGTGAGGAAATGACGTGCAAATGTTGGCTGACATCAACGGGACAAACAAACACTATAAATAAATGACAAGAGAGAGGATGAGCCCCTCGTAGAGTAACGTAAGACGCTGGGAAAGTGACTGAAGATCGCTTGATTCTGGTGCATTCTATTGTGCATCTAGGTATGTTACATGTATTTCCCACCACGTAGCTATTGACTTGCTCTCTCGGACTTAAATTCCATAAAGGCATGTCTTCGTGTCCAGGGTATTAAAACGACTGAACTACAAGATAGTTCCAAATCTGTGAGATGTATTAGTTCTAACAAACATAGATGAGACAAGGAGATGCTTACCCGAACGTCGTCTTGATGCTACGAACATAATATTCCCTCCAATTTCTCTTGGTAACATCCTCCTGGCCAACGGGAACACCAGTCCAACTGACCCGCATAACCGTGACATTATCAACATCGTTTTGATCGAAGTTAATCTCCAGACGTGAGAAGTGTCCTTGGGGCCATTGATCTAGTCTCCAACTTTGGATGATTTGTGTGGGTTCGTTCAGCTCAAGATATTCGCCCGAGACGTTTCCACCAAACAACTCATACTTTCCACCCTTCTTGGCACCCTCAAATAGCTTTGGCGCGGCACGAGTGAAGGCTGCAATCCTCTGTGGATCGGTGAAGGTCTGGTAAAGCTCTGACGCTGGTGCCCGAAATTCTTCGGTATCGGTGACAGTAGTGGTGTTGACTGAAGTCGCGATCTTGGATTTCGGAGCAGACGATGCGAGAGCGGAGGTACCTGACGAAACGTGCAATTTGGGAGTTGATGTTCCGCTAGCTGGGTGGGAACCTGGAGCATGTTGGATGTCCTTGCCGTGTTCGGCAATCAAAGCTGTACCAAGTTTGGCAAACTCCTTCCTCAGCTGTGGTACAATCTTAGATCGAACAAGATCCTTGACTGGAGCTTTCTTGTTTGCATCGCTGTAAATGTCTATGTCGAACTATGATAACAATTGTTAGCAGGTGCAGAGCTTGATGCCCAAAGGGACAAGCAGACGTACAACATACTCATTTTCTTCGGTATCATGTGCTACCTCTGGCACTGTGATGGTACCACTGACATCCTCATCATCCTCTGTCTTGCCTGGAAGAAGTTAGCAATGCCTCAAGCGAGGTCGGAACGGTCGCATTACCAGAGTACTCAATGACAAGCTTGACATCGAAGATGGTAATGACCTTTCCCTTTCTCTGATTGACATCTACGTCGCCATCCATACTAATCAACTTGTCCAATTGAGCAGTGACGCCATTCTCCTCAGCCTTGATTGCTTTGATCTGTTCGGTGATGTATGCCTTGGTCCAGGTCGAGGCATCCTTGTTGACCCAATGCCAATTGTTTGGGTTGTGAAGCATGATGGGCAATCGATCTAGGGATTCTAGGGCGACGGGTTAGCTACTATCATGCTAATGTCTTTGTGTTTGTGATGCAAGGTATATGGATGTATTGACATATCAAAATCAGAAGGAGGCCCGTAGGCGCAAAGCGTTATCAGCAAGACAATGAGTACAAATCGGTCGATCAGACTGGTGCCAGCTTGTGTATCATCATAGAAAGGATGTCAAGGGGTGCTGTAGCGGGGGAATACAAGGCATGCTGTATAGGTACGTACGGTTGGTTCTATCTGTTTGCTATGCCCACCAAAGAAACAGAACGTTTGCTGATGAATGTGCCAAATAAGCACCAAAATGCGGTGGATATGCTTTGGAGAGAGACAGAGAGTGTGTGGTACGGTTCGTAAAAGAGAGAGAGCAGGGAGGAGAAAGAGAGTGTGATAACAAGAGCAATAGTAGTAGTAGTAGAAGTAGTTGTATTTGTTGGAGAAAAGAAGAAAGCTCTGGAAGATGGTCGAAGAAGATTTAAACCCTTCAATGCCAAGACTCCATCCCACATTGAAACTTTAATGCCAAGAATACAGCTCATAACATTGTTTATAACTTACCGAAAAGGTTCACGGGGCCATGAACCGGTGTTAACTATGTCACTTTCTAGAGCCTGGGACATTTTTAAGCGCACGCTTGGATGCAGTTGTCGCATTACTTCAGATTAGCAGCTAGTCATGGAGTCTTGTGCAGGAATCAAGGTGTCGTAGTGATCAGATGTCTACACACACACACACACCTACTCAACAATAAAATAAGCTTGGAAGTGGTATGACATAGATAAATGTATTTGTCCATAGGACGCTGAGGACCTGTCTATATGTATTCTTATGGATGGGTACAGAAGAATTTAATAAAATATGTACAGAAATGAAACCCCTTCAGGTACACCCTACAGTAACAGCACATCACGCTTCAAACCCACCTCCCCCGACTACACCCACACTAACAAACTTCATAATAGTCAGTGAGCTGCATATCCTTCAAGAGTGTCGAGAAGCCTTTGGTAAAAGTTTGGTTACACTTTTGAGTCTTGGTGGCGTTGCGATATGGTGGCTGCTCTTGAGGATACTATGCCACAACAAGTCAGCAAACGAAACACTTTTCCCAACTCGATTCTGAAAGATTCATGGCTTACCTCTATATGAAACACAGGCTTTCCTGCGTCAATAAACGGTTTGAATTTGGTACACTCATCATCAAATTCAAGACACTGCTCGTTCACCTCCCACTGCAACACATCCACAACGTTCTTCACAATATCAGGCGCATTCTTTAGCCCAATCGCCAGTCCCAACTTGTGAGCTTCTGTGGACAGAAATTTCATATAATCCACTCCATCGGCTTGACTCATTTTGAAGCCCGAGGTGTTTGCGTAACCATCGACATTGTCTGGATCGACGCCATCACAACCTTTAGATTTCGCCAACTTCAACCTCTCGACCATGATGTTGCGGACATTTGTGCTGCGAGTGTCTAACCACCATTCGCCAACCCAAATTGGATCCAGAGGCTTGCCGTAGTCTGTCTTTTGGAACTTGGAAGCATCTGTTCGCCAATCTTCATATGAACCCGCTGAGAAATAGCAGATGACTTTTCGATTCAGGCTATGGAGTTTTTGGATTGTGGAGATCGGATTGTCATACATGTCGATAATGTATATCGGTACATTGGGACTGTAGTCTTTCAGTGGCTGTTTGAGAACGATCTGAAAGGGTGTTCCTGCTTTAGGCTGCCAGACCTCTGGGGACGGGGCGGTGGTGGACTTGCTGGTGGTGGCAGTTGTGCGAGTAGTGGTGGAAGGCTTGACTGAAGAAGTGGTGGTTCGACTTGGGGAGACAGCACGAGTCGTGACAGTAGCACTTTTAGAAGATGTAGCAGTTGTTCTAGGAGCTAGGACACATGCTGGAGCAGTCGTGGTTGCGGCTCGCTCCTCAACTGGCATCCCAGAGGCGAGACTCGCAAGCAGCACAGCGAGCAATACAGTGAATCGCAGGGAAAAGAAGGGCGACATAGTCACTGAGTACAGTATGAAACAGAAAAGAAACAACGAACGACAGTGAATAGAGTACAAGACTTGCAAAGGATTTTGATCTTTCCTTATAACATACCACTGATCCCTCATTATTGTTAGCCTAACAGCGAAAAGCCGTATCTTCGCTACTAGCATATGTTTCAAACCATTTTCCCTGATCAAACTCGCACTACATGATCGCAGCCACATAAAAGAATACGCAAGCATTCACAGCTTTCTTGCGTTCCCAGCTGTGCCACAACTAGTGCAGTCCTGAATTATTCTCCAACTCGACCACTCTCACCCAAGAACCACTCGAAGCCTCGGGAAATCTACCAAACACCCTCGCTCTCATCAGAAACCCGCAAATTCGAGCATGCAATAACACAAGACCTTCCCCGAAAATGATCTAGTCACCAGGCTTCAGAAACAATTCTCTAAGACAAGCATGTCGAGGAGACAGGCGTTGGCATATTAATGGGGGCATTCCCGCTTTAAGGTCGTCCTTGATAATCTGCCTCGCCGTGTAACTAGCGGCCCAGAACGTTAGCACTTTAGGCGCGACTGTAAGCTGTTTACACTTTTTATTAAGCATGTGGTGCGATGGGAATGGTATTCAGTGTTCAAGCTAAACTGACTTTCAAACGTTGTAATTACTTTCGGCCTTCAAGCATTGTTATTGAGTCGGATTACTACGCACGGACTTCCTCAAGCCCACATTGAATTGACACAATCTCACAGACACGTGTATAGGTGGAATCTTTCACCGTTACTCCCGGGGTATTTACGGCGCGGGTCTCACTTGTCAAATACATGGCATGTCTAATGCAAATCAAAGTGAATCGCTCACGAAACTCCAACTACCTAGTCTGCAAAAGAGTCAAGTCATTCTCAGACTTCGCCCGAATATACAACATATTCAACTATATACTCCTTCTGCCTGTCCAATCATGCTTCTCTCTTCTCTACATCTCTCATCTCAATATCATCATCCAACTCATTCTTCTTTCTTGTCAAGTGACCCACTCCAAAACGATGGTCCTTCTTGACTCCTAAATTCGCATCCCTTTCTTTCTGTAACCTCTTCTCATCCTTTCTCTTAAGCCTGTCTGGTCGCGCGTCTAACATCTCTTTGACCGTCCCCGTCACCTCAGTAGCGTCCTCGTCCTTATCTTCTTCTTGCAGATTCATGCCTTCTTCTTCCTGTCGCAGGACTTCTTTGAAGCGGGCTCGAATTGTTGGATCTTTCTGCCATACTTGGAAGAGGTCAACCTCATCTGGGTAGTAGACTTTTCTGAGCGATTGAACCGCAAGCTCGAACACAATGACTGCAGCAAGCGTGAGGATCAGTATCAACCACCACGCAAGGTCACGACCGTGGTGATATATGAAACCATGATGCAAGTGGTATAACAGATGAGTCTTGTTGGTGTTGGAGTACACCCCCGACAGAGTGACTGTCCAGAGCCAATAACCAGTAATTGTGATGAAAGCACCTGCGATTGGGATGACGGTTTTGTTGTGCACCTCGATTATCCTGGCTACCATCAGCAATGCTCAGAGTCAAAAAAGGGGATAACTTACAAACACTTGATGTTGATAAAGATGACGCACGCAGCAAAGCATAGGGTACCGAGAGACAATAGGTCGCCGTTGTCTTCAGCATGAAATTCTCGCCACAAGCCAAACATAACATAGTAAATCACCATGGCGTCAGCAGCTGCCATAAACATCCACGCGACATACTTCTTGAAATTAAATGCCTGATTAGTCTGACCGTACTTGTACAACTCTGGGACAGCCAGTAGGGTCAGGGCATCGAGGTCTTGCTCAAACATACCGAGCAAGATGACTGCCAAAGACGTGAACAACGAGTTGAAGACGGTCAAGGAAGTCGACTCGAACAGTGAAGTTCCACTGTACCCGTTCCAAAGCTGATATGAAGCTTGTACCATGTAGAATAAGAGTTCCTTCCAGAACGTAGCCAAGATGTACTTACCAGTTCGAACGTAGTTCCAACGTCCGTGAACCAAGAGAAGTCGCTGTAGGAATCGAAATTGCGCAATAGCATAATCAGAGATACGAGCGGCCTGAAGACCTTCCTTGCCACTGATTCCGATACCAACATGTGCTTCCTGGATCATTGCGATGTCATTCGCACCATCGCCAATAGCGAGAGTCATAGAGTGCTTGACTTTGAGTCGAATCTGCCGGACCAGAGAAGCCTTCTGTGATGGCGACGCACGACAACAGATCACAGAGTCCGTGGCAACAACAAGGTTGAAGAACAGCAAAGCTAATCTTGGCTGTTCATTGATCACAGCCAGTGTTTGTCCGTCAACCACGATGACGCAGTGTGCAAAAATACCCTTCCTGATGTCAAGATAGGCACCTGTCATTCGTTGTTCGAGGTTGTTCTGGGTATGATCGAGAATGATAACCTCAGAATAATTTCTAGCTATCCTTGCAGAATGCGCAATATTGATGGCTGTTTCTCTCTTGTCACCAGTCAACATCCAGATCTTAATGTTGGCTCTCCTCAACTTGTCGATCGTCTCGGGGACACCCTTTTGTAATTTGTCCTCGATTGCGGTTGCGCCAGTAAGCTCGAAATCGCACTCAATCATCTCACCAGCAGCTTCGATTCGTTCCTGTCGGTCGACAAGACTCGTGGTAGCTTCAGAATAGATCTTCTTCCACTCAAGGTATTCCTGCTCTTCCAGGAACCTGTGACCGAACAGTAGTGTACGCAATCCTTCCGTGGCGAACTCATCAATATGCGTGAAGGTGCGCTCGAAAACAGATGCATCATCAAGGACAATTCCCTCATCAATCATACTAGCTTCAAATTTGGCTGATTGAATAGAACTCCTCCGGGAGTCTTGTGATAGCACCCTATCTAGGGATGATCGTGCTGAAGCATAGGGCGTCAAATCCGATTCCGAATCAGAGCCACTCCGATCACTCCTGGACGAGTCACGGACTGGTCTGAGCCTACCGCTGGCCATACTTGGTCGCCCTGCTCCAATACTGGGTCTTCCAGCGCCGATACTCTTACGAGATTCTGCTTTAGGAACTGCAAAACTGTTCCGCTGGTAGCTCGTTCGCGGACTATGCTCGCTCATTCTCCGCAAAGCTTCTTGGACTTCCAGGCTCTTCCTGTCACTGGAAAGGCGTGCTATCTCTGCCACCTTTTGCTGGGCCATAACCGCCATCTTCAATCGAGGAAGTATCGCAGAATCTGCACCTTTGCACAGGATACAAATCTTGCCGTTAGGAAACTTAACGATAATACTCATCCTCTTCCTTTTACTCGAAAATTCGATGACGTCGAGGACCTGATAGGTCTCCTCGATATTGTCAAAAGAGTCAGATCGTCCGGGATATCGAAGAACAATAGATTGTGACGGACGATCAATAACGAGCCATCCGAGATCTTGTGCAGCCTTCACTAAGGCTAGCTCATCGGGCGATGCAGCTTCAAACTCAATATCGCCATTCTCCTGCTGCTCAGGCAAGCAAGTGTGGCACAAGGCTAGTGCAAGAAGGAAGAATTTGACCTTCCTAGTGAAGACACTATGGGGTCTACTCTGAAGGAATTGCAACAGCTCCTCAGTCTTATACTCTGGCTCTTGCTTCTCGGGTCTTGCCGACGACCTCCATTGCGAGCTTGATCTACGCGGTGCATCTGGTCGTTGGAGAGGATCGTGCTTTTCAACCACGGGCGATAGTTTCGACTGTGTCTTGGTGGCGAGACCTTTGCCTTTCTTCTTGCGTCTAGAATCTGCGATTTTTTGTTCCAGATATGCTGCATCCTTTTGCAAGTCCATGTCATGCAGCCAGGCAT
>Ga0247809_1000552_pt1 | contig 17167 bp, 22 predicted proteins | sample UWRJL104311B1_FD_180951 | JGI IMG/M metagenome (GOLD analysis project Ga0247809, IMG submission 180951) | Plant litter microbial communities from Arlington Agricultural Research Station in Wisconsin, United States - UWRJ-L104-311B-1 | ecosystem: Environmental > Terrestrial > Plant litter >...
GCTCGGCCGCGCGTTCGGCCTGGGCCGAGACGTCGTCGAGGTTCTCGAGCGGTATGACCACGAGGGCCGCGGTGCCGTCGTCGGACACGGTGGGCGGCGGCACGAAGCCGTCGAGCGACTCGTCGGCGAGCGATTTCGATGCCGCGGTGACCGCGGCCAGGTCCGCGTCGCTGAGCTTGTCGCCGTCGCGGCTGAAGACGAGCAGTGCCGACGTCGAGTCGGCGGCCGGCAGTTTCTGCTGGGCGGCGGCGACGCGCGCCGACTCCGCCGAGTCGGGGAGGCCCACGCCGGGAGAGGTCTCCCCCGACGATCCCGAACCGATCGAGAAGATCGCGGCGGACGCGGCGAGCGCCACGAGCAGCACGATCCACGAGGTCTTCTTGGCCGTGATGAAGGTGCTGAGCCGGTGCATGCGTCGTGTCCTCGCGGTCGAGATGTAATTCGATAATCTAATTACATGAATATCTAGCTACCGTAGCGATAAACTGGCGACCATGCAACGAGAGGGCGAGCCGGTCGAACCCGCACCTCCGCCCGGACGGACGGCCTTCACGGTGCACCCCGCCACGACCCTGCTCCGCGACATCCTCGACCTCACGACGGAATTCGAACGCCACCTGGGCCGGGAGCTCACCGTCAACCCCACCGACCTCGCCGCGATGGAGGAGCTCATCCGCGACGGGGCGCTCAGCCCCACCGAGCTCGCCGCCCGCCTGGGGCTGACCACGGCCGCGGTCACGACCGCGGTCGACCGGCTCACCCGGGTCGGCCACGTGAGCAGGCAGCCGAACCCCGCCGACCGGCGCGGCATCCTCGTCGTACCGAATCCCGACTCGGTGCGCAGGGCCATGGGCACTCTGATGCCGATGATCCTCGGCATGGACCGCGTGCTCGGCGAGTTCGACGACGACGAGCGCGCGACGATCACCGCCTATCTCGGGCGGGTCGCAGACGTGTACCGCGAGCAGCTCCCCGACGACCAGCCGAGCTGAGCCCGACCTGCGTGCCGGGTCGGAGCCCGGCCTCAGGCGCGGGGTTCTTCGCCCAGGTTGAACGTCGACGTCTTCTTGGAGAACATCTCGGTGCGCTGCTCGGCGGTCATCGACTCGATGCGCGAGACGAACTCGGTCGAGAAGCCGGTGATCTCGGAGCGGTCGCCGATCGGCACGACCGAGTGCACGAGCCGGTCGTCGTAGACGTGCACGAGATTCATCGCCTGGTCGGCGTTGACCCCGGAGAGTAGCCGGTCTTTAGCGGTGAGCGCGAGGGTGTAGCAGGTGGCCGCCGCGACCGAGACCGGCACGCCCGCGAAGGTGCTGTGGCCGGAGTAGTGCAGGTGCCCGCCGAGGATGCCACGCACGTCGGTTCCGCGGATGACCCGTTCGAGGCGTTCTTGACCGTGCAGCTCGAGCATCTCCATTGCCCAGAGCAGGGGTGTCGGCATCGGCGGGTGGTGCACCGCGAGCAGCGTGCCGTGCTCGGCGGGCGTCGCCAGCACGTCGGCGAGCCACTCGAGCTGGGCGTCGGTCATCTCGCCGTGGTGATACCCGGGCACCGTGGTGTCGAACGAGACGATGCGCAGCCCGTCGATGTCGTAGACACGGTCTTGCGGGGCATCCGTCGCTTCGATGTCGAAGAGCAGGCTCGAGTATTCGGGCCGTTCGTCGTGGTTGCCCATCACCCAGATGATCTGGGCGCCGAGGCGGGCGGCGGCGGGTTCGACGATCGCGCGCAGGCGCGTGTAGGCGTCGGGTTCGCCGAGGTCGGCGAGGTCGCCGGTGAAGACGATCGCCTGCGGGCGCACGCCCGAGCGTTCGAGCTGTTCGAGGGCCTGGGTGAGGTTGGCGTCGGTGTCGACTTCGCCGTAGAGCGCTCTGCCCTCGCCGAGGAAGTGGGTGTCGCTGATATGGGCGATCACGTGCCGTGGGGCGGGGTACTGGCCGAGGGGTTTCACAGGCACAGGCTACCCGTCACCGCCGACGATGCGACAACCCATTGCGAACCAGCCTGCGCGTCGGCGGTCGGGTGCACAATGGCTGGTATGTGCGGACGATTCGCTGTCGACAAAGACACCAACGAGCTCATCGAAGAATTCGTGGCCGCGGGCGGCGACGTGCACGACTGGGCGCCGAGCTTCAATCTCGCGCCGACGCAGCAAGTACCCGTGGTGATCGAGAGCGTGAAGACCGGCGAGCTTGTGCGACGCCTCGAGACCGCGCGCTGGTCGCTCGTACCCGGCTGGTCGAAGTCGCTCACCATGAAGTTCCCCACCTTCAACGCCCGGTCGGAGACGGCGGCGTCGAAGTCGACGTTCTCGGCGTCGGTCAAGTCGAAGCGCGCGCTCATCCCCGCGTCGGGCTACTACGAGTGGCACACCGACCCCGTGACGAAGAAGAAGACCCCGTTCTACATCCACCCGGAGAACGACGAGACGCTCGCCTTCGCCGGCCTGTACTCGTGGTGGAAAGACCACAGCCTCGCCGACGACGACCCCGCGTCGTGGAACCTCACCGCGACCATCCTCACCTCCGACGCCGTCGACGACCTGCTCGACATCCACGACCGCAACCCGGTTCCGCTGCCCCGTGAGTGGTGGGGCCGCTGGCTCGACCCCGCGACCGTCGGAGACCAGGACTTCGTGGATGCCGCGGTGGAGGCCGCGCTGCCGGTGGCCGCGGGGCTCGAGATCCGCGAGGTGGCGCCGTTGCCCTACCAGGGCGAGGGCCCCGAGCTCATCCGCCCGGTGCAGCACTCCGCCGGGTAACCGCCTATCGTTGACGGGTGATCAGCAGACGCGACCTGGCCCAGCGCCTCGACATCCCCATCGAGATGGCGGTGCGCCACGACCTGCCGATGCGCATGACCGAGGCCGAGTTCGCCGAGCTCGACCAGAACCCGCCGCCGTGGCTCGCGCAGTCGCGTGCGAACCGCAGCGCCAAGGCCCGCCCCGTCTGGGTCGCGCTCACCTGCGACACCTGCGGCTACACCGAACAGGCCCGGCCGAAGAAGTGGTGGCCGCAGTTCACCTACCTCAGCTGCGACGACCACGACATCTGGGACCTCCCCGAACCCGCCGCGGGCCTTGCCCGCGAGGAGTTCGACGACATCGCCGGCCGCTTCATCGGAGTCGTCGACAGCTAGAGACGACGCGCAGCCAGCGGCTGCGATGATTTGCTCGCGACCGTGATGCACAGCGGCTGCACGCAGCCGACTATCCCCGCCCCGCACCCGACGTCTTCACCCACCCCCGCTCCCGTTCGACGACGGCACCCTCGAGTTCGAGCGTGCCGAGCAGCGCCCGCACGGCGTCGAACGACAAGCCGGCGCGCGCGGCGAGGTCGGCGACGTCGCGCGGCGACCGCGCGCTCAACGCGTCGATGATCCGCACGACCTCCGGCGAGGGGTCGCCCTGAGCCGATGCGCCATCACGCGCGCCGCCGACGGCACCACCCACCGCGTCGAGCAGCGTCGGCGCCGCGTCGAGCGGCGCGAGCTCGGCCATCTCGTCGGGATTGGTGACGCAGACGGCCGTGTAGTCGCGGATGAGCCGGTGGCACCCCGCGGAGGCCGCGCTCGTCACCGGCCCGGGTACGGCACCGAGCGGCCGGCCGAGGGTCGACGCGTGAGCCGCCGTGTTGAGCGAGCCCGACCGCCAGCCGGCCTCGAGCACGACGGTGGCGAGGCTGGCCGCGGCGATGAGCCGGTTGCGTTGCAGGAAGCGCCACTTGGTCGGAGCCTGCCCGCACGGTAGTTCGGAGAGCACGGCGCCCTCCTCGGCGATGCGCGTGAGCAGCGCGTCGTGGCCGCTCGGGTAGAAACGGTCGACCCCGCCGGCGAGGAACGCCAGCGTGATGCCGCGGCTCGCGAGCGCGGCGCGGTGCGCCATGCCGTCGATGCCGTACGCGGCGCCCGAGACGATCGCGTAGCCGCGGTCGACCAGACCGGCCGAGGCCTCCATCGTGACGTGTTCGCCGTACCCGGTCGCGGCGCGGGCTCCGACGAGCGACAGGGAACGCGGGAGGGCGTCGAGCGCGACATCCGTTCCCCTCATCCAGAGCGCGAGCGGAGCGTGGTGGCCGAGGTCGTCGACGCCCGCCGGCCAGCGGGCGCAGCCGGGTACGAGCAGCCGGGCGCCGACCCGCGCCGCCTGCCGCAGGGCGCCGACCGTGTCGCGCACCGTCGCGCGCGGCGCCCAGCGGGCGAGTGCCGCACGCAATGCCTCGTCGCCCGGCGGGTCGGCGTCGGCCTCCCGCAGCCGGGCCGCGAGCCCCGACACGGCGACCCCTTCGAGCAGGGCACGCAACGCGGGAACCGCTCCGAGGGCTGCCACGACGGCGCCCGCGGTACCGTCGCCGGGCTCGGCGATGCCGGTCCACGCCGCGCGCGCGAACACCTCCTCGAGCGCTCCGCGGTCGAGGTCGCGGCCCGCCACGGCGGTCGCGAGTGGCTCGACCTCGTTCTCGCCCAGTCCGAACACGGTCACGTGGTCATCGCCTTTCTGAGGTAGAGCGCGCGACCGATGTGGTCGGCGGCGGGCGCGGTCGACCCGTCGAGGTCGGCGAGGGTCCAGCCAAGACGCAGCACCCGGTCGTAGCCGCGCATGGTTATGCCGCCCCGCTCGAGGGCCCGGTCGATCGACGCGGTCGCGGCGGGCGCGAGTCGCGCGTTCCGGCCGCGCAGCCACGTGCCCGGCACGTGCGAGTTGAGCGACCAGGGAGTGTCCCGCAGCCGTTCGGCCGCCACCGCCCTGGCCGCCGCGACCCGCTGCCTCGCGTCGGCCGTCGTCGGCCGCGGCGTCTCGTCGGCGAGCCGCATGTGCGCCGACGTGATGCGCTGCACGCGCAGCTGGATGTCGATGCGGTCGAGCAGCGGACCCGAGATGCGCCCGAGGTACCGCCGACGCGACATGGGCGAGCAGGTGCACTCGGAGTCGCGCGCACCGTACTGGCCGCACGCGCACGGATTCGCCGCCATCACGAGCTGGAACGACCCGGGGAAGTGCGCGACCGCGTTCGCGCGGTGGATGCTGATCACGCCGGATTCGAGCGGCTGGCGTAGCGCGTCGAGCACGCTCGCCGGGAACTCGGGCGCCTCGTCGAGGAACAGCACGCCGTGCGATGCCCGGGCCGCGGCGCCCGGCCGGATGAGCCCGCTGCCGCCGCCGATGAGCGCGGCCGAGGTCGCGGTGTGGTGCGGGCTCTCGAGCGGCGGCCGCGTCACGAGGGTGCGGCCGACCGGCATACCGCAGAGCGACCGCAGCGAGCTCACCTCGAGCGCCGCCGCGGCGTCGAGGTCGGGCAGCAGGCCCGGCAGCCGCGCGGCGAGCATCGTCTTGCCCGCGCCGGGCGGACCGAGCATGAAGACGTGGTGACCGCCCGCCGCGGCCACCACCATCGCCTCGATCGCGTCGTCGCTGCCGATCACGTCGGCGAGGTCGGCACGGTCGGCTGCGGGGGCGTCGACCGCCGGGCGCAGGATCGGCTCGACCGGCACCGGCGCGTATTCGCCCCCGTGCCAGATCACCGCGTCGAGCAACGACGCGACGCCGACGACCCGGATGCCGGGCACGAGCGACGCCTCGTCGGCATTGCCGACGGGCACCATGACCGTGCCGAAGCCGGCGGCCTGGGCCGCCACGACGGCGGGGAGGATGCCCGCGATGGGCCGCAGCCGGCCGTCGAGGCCGAGCTCGCCGAGGTGCGCGACCCGGTCGATCGACTGGGCTGCGATCGCCCCGTCGGCGGCGGCCACGGCGAGCGCGATCGCGAGGTCGAAGCCGGAGCCGTGCTTCGGCAGGGCCGCGGGCGACAGGTTGACGGTGACCTTCTGGTGCGGGAACCCGACCCCCGAGTTGGTCGCCGCGGCCCGCACCCGGTCGCGGGCCTCTCCGAGGGCGGCATCCGGGAGTCCGATCAGCACGAAGCCGGGGAGGTTCGCCGAGATGTCGGCCTCGATCTCGACGACCGCTCCCCGCAGGCCGAGCAGCGAGACCGCGTGCGTGCGCCCGATGGGCATCAGAACACCCGCCTCAGGTGCTCGATCGCGACGGCCCCGAGCGCGGGCAGCACGATCGCGACCGCGTCGATGCGCACGAGGCCGTGTTGGCCGGGGTGGGCTGCGCACCACGCGGCCGCGAGCCTACGCAGCCGCGCGAGCTTCGCCACCGTGATCGCCTCGAGCGGGTGCCCGTAGCCGAGGCTCGACCGCGTCTTCACCTCGACGAAGACCAGTTCGTCTCCGTCGCGGGCGACCAGGTCGATCTCGCCCTGCGAGCACCGCCAGTTGCGTTCCACCAGGCGCATGCCCTCGCCTTCGAGGTACTCGGCGGCGAGGTCTTCGCCCCGCCTGCCGAGGTCGTCTTTCGCGGCCATCTCCACCTCCGCCTCGAGGATGCCGCGGCGCCGCCCGGCGCGGAGGAGACCGATACCAATCGGTGCTCCCTAGCACGTCGAACACAGTGTGGAGGACAAGAGACACCCACAGCTTCGTACCGGATACTGGAGTTTCGCTCTTGTGGAGGACGTACGTGAACGTTTACGAAAACCGGCCGTGGCTGTCGGCCTACGCCCCCGGCGTGCCGCAGGAGATCGCGTCATCCGACGAGTCGCTCGTCGACATGCTCGACGCGAGCGTCAAGAAGTACGGCAGGCGCACCGCCCTCGAGTTCTTCGGCGCGGAGACCAGCTACGACGAGCTCGGCGAGCAGGTCTCCCGGGCCGCGGAGGGCCTGCGACGCCTCGGCGTGAAGAAGGGCGACCGCGTCGCCATCGTGCTGCCCAACTGCCCGCAGCACGTCGCCGCGTTCTATGCGGTGCTGCGCCTCGGCGCGATCGTGATCGAGCACAACCCGCTCTACACCGCGCGCGAGCTGCGCCACCAGTTCGAAGACCACGGCGCCCGCGTCGCGATCGTCTGGGACAAGGTGCACGACACCGTCTCGGCCTTCCCCGGCGACGTGCCGCTCGAGCGCATCATCTCGGTCGACATGACGAACGCCCTGCCGCTCTCCAAGCGGCTCGCCCTGCGCCTCCCCGTCGCGAAGGCCCGCGCCACCCGCGCGAGCATGACCGCCACGCCCTCGGCCCGCCGCGTCTTCGACTGGGAGAAGCTCATCGACGCCCCGCGCATCCTGCGCAAGCGCCCCCGGCCGACCGCAGACGACGTCGCCGTGCTGCAGTACACGAGCGGCACGACGGGGACCCCGAAGGGCGCCATACTCACCCACGGCAACCTGCGCGCCAACGCGAGCCAGGGCCAGGCCTGGGTGCCCGGGCTCAAGCTCGGCAAGGAGACCTTCTACGGCGTGCTCCCGCTCTTCCACGCCTACGGCCTGACGCTCTGCCTCACCGTTGCCATGAGCATAGGGGCGAAGCTCGTGCTGTTCCCCAAGTTCGACGTCGACATGGTGCTGGATGCCGCGAAGAAGTCGCCGCCCACGTTCCTGCCCGCCGTGCCCCCGATCTACGACGCGCTCACCCGGGTCTCGAAGCGGCGCCGCGGCGGACTGTCCCGCATCCGCTTCGCCATCTCGGGCGCGATGAGCCTGCCCGTGGCGACCGTCGAACGCTGGGAGCAGGCGAGCGGCGGGCTTCTCGTCGAGGGCTACGGCATGACCGAGACCAGCCCGCTCGCCGTCGGCAACCCGATGGGGCCGAGTCGGCGCCCCGGAACGGTGGGCGTGCCGTTCCCGAGCACGGAGATCCGCGTGGTCGACCCCGCCGACCCCACGGCCGACCGGCACGAGGGCGAGGCCGGCGAGCTGCTGCTGCGCGGCCCGCAGGTGTTCCAGGGCTATTGGAACCGACCCGACGAGACGGCCGAGACGCTGCTCGCCGACGGCTGGTTGCGCACCGGCGACATCGTCACCGTCTCCCCCGACGGCTACGTCACGGTGATCGACCGCATCAAGGAACTCATCATCACCGGCGGGTTCAACGTGTCGCCGTCGGAGGTCGAGGAGGTGCTGCTCGCCCACCCCGACGTCGAGGGTGCAGCCGTCGTCGGCATCCGCCGCTCGTCGGGCACCGAAGACGTGTCGGCCGCGGTCGTGCTGCGCGACGGAGCCGAGCCCGACACCGAGGCGCTGCGCGACTTCGCCCGCACCCGGCTCACGGCCTACAAGGTGCCGAAGAAGATCGTGGTGCTCGACGAGCTGCCGCGGTCGCTCGTCGGCAAGGTCGAACGCCGCAAGGTGCGAGACCTCCTGGTCGCCGCGCACCAGGCCGAGTAGCCTTCAGGCGTTCCTGGCAGCGCTACGTCCGTGCCACGCAGCGGGGCAAGGTATCGACTCTCAATGTGGACGGGAACATCGGAACATTGCCCCGCAGCCCGGCGTGCCACGCAGCGGGGCAAAGTATCGACTCTCAAGCCGATCGGGAGCATCGGAACATTGCCCCTCTGCCCGGCGTGCATGCGCGCGGCGGCCCCGGCGCGGACGAGGTCAGCGTAGCGGCCGGGCACGGGGGCGTGCGCGACCTCCTCGTCGCGGCGCACGAGGCCGAGTAGCCCTAGGCGCGGGCGCGCTCCACGAACGCGTCGACCGCGTCGAGGATGCCGGGCGCGAACCAGGCCCGGTTGCGCCGCTCGGCGCCCCTGGGCTCGAGGATGCCGCGTTCCACGAGCGTCTCGATCGAGGTGTACGCGGCGGCGAGCGTCACGCCGAGTGCCGGCACCGTGAGCCGCGCGTCGATCACCGGGTTCTCGAACACCACCGGCACGAGCCGGCGGGACGCGGCGTGCGACCGCACGCCGACCATCGCGGCGTCCCAGTCGTCGCGGGTGATGGCGAGGGCCGTGGCCAGGTCGCGCGCGTCGTCGATCGCGGCGTGTACCGCGCGCGCCAGCACGAGCACGATCGGGTTGGCATCTCCCCGCCCGTACGCCCCGAGCGCCGAACGGTAGACCGTGGCATCCGCGAGCAGTCCGCCCGACAGCGGCAACGGCGCGAGGGGCGTGCTCAGCTGCGCGCTCGACAGCGCCCTGGCCGTGCGTGCGTTGCCTAGGAAGAACGGGCGACGGGCGACCAGGTAGGCGTGCCCGAGCGCGACGGGCACGAGCATCGACACGGCCGAGTCGCGCAGATCGGGCAGGTCGGGAAGGCCGGACGCCGGGTCTCCACCCGGGTCGATCGCCTCGTGCACGGCGACGGCGTCGAGCGACGGTGCGACGAGCGTCGCCTGCAGGATGGATGCCGCGTTCCGCGCGTCAGCCGACGCCGCGAGCCCGAGGCGGGCGAGCCCGGTGGCGCGCGCATCCGCGTCGACGCCGGCGAGGGCGGCGCTCGCGGCGGCCTCGGCCCGGGCGAACGCGGCGGCGAAGACGGCGTCGTCGGCGGTGAACTCCGCGCGGTATTCCTCGAGCGCGGCCGACGCGGCCGACGCGGCTTCGAGCGTCGCGGGCTCGAGCGACTCGGCGATCATCGCGGGGGTCAGCAGCACGCGGCGTCCTCAGGGTAGGGAAAAGGGGAGCAACGCCATGCTAGGCGCTGCTCCCCCGGTGGTTCCGCTGGCCGGCGGCCACGGTGGCTAGTCGGCGAGGATGCCGTAGAGCACCCGGCGCGTCTCGTCCAGTTGGGCGACGGCCTTGGCCCGCTGTTCGTCGGTCGCGGCGAACCGCAATTGGTGCACCACGCCCATGAGCTTGGCGACACTCTCGTGCAGCCCGGCGTCGGCGTGGTTGTGCTCGGTGACGCTCGCCCAGACGCGGGCGAGTTCGTCGGCGTGCGCCTCGACGTAGGCGCGCCCCTCGTCGGTCAACTGGAACTCGGTGCGGCGGCCCTCGCCGGTCGCCTCGATGAGCTCCTCGTCGACGAGCTGCTGCAGCGTGGGGTAGACCGAGCCGGGGCTCGGGGTCCAGCCGCCGCCGGAGCGCTCGGCGATCTCCTTGATGAGTCCGTAGCCGTTGAAGGGCTTCTCGTTCAGCAGGGAGATGAGCGCGGAGCGCACGTCGCCGCGGCGCTTGCGCTGCGGGCCGGGCGGCATGAAGCCGCGCGGGCCGAAGCCGCCGAAGCCCGGGCCGAAGCCGGGGGTGGCGGCAGCGAAGGCACGCATGCCCTCGCGCTGCCCGCGTCCGAAGCCGCGGGGTGCGCGGCCCTCGCCGCGGTCGTGGTGGTGCCGTTCGTGGTTGTCGTGGAATGCGCTGTTCATAGCGGTTCCGTCCTTTCGTAGATTCGCCGCACGATTGTTCGGCGATGCGTTAACGATATATCGGTATAGCTCGCAACGCAAGCGATTTTTCGTAGAGAGCGCGGGCGCACGAAAAAGCCCGGACGCCATAGCGGCATCCGGGCTGGTGAATCTGGGGAGGGCTACTCGTCGAGCGCGAGTTCCTTGGGCAGTTCGAGTTCTTTCGCGCTGAGCTCCTCGACGTTGACGTCCTTGAAGGTGAGCACGCGCACGCTCTTCACGAAGCGGTCGGAACGGTAGACGTCCCACACCCAGACGTCGTTCATCGTCAGCTCGAAGTAGAAGTCGTGCTCGGTGTCTTGACGCACCAGCTCGACCTCGTTGGCGAGGTAGAAGCGCCGTTCGGTCTCGACGACGTAGCGGAACTGGCCGACCACGTCTCGGTACTCGCGGTACAGGGCCAGCTCGACCTCGCGGTCGTAGTCTTCGAACTCGTCTTCGTCCATCGTCCGTCAATCCTAGGCCGAAGTCTTGAGCCACGTGCGCCGGTGCAGGTCGGTCGCTCCCAGCTCGTCGATCGCGGCGAAGTGATCCGCCGAACCGTAGCCCTTGTTGCCCGCCCAGCCGTAGCCGGGCTGCCGGGCGTGCGCGTCGATCATGATCGTGTCGCGGTGCACCTTCGACACGACCGACGCTCCGGCCACCGAGGCGCAGTCGCGGTCGGCCTTGACCCTGGTCTGCACGCGCAGCGGCGTCGAGAGCGCCGGGTTGAGCCAGTCGTGGGAGCCGTCGAGCAGGATGACACTGTCCGCCACGCGCGCGCCCGCCTCGTGCAGCGCGGTGAGCCCGCGCTTCGCCGCGAGACCGAGGGCCGCGACGATGCCGATGGCGTCCACCTCGGCGGCGGAGGCGAGCCCCACCGAGGTGTACAGCGCCCAGTCGGCGGCGAGCGGCGCGAGTTCGACCCGGCGCTTCTCGCTCAGCATCTTCGAGTCACGCAGCCCCGCCGGGTGCGCGCCGACCGCAGCATCGACCATGCACAGCCCGACGGCCACGGGGCCGGCGATCGCTCCGCGGCCCACCTCGTCGATGCCGATCACGAACCTCGCGCCCGCGAGGTGCATCGCCGCCTCGACCTCGAGCGTCGGATCGGAGACCGCCACGCTACTCGTCCTTGTCGACCCCGCGGAACACGAGGGGGTAGTTGTCGAGCCAGCTCCAGCGGTCGAGCGGCCAGGTCACGAGAACCGCGCGGCCGACGACGTTCTTGATCGGGACGAAGGCGGTCCCTGGGGCGTCGGGGTCGCCGGAGTAGTGGTACGACGAGTCGGCGGACCGGTAGCGGTTGTCGCCCATGACCCAGAGCGAGTCTTTCGGCACCGTGACGGTGAACTCCTTCTCGGTGGCCTTGGTCTGCGCGCCGAGCTCGGTGTACGGCTCCTCGAGCGGCACGCCGTTGACCGTGAGCTGGCCGAAGTCGTTGCAGCAGACGACCTCGTCGCCCGGCAGTCCGATGACGCGCTTGATGAGGTGGTCGTCGCTGTCGGGCGCGCTCAGGCCGACGAAGGCCAGCACGGCGTCGACCCCCGCGACGAGCGGGTTCTGCGGCGCGGCTGGGGGCTTCACGGGCAGCCATCCGCCCGGGTCGGTGAACACGATCACGTCGCCGTGCTCGATCGGCACGAGATCGGGCTCGAGCAGGTTGACGATGATGCGGTCGTCGACGTGGAGGGTGTCCATCATCGATTCCGACGGGATGTAGAACGACCTCACGAGGAAGGTTTTGATCAGGAACGAGATCAGGAGCGCCGCCAGGAAGATGACGAGGATGTCGCGGACGAAGAGCTTCACGCCCCGCGACTTGCGCTGCCGTTCGGAGCCGCGAGACCTGTCGTCGCCGCGTCGTCCGTCGGTGTCGGCGGCCGACCCTGCCGCTGGCTGTAATTCGCTTGTCATTAAACCCCTGAGCTCCCTGCCAAGTGTATTCGGCAGGGAGCTCAGTGGAGAAAACGACGGCGCTTAGAAGTCGCGCTTTTCCTTGATCTTGGCCTTCTTGCCACGCAGGTTGCGCAGGTAGTAGAGCTTGGCGCGGCGCACGTCGCCGCGGGTGACGACCTCGATGTGGTCGATGACCGGGGAGTGCACCGGGAAGGTGCGCTCTACGCCGACCTGGAAGCTGACCTTGCGCACGCAGAACGTCTCGCGGACGCCCTCGCCCGAGCGGCCGATGACGACACCCTGGAAGACCTGGATACGCGAGCGCGTGCCTTCGATGATGTTGACGTGGACCTTGACGGTGTCGCCGGCGCGGAAGTCCGGGACGTTGTCGCGGAGTGATGCCGAGTCAACGGCGTCGAGAATATGCATGGTATTCACTCTCTGCAACCGCCACAGGTCGATCACATTCAAATCGTTCTTGAAGAAAGGGGGCGCACTTCACGGGATCACGTTTCCCCTGTGGCAGAAACGTGCGGAAGCACAAGCGCTAATTATCACACACGGGAAGGCCCGAGTGCCACTCGGCCCGTCGGCGTCTAGCGGCGGGGTGGCTCGTCGCCGTCGATCTCGGGGGTGATGACGATGACGCGTCCTGCGTCGTCGCCGGGTCGGTACCCCTCGGCCCGGTAGGCGCCGGCGTCGACCGCGTCGAGGGAGAACGCGTTCTTCACGCGCGTGCGCGTCTCGGAGTAGAGCTGCCAGGCCGCGCTCCAGAACGCCGCGATGCCGACGAGTACGACGGCCACGGCGATCAGGCTCGACGCGAAGAACCCGTAGGCGAGGATCGCCACGTGCCACGGCAGCAGCACCGCGACATCCTGCCACGACAGCGTCTTCGTCGTGCGCACGGCCTTGCGCGCCACGGTCACGCCGACGACCGCGAGCATCGCGACGCACAGGATCGGGCAGACGACCAGGTAGAAGAGGAAGTCCCAGCCCACATCGCTAAGCACGATACCGCGTCCAACCAACACCCAGATGGGCAACAGTAAAGCTGCAGCGAACTGCCAATAGAATGACGCGCGGCGGAAGATCATGTCGTTAAGGGTAGCCTTAGCACGCGTACAACCACGAATACGGGGTATTTGTAGCAATGAAAGACCAATCGGCGATTCTTCCGGGTTTGGCGAGCATCCGCACCGAGCCCATCCAGCAGCGCAGCAGCGAACGCATCACCCTCCTCCTCGACACCGCGGCCAGTCTCATCGACGAGAAGGGCATCGACGGGCTCACCACGAGCGATGTCGCCGCACGGTCGCACTCCTCCGTCGGCGTCGTCTACCGCTACTTCCCCAACATCCAGTCGCTTCTGCGCGCCCTCGCGGCCCGCAACATGGAGCGCTTCCTCAGCGCGGTCTTCGTCAGCATCGACGAGAACCCCGGCGGCTGGCTCACCGAACTCGACGCGATCCTCGACATCTACGCGCACCTGTCGCGCGTCGAGCCCGGCTTCCGCGCACTGCACTTCGGCGGCGTGATCGACGAGCGCTTCATCGACAGCCAGATCAACGCGAACAAAGAGCTCGCCGACAAACTGCTGCAGTTCTTGAGCGTGCGCTACGACCTACCGCAGAGCGAGGAATTCATCCTCGATCTGGATGTCGCGATCGAGATAGCCACGGCGCTCATGCAGCGGGCCTTCCGCACCGACCGCGACGGCGACGAGCGCTACCTCGAGAAGGCACGCGTCGTCGTGCGCGAGGTCCTCGAGCCCTACCGCGCCGCGTCGAACGCGGGCGTGGTCGCGCCATGATCGAACTGCGTACTCCGGCCGAGATCGAGCAGATGGCCGCGGCCGGAGAGTTCGTCGCGAGCGTGCTCGAGGCCACGGCCGCGGCATCCGATGTCGGCGTCAACCTGCTCACCCTCGACAAGCTCGCCCACGACATGATCCGCAAGCGCAAGGCCGAGAGCAGCTACATCGACTACCACCCGTCGTTCGGCGCCTCGCCGTTCGGCAAGGTGCTGTGCACGTCGGTCAACGACGCGGCGCTGCACGGCCTGCCCTTCGACTACCGCCTGCGCGACGGCGACGTGCTGAGCCTCGATTTCGCTGCATCCGTCGACGGCTGGGTGGCCGACTCGGCGCTCACCCTCGTGGTCGGCACCCCGCGCGACGAAGACCTCGCTCTCATCGACACCGTGGAGCGCGCGCTCGAGGCCGGCATCGCGGCGGCCCAGCCGGGCGGCCGCATGGGCGACGTGTCTGCGGCCATCGGCGCCGTGGCACACGCCGACGGCTTCGCGGTGAACCTCGACTTCGGCGGCCACAGCGTCGGCCGCACCATGCACGGCGACCTGCACGTGCCGAACGACGGCAAGGCTGGGCGCGGCTTCCCGCTGCGCGAGGGCCTGGTCTTCGCGATCGAACCCTGGCTCATGCTGGGCACGTCGAAGATCTATACCGACAAAGACGGCTGGACCCTGCGCAGCGCCGACGGCTCGCGCGCCGCGCACGTCGAGCACACCGTGGCGATCACGGCCGATGGCCCGAGAGTGCTGACCGCGCGCTCCTAGGCGATGCGGTCGCCCGCGGCGGGCGGCGCGAAGGTCGCGACGGGTGCCTCGGTGTTCGCGAGCTTCTGCCTGCCGCTGTTGCCCGACACGATCAGCACGAGCAGCACGATCGCGAGCGGCACGAGGCAGATGGCGGCGGCGATCTCGAAGTAGGTCATGATCCACGAGAGACTGCCGGCCACGAGCAGCACGATGACCCCGTATTCCAGGCCCAAAAGCCAGCGCTCGGCGGTCGAGACGATGCGCGGCTTCCGCGTGAGCAGCAAGACCTGGTTCGCGATGAGCGACAGCGTGATGCCGGGCAGCAAGAAGTAGGAGTTCACCGACACCGCGATCGAGTTGTCGAGCTGTCCCGCCGAGTTGAGCAGGACGATGCCGCCCACGGCGCTCAGCACGGTGACGGCGATCATGCCGAACTGCGAATACAGCCAGAAACGATTCCACGCGGTCATTGCGACTCCTGGCCGAGATCGGGGCGCACGCGCCTGGTGCGTTCGACCTGTTGGTCGTGCCGCCACGCGGCGATGGCGCCGTGGTTGCCGCTGAGCAGCACCGGCGGCACCTCGAGCCCGCGCCACGCGGCCGGCTTGGTGTAGCTGGGGTATTCGAGCAGCCCGTCTTCGTGGCTCTCTTCGGTGAGGCTCGCGGGGTTGCCGACGACGCCGGGCACGAGGCGGCCGATCGCTTCGATCATCGCCATGACGGCGACCTCTCCCCCGTTGAGCACGTAGTCGCCGAGGCTGATCTCGCGCACCCGCACGCCGGGGCGTGTCGCCGCGTGCTCGACGACGCGCTGGTCGATTCCCTCGTAGCGGCCGCAGCCGAAGACGAGGTGCGACTCGAGCGCGAGTTCGCGGGCGGTGGCCTGTGTGAAGCGTTCGCCCGCCGGCGACGGGAACACGACGGTGGATGTCGCGGCCGCGGCACCCGCCGGCTCCAGCACGGCGTCGAGCGCCTCGCCCCACGGCTCGGGTTTCATGACCATGCCGGCACCGCCGCCGTACGGGGTGTCGTCTACCGTGCGGTGGCGGTCGTGGGTGAAGTCGCGCAGGTCGTGCACCCCGAGGTCGATGAGGCCGCGCTCGCGCGCCTTGCCGAGCAGCGAGATGTCGAGCACTCCGAAGAACTCGGGGAAGATGCTGACGATGTCGATGCGCACGACGGTCAGTTCTCGGGGGACGCGGCCGGGGCGCTTTCTCCGGCGCCGGGCTCCATGTATTCGACGAGCTTCTCGGCGCCCGGCTGCTCGTCGTCGGGCAGTTCTTCGAACAGGCCGACGGGCGGAGTGACGGTGAGCGTTCCGGCGTCGATGTCGACCGCGGAGACGATGGCCTTCACGAACGGCACCAGCACGTCGCCCGACTCGGTGGTCACGGTCAGCAGGTCTTGCGCGGGGAAGTGGTCGATCTGCGCCACGGTGCCGACCTTCTTGCCGTCGCGCACGACGGCGAGACCGATGAGCTGATGGTCGAACCACGCGTCGTCTTCGTCGGGGAGGTCGGTGAGGTCGTGGTCGATCCAGAGGATAGCCTTGATGAGGGTCTCGGCCACCGAACGGTCGGGCACGTCCTTGAAGAACGCGACGGCGTGGCTGTTGTACCACTTGAGTTCGGAGAGCTCAATCGTCTTGCCGTGCCACGGCGACGATGTGGGCACCTGGAGCGTGAACACGGCACCGGGGGTGAAACGACCGTCCGGGTCATCCGTGAACATCTCGACTTTGATGCCGCCCTTGAGGCCGTGCGCCTTCGTGAGGCGTCCGATCCGCAGTTGGGACTTGTTGGACTGTGCTGCTGCTGACACCGGTCTAGAAGTCGGTGTCGACCACGTCGACGCGCACCTTGCGACCGTCGGCGAGAGCCGAGATCAGGGTGCGGAGCGCCTTGGCGGTACGGCCTGCGCGGCCGATGACGCGGCCGAGGTCCTCGGGGTGCACGCGCACCTCGAGGACCTCGCCACGCGGTGATGACTTAGCTGCTACCTGCACGTCTTCAGGGTGATCGACGATCCCCTTGACGAGGTGCTCAAGAGCGGGAGCGAGCATGGTTGTTAGGCCTTGTCTTCGGTTGCTTCTGCGTCGGCGGCGGGGGCGTCCTCGGCGGGAGCCTCCTCGACCTTTGCAGCGAGCTTCTCGGCCTTGGGCTTCAGGACGGGCTTCTTCTTGTCGTCGGAAACGAAGGCGACCTTCTCTTCCTTCGTCTTCACGGTCGAGACCGCGTTCTTGTCGCCCTTGAAGATGCCCCAGTCGCCGGTGAGCTTGAGGATGGCCTCGACCTGCGGGCTCGGCTGGGCGCCGACGGACAGCCAGTACTGCGCACGAGCAGAGTCGACCTCGATGAACGAGGGCTCCTCGGTCGGGTGGTACTTTCCGATCTCTTCGATCGAACGGCCGTCGCGCTTGGTGCGGCCATCGGCCACGACGATGCGGTAGTACGGTGCACGGATCTTGCCCATGCGCTTCAAACGAATCTTTACAGCCACAATTCTCCTGAGATAAATGTTTTGGTGGCGAACTGCTAGCCGTGAGC
>Ga0247809_1000553_pt1 | contig 17132 bp, 17 predicted proteins | sample UWRJL104311B1_FD_180951 | JGI IMG/M metagenome (GOLD analysis project Ga0247809, IMG submission 180951) | Plant litter microbial communities from Arlington Agricultural Research Station in Wisconsin, United States - UWRJ-L104-311B-1 | ecosystem: Environmental > Terrestrial > Plant litter >...
CGCATTAATGTCATAAGATTGACTTCCGCGACTGTTGACGAGATTGTTGTGACGTTCGAAGATCTCTCCCATGGTTCCATGTCGATGGCAGCTTTGTTGAAAGTGATCATTTGAGGAATATTTTCTCGTGACATCCGCACAACTTTGTTGAGAAGGACTGAACGCTCTGAGCCACGCACAAACTTTCCCACCTGTTCATCAAGTTTCTGGAATGAGTGTGAGGACCGTTTCACTCTCTCGTCATACATAGCCGACTTACGGCTTGAACACGAGTAAATTTGAGATGATTATCCGTCACACCAAAGACCTGTACCCTATCAGCATCAATTCAAAATCCTTCTCACTGAACGCACTTTTGATGCTATCTGCCACATTATATAATCAGGATCCATGATGGACGTCCTATTCGCGATAACACTGTCTAGATCAGCTCACAAGTTGTGCAGTATAGCAGATGTAAATTCACCTGTCCGCGACATTGCCATCTGAAACTGCTCGTAGTCAGCACTTCTTCTACAATCCCGATCACGCCAGCACATACTGATGACTACATCTCGTCCAGCCACTCTTATACAAAATAGTCTATGACCGCGATTTCTACCCTCATTAGCCGAATCGACCCAGCTGACCCAGCTCAAAGTTGCACGTACCGGATCTCCGCTAATCTTTCTGAATCAAACAACCTATTTCAACAATCAGCACAGATCTCAACCCGTGAAGCCATATCATGTACGCAAACATGCTGTTCCCATATCGTGGCATCCAATAAGGCACCCTCCAGATCCCGTTCCCCTTCTCATCACGTGAATTGTTCGTGCATCTCCCACTCGTCAATCTAGTATAGAAGAAAGGCAAGGTAAGTGCAACGGCAACACTCAGCCAGAACGTCGCAGGTATATCAGACAACCTTCGAACTAAAGAGGATGTAAAGCTAGGATCTCCTTTCGTGTTGCGCGACACGACATTCCAGAAGCCATCTGGATCATCGAGAGGCGGTGATGACATGATGAGGTGATATCAAGCGTCTATAACATGCGTCCACTGTTTGTGAAAAGGATATGAACGCGTGTTGGGTATATCACAATATTTGTTCGAGCTTTCGTGGGACAAAGTGAGAAGATAGCCACAAGGGAAGTTCAAAGTCTGGCCTGCAACGCCAAGAGCTGAAGTAGGACGTCCTTTCAGGTTTCAAAAACAAATAGACAACAAAGAGTTCACGAAATGTCAGCAACGATGGGTTTGCGAATAACTTCCAAGTGCGACTAACAAGGCTTTCCGTTTGAAGCAAGTTTCGTGCTATGTTTAGGTATTCTGGACGATGTGGCTAGGTCATGGTCTTCTAAGAACAGCTATGATTGTGGAGTGTCCAAATGTGATGGAATTATCCTATTGCTTGCTGTCCAAGAGCGTAACGCGGTTGAAGCGACCTGCCTACTCAATAACAACGCTCTAGACTCTAGACTCTATTCAATGTACTGTACAACCGCTTTGCATATATGTACAGTTTGCCAGACTTCTTCTAGTATACAATTTCCGGCATCGAACTCTCGTCGAATTCTCAACATACGCAGGCCTACTATTGTAGTTGAAGCATTCTCATCTCCTCAGCAATAACCTTGTAAGTCTTTCTCGTCTTTTTGGTCTTCAAAAACTTCTCTTTTGCCGCCCCCAGCCATTTAGCCAATCGTGGGAAAGCATAGTTCTCAGTGGTCCAAGCCAAACTGATATATCCGACACCCAGAATTAGTATAAACGTCTTAAAATCCCAGGTCATGTCAGTGAGCTGCATGAAGTCCGATAACCATGCTGAAGGGTCAAAGAGCATATATGTTGAGAAGAGCGTGGCTCCCACGATCGTAACAACGAATGGCACTGTTGATTATAAGCATGAAAATCATCTTGTTACGAGTGATAAGACTCACAGTTATGTGCAAGAGATTGACGGAATGGCGGTCCAACACTAAGCACGATTCCAGACAGAATGTACTCGTAGCAGGAAACTAAAAATAATGTAGTGTTTTGCGAGTTTTGGACATTCGACTTCTGGCGATCCAACCTGGGTGGGATATACCTAAAAACTGTTAGCGTCACCTTGAACGAAAAAACACTGCGACCCACCATGGCTGATGCTTCACAGCTTGGAAGCCTGCAGCTTGAATGAGAATGCAAATGGTGATTTGGCCAAGCAGAGGCGTCAAGACTTTTCGGGACACGAGTTTGGCGGTCGGTCTTTTCTTTGACAAGACAGGGAAAGGTCCAGTCCACCCCACTATACAGTGTCAGCACCAGAGTCATAGACGATCGACAAAACACTTACTGAATATGGCGATTGGGAGGATCAGGACCAAGTCGATGAACAGAAACTATAACTTTTTAGCACAATATGCACACAGTGATTGAAGATATTTTACCTGGAAGTCTCCTAGATTGGAAGCAGAGGCGTAAAGAAAGCTGACAGATGTGAATTGGATAGCTGAATACAAACTCATGTACTTGAAGCAACTGAAGCTTGTAACAAGAGCAGCTCTTCCCTCCCTATACGAGGTCAGCATCTAGGCAGATGACAATGAACATGGAGTTGTGCGTACCTTATGACTTGTGGTACACAAGTGATGTCAAAAACTCGGCTAGTGAATGGAGCAGCAACAGATGCTTCGGCTTCTGAGAGAGAAATACCAACGTCTGCAGCTTTCAGTGCCCCACAATCGTTGGCACCATCACCACAAAACCCAACACAGTAATCAATGCTCTGCAGCTTTTCTACAAGTTCATGCTTTTCATCCGGAGACATCCGTGCGAAAACTTGACCACAAACAAGCATCTGTACGACTGGTCAGTCATGGGATTGTGCAGATAGTTTACAGACTCACCTTGTTGAGCACAGCCGGTGGCGCGAAGTCAACCATCCATCGGAACACATCGCCGCTGACTGCCAGGGAGTAATTGCGAAGGTCGGATATTTCATAGGGCAAGGACGCGTCACCTTCAGCAGGCGGCGGAAGAGGCTGAATTCTGTTAGTCCGCGCAATAGTGCTACAGCCTTGAATACTGACCGTAAGACTCTGTTCGTCCAATGTGTAAATGCTGTTATCAATACTTTCCCATGTGATACGTGCTTTTGGATCTGTATAATCGCCTATATGCCGTAAGCACGTGCTCCTCACAGAAAGAGTTAGAATCCATACCTTCAGAGAAGTGTGGTACAAAGCAGTGTGCTGTCTTGTCAATTAGGTCGCACTCTCGCGCCACACTGACAGCGGTTAAGATGTTATCACCGGTACACATGACTTTTCGAATTGAAGCTTCACCGAGCTCCTCTAGAACCGCGGTAGTGGTAGGCTTTAGCTTGTTTTCGAAGATGATGAATCCGAGAAAGTCCAATTGAGATTCTGCCTCTTCTCGCTTCATCTTCTGCATCTTGACCCAATTGATCTTATCGAGATGTTTAGTAGCACAAGCAATAACACGATAGCCACGGTGTGTATAATAAGCCAAGAGATCTTCATAGTCACTTGGGACTGTCAAATTGTCAGCGATTGTGGAAATGCATGGAACGCCATACTTACAGCTTTCCGGTCTGCAGATGTCTTTCATACACTCAGGGGCTCCTTTCACGTATACATTGTAACCAGGGGACCCAAAGTTACGAACAATGACACTAGCTCGTCGAAGCTGTGAGACGAACTCGAAGGACTTTAAGATACCTAGCTCCACTGGCGTACGCTGTGCGAGATTAGCAGTCTACTCCAGATGTTTGCAAGGTTTCGATCTTACAGCTGTGTCTGGGTCGTTCTCCTCATCCAGATCATACTCCATACCAGGAGGAGGCCTTGCAATACTTGGCGACAACTTTCCCTGATCTTCTTCCTCGCCATCGCCGCTTGCTTGTTCGCCTTCCTCGAAAGACCATCTGGTAAAATCAAACATTTTGACATCAAGCGGATCTCCAACAATTTCCTCTTCGACGACTCGCAAAGAGTGACATGTTGCCATAGTGTATAAAATTGCCTTGTGATGATCGTACTGGACTGTTGGATCCCTTTCGTACGCTGCTCCAGGTAGCAAGGTGATTGCCTCGGAAAGCAGATCACTGAAACGATTAGATGGTTTCTGAGCAACACGAATTCCAAGGACATCCAATCCATCTTCAGTCAATGTACCTGTCTTGTCAAAGCACATGACGTCAATTTTTCCACCAACATTGACTCTCTGTGGACTGATGCAAAAGATCTGCTTCTTTCGTAGACGAGACAGCGCGAAATTAGTTCCAATGCTGAGAGTTGCAGGAAGTGCAGGTGGGACGACAATTGTGATAAGATCCAATGCTCTCACAATAATCAAATGCCACGCTAGACCCATTCGAAGAAAGTTGATGAAAGAAGCAATGAAGCCGATGCCTGCAATCCCGCCCATCACAGATATGTATCTGAAAGAGTCACGATAGAATTTGAAGCCAGCTGGTTTAGGGAACAACATTGAGCGCACAAGAGCACCTTTCGTGGTGTTGAAGCCTGTCCTTACAGCCATTGCCAGTGCGACAGCTTCGTCATCCTTATCGTCTTGTGGACGACGTGCTCGGATAATCTTAGTACCACAGAAGAGGAAGTGTCGTGCAACCTCGGGTGCAATTGATGATGCAGCCAAATCTAAGGCGTGTAGAGCTGCATCGGTTGCAGGAACCTTGGAGACGGGGACAGATTCACCTGGTTCTTGTGAGCTAGCACCAATTAAATGAGGCCTAAGACATACCTGTAAGCATACTCTCGTTGACAATACAGTCGCCAGCGAGCAGGATACTGTCACAAGGAAATTGAGTCAATGCTGGGTCTGTCACTTCGTAGACATCACCAGGGACAAGTTCTGTCGATGATACGTAGCGCCCTGATAACGTTAGCCACTATTTCGAAGATGAACAGGAGTGTTGGACGAACAGTACGAGTTGCGCAGCACTCTGACGTCGCATTCGAATCTTGAGATATCACGGAGTCGCGCCATTGTCTGCAATCGCTGTCAGCCAGTATCCTAAGCTGCATCATCTCAACTTACAGATTTTGTTTCCATCAAGGTTGTCGTTATGCTCACGACTGAAATGAGCAAGATGCATGCAGCATAGTAGTAGTACTCGTCAACAGACCATAGGACAAGACTAGCAATCTGGAAGACGTAGAATGGGTGGAAAGCCTGTGTACTTGTCAGCTGCGTCCTTTTGTAACTCACGTCATTCCTACCTCATCAACAAGCAGCTGGGGAACAGTTTTTTGCTTAATATCAATCAAATTCTTGCCGAAAGCGACCTCTCGACTGTCCTTCTCGTCTCCATCAATACCACCGCGAATCGTTTTGACATCAGTCCACAAGGGATCTTTCCAACTGTTGCACAGTACAAACTTGTCTTTGAGAGGATGGAAACAAAATCGCATATATCGATGATCCAATATACGTAAGTCATCGAGTACTGGATCGTCGTCCTCGTCGTAGGCGAGTGAATATCGTTTACTAGCTTCTCCAAAAACCGTAGATAATGTTCTGCCATATTCCACTACTTCCACATCTTGTATGACCAATTCTCCCCATTGATTCTATCATAAGTCAGTAGAGGTTCCTGTGCTATAAGATGCTGGAAAGCATTAGATGTTGGAATGTTACTGACTTCGACCACGACCCAAGAGCATTTACGAAGTGGACATGGCGATCCCGTAAGTTGGACCTGCCATTTCGGGAACCATCTTAAAAGAAGATATGCCAGTCCAAAGGTAAAGACACAGAGTGTAATGTAAAAAGCATTTCCTATGGCAGATGTCTGGAATCCGGCAACGACGATCGTCAAATCCTCTGTGACAACATAGATTTTCTGACTGTTTCTATTCTTCCCAAATACACTAACATCTGTTTTCGCACTATCACTTCGCAGTAATCGATCATGAACAGACGGCTCGCGGGATTGACTAGTAGATGTTCTTCGCAAAGGTGCATGCTCTCCCGCCTCAAGATCGACTGAACCATCATCTTCAAATTGGTCCTGAAAGTCGTACTCTTCCTCGTCAACAATCGCACTTTCGTCTGAAGCTTGTATTGGCTCATCATCATCTTCTTGGTAAAACGCGAAGCTTGTGGTCGAGTCCGCACGACCTCTCCGATGCGCGAAAGACGATACACTAGTCGGCACCGATTCTCCCATAGGCCCAGCGAAGACTTCATCTTGTGCCATCTCTACTTCGTCCATGAAGCTCGTGGTTGACATGTTCGAGTCTCGTCGATAGAACTGACCAGGACGATTACTACTGATACTGTTCCTCCCATGGCCATTTGGACGGTAGCTGCTGCTACTCCTCCTCCCATAGTTGGACGCCCCTTCCGAAGCCATTGTAGCTAATTCAAATGTTGTCTGCTACTCAGGAGTAGACATGGTCGAGAACAAAGACTAAGACTGTAATTTATTGTGGAAAAATAACCAAGGGTACACACGCCTAGTATTAATTCAACTATTCTTCGAACTACGTCAAGTCTCAGTGACCTTCTCTGATTGGTTGATCTTGACTCGTAATGGGGCTCTCACGCTTTCACCCCTCCGTACTAGAGAGAATGTTGAACTCAGAAGCTATTTTCTTGTCGTTACAACACTACTTTCTTACAACTACACCATCCATCCACGATAGTCGTACGCAAGAACAGAGTACCATCGTAATAATATTCAATAATTGACAAACTCATCACTCGATACTCAAAATGGCCGAAATTCCAAAGAAGGCCAACTCCCAGGTCGCGCCGTAAGTTACTCAACCATCCACGAAAATTGGAAAGAGAACTTTTCAAGCTGACTATTACCGCCAGTACACCACAGAACACTCCCGCAAACAATGCTCCTATCTCCTCGCATGCTCAGCAACCTGGTGTTGGCACCATCAAGGAAGGTAAGTCACGAATTCGCCCCTCACCGAGTTTTGCAAACAAATCCTAATTTTTGCCCCGCAGAGGACTTTGATCGCGCTGCCGCCGCCTCGATATTCGCACAAAACCCACAACTCGTCTCCATGATCCAAGGAAAGCTGGGCTCCCTTGTTGGTCGCTCATCGGGCTATGTCGAATCACTTCCAGCTCCGGTTCGCCGTCGTGTTGCCGGACTCAAGGGCGTCCAGAAGGAGCACTCAAAGTTGGAGGCCGAGTTCCAGGAGGAGGTTCTAGAGTTGGAGAAGAAATACTTTGCAAAGTTCACACCATTATACGAGAAGCGTGCAAAGATCGTAAATGGACAAAGTGAGCCTACAGAAGCAGAGATCAAGGCTGGTGAGGAGGATGAGGACGAAGAAGATAAGAAGGCAAGCACCGACAAGACGGAAGAGTCAACGGAGAAGGTCGCCGGTATCCCAGAGTTCTGGTTGTCAGCCATGAAGAATCAGATTTCCCTTGCTGAGATGATCACTGAGAGAGATGAGGCGGCCCTTAAAGATCTGACCGACATCCGTATGGAGTATCTCGACAAGCCTGGTTTCCGCTTAATCTTTGATTTCGCCGAGAACGAGTACTTCACAAACAAGTCTGTCTCAAAGACGTACTTCTACCAAACCGAGAGTGGCTATGGTGGTGACTTCATCTACGATCACGCAGAGGGCGACAAGATCGACTGGAAGTCTGGCAAGGACTTGACCGTTATCGTCGAGAGCAAAAAGCAGAGGAATAAGAGTAAGTCAAACAGTTGTTCTCGAGAAATCTTTGTTGACCAGGATATAGACACCAAGCAAACCCGCGTTGTCAAGAAGACTGTGCCAACCGAGTCCTTCTTCAACTTCTTCTCGCCTCCTCAAGCACCAACCGAGGAAGATGATGACGATGCAGCCAGCGATATCGAGGAGCGTCTTGAGCTTGATTACCAGCTGGGTGAGGATATCAAGGAGAAGCTCATCCCACGTGCTATCGATTGGTTCACTGGCGAAGCACTTCAATTTGAGGAATTCGATGAGGGAGATGAGGGAGAGTTTGAAGACGAGGATGATGATGATGAGGACGTAAGCGAAGACAACGATGATGATGAGGAGTCCGACGATGATGTGAGTATTAGTCGCGTGAGAGATCAGACAAAGTACTAATACATCTTCAGGATGACAAGGCCAAGCCTAAGCAGGATGCTGCAGAATGCAAGCAGAGCTAGATGCACGTTCATTACCATGTTCAACCACAACTACGGCGGCTCTACTGATATATCGATGTCCGGAACTGCGGATTCGAGAGAGCATACTCGACGACGACTTTGCTATTCATGCTCAAACGACCTTAGACTAGTTTCGCTTCGTTCGCACATTACTGATCTGTTTCTCTGGTACTTATGCATCACTTCTACAGCACTTGCAGATAGTTTACGGCGTTGCTTCGTTTAGATATAATATGAAAAGTTACGACATATAAAGGCTTCTTAATGTTTGTGAAGTTATGTTATCCTCAGGTTGTCGATATCTTCTGGACAAAGTCAGAATTCTTCACAGCTAGAGTGCGCATTCTCCTGACAGTGCACGGCAGCTGCTGTGATCTCATAGGTGAACAATGCAGTAATGCTTGAGACTAATGAAACAGTAGTGCGAGAAGTTGCTGAGCGCCCATTGAGTTTTGGCAAGACGACCACATGGTAAGTACTGGCTGTATACCTACCGTAAGAATCTTGAGCATGTAGTATTCCCAAACAATCAACCTCGACTGCACGTTGGTATGAGCCACTCCATTGTGCACATTTTCAATTTGACGCCTATGAACATCAATTTGCACATGCCAGCAACCTGAAAGACATTTGCCTCTTCTTACCAATCTAAAAAGTCTGACAGCCACACACACACAGGTCTGTCTGTTTGTCACAAGGCTTAGTGAAAAAGGACATGACGTGCTTTGTGGGGGTTCGAGGGACTCAAATTCAATTCTCTTAGGGTATTTGACTCACTGTAATGCGCCCATAAATAAACATTTTCCCTCCTCCCACGACCTCTTTGCCATCTTACCACAAACATATCTTATATCATTACACGCAAAGATGAGTACGCAACCGCAAGCAATTCCAATCTCCCCTCGTCGTGGCGGCGACAGACAGCCCGAACGAACAGTCAGTTTGAGCGTTTCTCCAACGCAAACATTCCATCATTCTCCTCTGGAGGGGAGCTTTGGTGTAGGGAGTTTACAACGAACGCGAACAGCACCCAAGAACCTGAAACCATTCCACTCACAGGACATCAAGATTCTGCTATTGGAGAATGTCAATCAGAGCGGAAAGGATATTCTGAGTGCTCAGGGATATCAGGTTGAGAGCTTGAAATCTTCGTTACCTGAAGATCAGTTGATTGAGAAGATCCGGTATCGCTTATTGCCCCTCCATACCAATTGCCCCTCCATAAGAGGAGGACTTTCCTTGAAAATGTGCTAATGTGAAGGTGATTTAATTAGGGATGTACATGTCATTGGTATTCGATCGAAGACAAAGTTGAACGAACGTGTCCTGCGCGAAGCAAAGAATCTGATTGTCGTTGGGTGCTTCTGCATTGGTACCAACCAGGTCGACCTCGAGTATGCTGCCAAACATGGCATTGCAGTCTTCAACTCCCCTTTCGCGAACTCGAGATCTGTTGCGGAGTTAGTGATTGCCGAAATCATTGTCCTGGCAAGACAATTGGGAGATAGATCAAACGAGCTGCACAGAGGTACTTGGAACAAGGTCAGCAATAAATGTTGGGAGATTCGTGGAAAGACACTTGGTATGCTTGAAGTATCGGATCAAGGGAAAGGCATGTCCTAACAGGTTGGTAGGCATAATTGGATATGGCCACATTGGTTCTCAATTGTCTGTACTGGCAGAGGCGATGGGAATGGATGTCATCTACTACGATGTCATCAATCTAATGGCGCTTGGAACAGCACGTCAAGTCGGCACCCTCAAAGAACTTCTTGAAAAGTCAGACTTTGTCACTTGCCACGTTCCAGAGCTTCCAGAGACAAAGAATATGATCACCTCAACACACTTCGACTACATGAAGGAGGGTAGCTACCTGATCAATGCCAGTAGAGGCAGTGTTGTTGATATTCCAGCGCTTATCAATGCTATGCGAAGTGGAAAGATCGCGGGTGCAGCGTTGGATGTTTATCCAAAAGAGCCAGGTGGAAATGGAGACTATTTCACAAACGAGCTGAACTCATGGGCTGAGGATTTGAGGAGTCTCAATAACATTATTTTAACTCCTCACATTGGTGGCAGCACTGAGGAGGCCCAGCGTGCAATTGGTGTTGAAGGTAAGTCATGTCACTGACCTGTCCAAAAGCACAAATACTGACATCCTTACAGTCAGTGAAGCTCTAGTCAGATACGTAAACTCCGGTGTAACCCTCGGATCCGTCAATCTGCCAGAAGTCAATCTTCGTTCTCTCACTTTGGACGAACCAAACCATGCCAGAGTCATTTATATCCACCACAACGTTCCTGGTGTGCTAAGAAAGGTCAACGAGATTCTTGGTGACCACAACGTCGACAAACAGATCACCGATAACAAGGGAGATGTTGCCTACTTAATGGCAGACATCAGTGATGTGACGCCAACGGATCTCAAAGAGATCTCAGACTCTCTAGAGGGCCTCAGCTGTAAGTATACTTCACCTAGATATGAAAACCATATACTAACAGTCTTCAGCTCGTGTCCTTACCAGAATCTTGTTCTAAAAGCATTACACATTTTTGCATTAGTGGTTTGGAATTTGGGCGGGAAAAGCGTTCAACAAAATAGGATATCCGGGGCGCATTGGGTGTGTGAAAAGGTGCATCAAGCCATGCAATGAGATCTTTCAACAGAGAGACATGGTTAGTAGATAATAAGAAAGGACTCCCCATCACATAGAGGATTAGAAAAGCAAAGCAAAGGCATGAAACTGTAAATATACTTTATGGACAGTGCTGATAGCCCCTGAATATCATGTGTGAAAATTGGAGACCAACGTTCGTGCAACTCCAACAGCTGTTTGGATTTGACGGAGACATGTCTAGATGCAAGGGCAGAGTTGAGGAGTGGACGTGTCGTGGAGAGCATGTATGAGACTTGAAGCGTGCAACAGAAGTTCTTGCCTGGATTTCGTGCCCAACATGGCTAAATCCGTTACCACGAACAAATGCAAAGATAGATAGAATCTGATGTTTGTTAAAGTGACAAACGCATGAATTCAATGTGTCGTCCCATCCCAACTCCAAATAAGAATAATACCAAGCGCTATATTCCGGCAAAAACACGCTAAAAGCACCCTGGATCCCAGCCCGGTGCACGAGCTACCTCCCCTGATTTTTTGGGAGACAAGCCAAACCTTCCATCAGTCAGAGACAAACTGTCCGGATTTCAACACTCCACACTCCCAACCTCTTTCACACATTCTCCTCCTTCATCCTCATCTCATTGTCTATCTTTGCCGTGTCCGAGAACGCTCAACAGCAGCCTACAAGGTCTTCAGTCCTTACTTGTACTTGTAGATCTGTAGTTGTGGCTGAAGTACGGAATACTGTTGTTGAGGAATTCGCGAGCAGCAGGAGGATTGAATAATACATCTCTCTGAACCTGGCATTGCTTGTGTGAGGATCAGAGGGTCCTTAAAGTAGGGGAAGATGGCGCACAGTTACGATGTAGGGACGAAGGCCTGGCAGCCAGATACTGCTGAGGGATGGGTTGCTTCAGAAGTCACGTCGCGGATAGTGGACGGCGACAAGATCAAATTGATCTTTGAGTTGGCCAGCGGTGAGGTATGTTGGATATGGCTGTGAGAGTTATAAGCGTGTTTACTGATATATGCATACAGGAGAAAACGATAGAGACGTCTGCGGAAGCATTGGCAGCAAACGATGCTAGTCTACCCCCTTTGATGAATCCTTCCATACTCGAAGCCAGCGATGATCTCACCAACTTATCACATCTTAACGAGCCTGCGGGTATGTTCACTTGAGAGATCTACGGATGATGGGCTTCTAACACTATGGTAGTGCTGCAGGCGATTCGGTTGCGTTACTCGCAAAAAGAGATTTACACTTATAGTGGTATCGTGCTGATAGCGACGAATCCTTTCGCTCGAGTGGACTCCCTCTATGTGCCAGGCATGGTTCAGGTATATGCCGGCAAACAGAGGGCAACACAAGCACCGCATCTTTTCGCCATCGCAGAAGAGGCATTTGCGTACGTGCAACATGCGGGAGTTCTGGACATCATTGCTGACCGTGAACAGTGACATGTTGAGAAGTGGTAAGAACCAAACGATTGTGGTATCAGGAGAATCTGGAGCAGGAAAGACAGTCAGTGCTAAATATATCATGCGATACTTTGCAACGAGAGAATCGCCAGATCAACCAGGGACCAGAAAGAAGGGATCAGAATCTATGAGCGAAACGGAGGAACAGATTCTTGCTACGAATCCTATCATGGAAGCGTTCGGTAACGCCAAAACGACGCGAAATGACAACTCCTCCCGATTCGGAAAGTATATCGAAATCATGTTCGATGATAAGACGAACATCATCGGTGCGAAGATCCGAACATATCTGCTAGAACGATCAAGATTGGTGTTCCAACCATTAAAGGAGAGGAATTATCACGTCTTTTACCAGCTTGTGGCCGGTGCAACAGATGCTGAGCGGAAGGAGTTGAATATTCTGCCTGTAGAAGATTACAATTATCTGAATCAGGGCAGCTCGCCAACTATCGAGGGCGTGGACGACAAGGCAGAATACGATGCGTTGAAGAAATCTTTATCGACAATTGGTATCACGAATGACGAGCAGACACAAATCTTTAAGATTCTCGCGGCGTTGCTACATCTTGGAAATGTCAGCATCACGGCTTCGCGATCGGATTCTGTACTAGCTCCAACAGATCCGTCACTGCAGACTGCTGCGGCTATTCTTGGCGTAGATGCCAACGAATTTGCCAAATGGACTGTCAAGAAGCAGCTGGTAACGAGGGGTGAGAAGATCACATCGAATTTGACACAAGCACAAGCAACGGTGGTAAGAGACTCGGTTGCAAAGTTTATCTACTCAAGTTTGTTCGACTGGCTTGTCGAGAATATCAACCACGCTTTAGCAACTTCAGAAGTGCTCGCTCGTGTTGTCTCATTCATCGGTGTATTGGATATTTATGGTTTCGAACATTTTGCCAAGAACTCTTTCGAACAGTTCTGTATCAATTATGCCAACGAGAAATTGCAGCAGGAGTTCAACGCACATGTCTTCAAGCTGGAGCAGGAGGAGTACCTTAGAGAAGAGATTGATTGGACCTTTATCGACTTTTCGGACAATCAGCCATGTATCGATTTGATCGAAGGCAAGCTTGGTATTCTATCCCTTCTGGATGAGGAATCGAGACTTCCTATGGGTTCCGATGAACAATTTGTCACAAAGCTCCATCATAATTATGCTGCCGACAAGAACAAGTTCTACAAGAAACCTCGATTTGGCAAGTCTTCATTTACTGTTTGCCATTATGCAGTAGATGTAACGTATGAATCCGACGGCTTCATCGAAAAGAATCGCGATACAGTGCCGGACGAGCACATGGCAAACCTCCGTGCATCTTCCAACACTTTCCTGTTGTCAATTCTCGATGCGGCGACAGCTGTTAGAGAGAAGGATTCTGCCTCTGCGTCTTCAACAGCAGTGAAGCCCGCTGCCGGACGAAGGGTCGGTGTGGCTGTCAACAGAAAGCCTACCTTAGGAGGTATCTTCAAATCATCCTTGATTGAGCTTATGCATACTATCAACAACACCGACGTTCACTACATTCGCTGTATCAAACCAAACGAGGCTAAGGAGGCATGGGTGTTTGAAGGACCTATGGTTTTGAGTCAGTTACGAGCTTGTGGTGTGTTGGAGACTGTCAGGATCAGTTGCGCTGGTTACCCAACTCGATGGACGTATGAGGAATTTGCATACAGATATTACATGCTTATTCCATCACAACAATGGAGTCAGGAGATAAGAGATATGGCCAACAAGATTCTCACGAAAGCACTCGGCTCAAGTACAGGAGGTGGCCTGGACAAGTACCAACTCGGTCTCACCAAAATTTTCTTCCGTGCTGGTATGCTCGCGTTCTTGGAGAATTTGAGAACAAACAGACTCAACGATTGCGCTATCATGATTCAGAAGAATTTGAGGGCTAAGTACTATCGAAGAAAGTATCTCGAGGCTCGCCAGGCAATCTTGCTGTTTCAGTCTATTACTCGGGGCTACCTCGCACGAAAGCGTGCACAAGAGATTCGAACTGTCAAGGCTGCAACCACAATTCAGAGAGTCTGGAGAGGCCAAAAGGAGAGGAAGAAGTTCTTAGTCACCCGCAACAATGTCATTTCTTTCCAGGCAATTGCGAAGGGCTTTATCCGAAGGCGCCAGATTATGGACGAAAGGCTTGGCAGAGCTGCTGTCATTATCCAAAGAAATTGGCGCAACCGACAGACTCTGCGACAGTGGAGAGAATACAGAAAGAAAGTTGTCATTGTCCAAAGTCTGTGGAGAGGAAAGAAAGCACGTCGTGGATACAAGAAAATTCGCGAGGAAGCACGCGATCTCAAGCAGATTTCCTACAAGCTCGAGAACAAGGTTGTGGAGCTTACCCAGTCTCTTGGTACGATGAAGAGAGAAAACAAGACTCTGTCAAGTCAAGTAGAGAACTACGAGGCTCAAATCAAGTCCTGGAAGAGTCGACACAATGCGTTGGAAGCGCGATCGAAAGAGTTGCAGGGCGAGGCGAACCAGGCTGGCATTACTGCAGCTCGTTTGGCTGCGCTTGAAGAGGAGATGAAGAAGTTGCAGACCAGCTGGGACGAAGCTTCCGCCAATGTTAAACGTCTGCAAGAAGAAGAGAAAGAACTCAAAGAGCAGCTTCGCGTTTCGACTATGGAAGTTGACGCCGCTAAGCGTGCAAGCAACGTCACTGAAGCCGAGAATGCGACCCTCAAGCAGCAGCTTATTGAGCTCCAAGATCAACTCGAATTGGCGAAACGTGCCGGCCCGGTACCTACTAATGGCGATCTTACGAATGGAAACTCTCAATTACCAAGTGCAGTCAACGGTCTCTTCCAGTTAGTCTCCTCAAAGAAGCCAAAGAGAAGAAGCGCCGGTCCAGATCCGATCAGCCAGGATCGTTTCAGCGATGCCTACAACCCACGTCCAATGTCCATGGCTGTTACATCCAACAACTTGCAACGACAAGCGTTCGCAGGTTCCAACTTCAGCCCCAACGTGGACAACATCGAGTTCGAGCTTGAGAACCTACTGGCCGATGAGGATGGTCTGAATGACGAGGTTACGATGGGTCTCATTAGAAACCTGAAAATGCCATCACCATCAGCCACTCCTCCACCAACAGACAAGGAGGTCCTCTTTCCATCGTACCTCATCAACTTGGTCACTTCCGAGATGTGGAACAACGGTTTTGTTAAAGAGTCTGAACGCTTCCTCGCTAATGTCATGCAATCGATTCAGCAAGAGGTCATGCAACATGATGGAGATGAGGCTATCAACCCTGGTGCTTTCTGGTTGTCCAACGTTCATGAGATGCTCTCTTTCGTTTTTCTTGCTGAAGACTGGTACGAAGCACAGAAAACAGACAACTACGAGTACGATCGTTTGCTGGAAATTGTCAAGCATGATCTCGAGAGTCTCGAGTTCAACATCTACCATACTTGGATGAAGGTGCTCAAGAAGAAACTTTCAAAGATGATCATTCCTGCCATCATCGAATCACAGTCACTTCCAGGCTTTGTCACAAACGAAAGCAACAGATTCTTGGGCAAGCTTCTCCAGACCAACTCTGCACCAGCGTATAGTATGGACAACTTGTTGAGTCTGCTTAACAACGTCTTCAAGGCCATGAAGCAATATTATCTTGAGGACTCTATCATCACACAGACTATGACTGAGTTGCTCAAGTTAGTTGGTGTAACTGCTTTCAACGACTTGTTGATGAGGAGAAATTTCTTGTCTTGGAAACGAGGTCTGCAGATTAACTACAACATTACTCGTATTGAGGAGTGGTGCAAGAGTCATGACATGCCTGAGGGTACTTTACAGCTTGAACACTTGATGGTGAGTTTGATATACGATTCCAAACTTTGGCATATCGCTAACAGAACAACAGCAAGCGACAAAGCTTCTCCAGCTTAAGAAAGCAACGTTGAATGACATCGAAATCATCCAAGACATCTGCTGGATGTAAGTAGACCTACCAGATCCACTCTTTTGTATACCATGTTAATATTGCTATAGGCTTTCTCCTAACCAGATCCAAAAACTCCTTAACCAGTATCTGGTTGCAGATTACGAGCAGCCCATCAACGGCGAGATTATGAAGGCTGTCGCATCTCGTGTCACAGAAAAGAGTGATGTTCTCCTTCTACAAGCAGTTGACATGGACGACAGCGGACCGTATGAGATTGCAGAGCCACGTGTGATCACAGCTTTGGAGACATACACACCATCTTGTAAGTTCCATGTGAGGCAATGACGATCAAAGCGTTTACTTACATGCCAATAGGGTTACAAACACCAAGACTCAAACGTCTAGCAGAGATCGTTTCTGCCCAAGCTATTGCACAGCAAGAGAAGCTCGACTATCCAGAAGACGACCAGAACTCTCTACCAGCTGAAGCTGAAGAATGAGTCGAGATGCCAGCGTCTCCGTTGTACCAGCTGTGGACTTGAAAGCCTCTAGTCACAAAGGCTTATTACGAACACTTCGATTCTCCTGTACCATTCTTTCGAAGCTCTTTTTATTACGACTTAGACTGTTATCGATGCTGATGATATCAGCGCAATTTTGTATAGTCAAATGCGAGAAAGGGGGAGATTTATCCAGTTAGCGACTTGATGTTGTTTTGAGAAGTGCATGTTTTATGTTGGGAAGTTCTGGTGTTGATGAGGCTGTTTTCTTGTAATATGCATGACACTTCTGTCACAAAGGTGTGTACGAGAATGGAGAAGAGTCGAAGGGTAACTCCTTGAAAGTGTCTGCGCGACCCAACCCGGGAGAGAGCAATTTGGAGGGTGAGGAATAGGATAGATGTTTGGAGATGGTCATTTAAGATGGTCATATGTTAGCCATATAGTAGAGATGCCGTGGAGATAGAGGCAAGCTATAATG
>Ga0247809_1000555_pt1 | contig 17083 bp, 8 predicted proteins | sample UWRJL104311B1_FD_180951 | JGI IMG/M metagenome (GOLD analysis project Ga0247809, IMG submission 180951) | Plant litter microbial communities from Arlington Agricultural Research Station in Wisconsin, United States - UWRJ-L104-311B-1 | ecosystem: Environmental > Terrestrial > Plant litter >...
CAGTTCATGTGTTTCCACCTGCACCTCAGGTGCTGTCAGAATGGATTATAATGAGATCCTCACCGATGAAGAAGTAGCACAGGGACGGGTGCTCATATGCACCGCACATCCTACAATGAATAATACCAAAATCGTCATTTAACAGAAAAGGAAAGCCATTGTGCTTTCCTTTTCTATTAAAAATTATATTTGTCGTACTAGCCGATCACAGTTCCATTAGGAACAACAGCGCCTTTTTTCACTACAACAATACCATCCTTAATCACGTAGAAATCAAATTCTCCGTCTTCCAGATGTGTACCACCATTAATCACTACGTTGTTACCAATTCTGCAGTTTTTATCTACAATTGCATTGGAGATCTTGCAGTTATCACCAATCCCGATCAAAGGATTACCTGCCGCATTTTCTTCAGCAATTTCAGCAAGGGTCTGGTAACGGTCGCTACCCATAATATATGCATTCTCAATAGACGTACCATTACCAATACGTGAGCGGATACCAATTACAGAATGGACAATACTATCCGCATTTAGAATACATCCTTCCGCAATCACAGCCTTCGTTAGAGAAGTACTCAGTATTTTTGTAGGTGGAAGCATACGCGGACGCGTAAAAATGCTCTGGTGACTATCAAACAGGTTGAATTCAGGAATATCATCAGTTAGTCCAAGGTTAGCTTCAAAGAAAGAACAGATATTACCTATATCCGTCCAGTATCCTTCATACTGGAAGCTCAATACCTTCTGCTCTTTCAATACACGAGGAATAATTTCTTTACCAAAATCTTTCTCATCAGGATTCTCAGCGAAAATTCTAACCAGCAAATCACGGTTAAAGATGTAAATACCCATTGAAGCCAGGTAATTACGACCAACAGCCTGCATTTCCGGACCTGTATCAGAAGACCAGTCCACTAAAAGATCTGCACTTGGCTTTTCTATAAATTAAGTGATGATATTGTCCTCGTCAGCTTTCAGGATACCAAAACTGGTGGCATCTTTTGCTGTACTCGGAATAGTTGCCAGCGTTACCTCAGCACCACTTGCCTCATGCGCAAGCAGCATCTCATTGAAGTCCATCTGGTACAACTGATCACCCGATAAAATCAGCACATACTCAAACTCATGCTGTAATAAATGATGCATGGTCTGACGAACCGCATCGGCAGTACCCTGAAACCATGTAGGGTTATCAGGCGTCTGTTCAGCAGCAAGAATGTCTACAAAAGCATCACTGAAGTGACTAAAGTGATATGTATTTTTTATATGTTTATTTAATGAAGCAGAGTTAAATTGCGTCAGTACGAACATGCGGTGAATGCCCGAGTTCAGGCAGTTCGAAATAGGGATATCTACCAAACGATATTTTCCCGCAATCGGAACAGCAGGCTTGGAACGGGTTTGTGTGAGCGGCGATAATCTGGAGCCCTGGCCACCGCCGAGGATTACTCCTAAAACTTTTTCAGTCATATATTTAAAAATTACATTTGGTACAGGTCTATATATTGTTGAGCCGCCTTGTCCCACGAATGGTCCAGCTGCATCATATCCTTACGGATTTGTTTTATTCTTTTTTTATCCTGGTACAAGTCATAAGCCCTGCCTATTGCATGCCCTACATCCCATACGCTGGTCTGATCATGACAAATACCAAATCCACCGTCACCTATATCCACCACCGTATCCCTCAGGCCACCAATTCTGCGTACTATAGGAACCGTACCATACCGCAAAGCATACATCTGGTTCAGTCCGCAGGGCTCTACCCTTGAAGGCATCAACAGAAAATCTGCCCCGGCATAGATCTGGTGAGACAACTTTTCATTATAACCGATGTAGGTATTATAATTTCCCTGAAACCAGTTATTTAATTCAGATAACTTCGCTTCTACCACCGGATCGCCTGAGCCTAAAACCAAAATATTTATATTACCATGGCTATGTGCCAGTGCATTGTGAAAAATATCCGGTAATAAATCAGCCCCTTTTTCACCAACCAGCCTTCCTATAAAAGTAAACAGCGGTTTCGTTGGGTCCAGATTAAAAACAGCACATAACGCTTCTTTGTTTGCCTTTTTTCCACTATCCACTGTCCGGACAGTGTAACATTTATCTATCATGGGATCATTCGCTGTATTCCATACCTCGTTATCGATCCCATTCAGAATCCCTGCAGATTTGCCACGTTCACTCGCCAGGAGTCCTTCCAGACCATTGGCACTATGGCTAATTTCTTCCAGGTAACTTGGAGATACCGTTGTTACACGCCACGCACATTTGATGGCCGATGCAAGTGGGTTGATCGCTGTTTTCCATCCCAGCAAACCAGCCTTCCAAAGGTCAAATGCAGGTAGATAATGTAATTTATCCCATCCAAACTGCCCTTGATATTGTGCATTATGAATAGTCAGTATTGTACGGATTTGATTCAGACCCTTGTATTTTTCGCAGTTCGCTGTCATAAAAGGAACCAGTCCAGTATGGTGATCATGACAGTGAATCACATCCGGCCGGTGTTCCCATTGGTTAATCCAGTCAAGCACACCAATCTGGTAGGCCAAAAAACGTTCCGTATCATCAGGATAACCATAAACAAGATCACGGTCCATCAGCCCGTCAATATGTACAACGAATAAATCAAAGCCCAGTTTATTGGTTACCTCTCTTTTAATGCGGACATGGAAAGCGCGCTCTCCAAGATTTCCCCATGCATTATATACTTCCTCAAAATCATTTTCCTGCATAAATTTGGTGTTATACGCAGGCATCACAACTTTCGCAAAATGCCCCAGCTTATTCTGGTATTTTGGTAAGGCACCAACTACATCACCCAATCCCCCCACTTTGGCTATAGGGTAACATTCGGCACTCAGATGAATTATTTCCATAAATTATAAACAGACGGGAATTAAGAATGATTTGAAATTTTCTATTAAAATATGAGTTATAACCCGAATAAACACACATTGTTTTCAATTATTTTTAAAATGTGATGAACATCAGGATTTGCTAAAAGTATTTAATATTCGCTGAAGACCGCAAAACGGAGAATAAATAATCACCAATGAAATATATTAAACTTTTTAAACATCGTAATTGGTATTTTAATTAATTTAACATAAATATTAAATCTAAATTAATTACAATGATGAAAATGCTAAAAAAACGTATGCTGATTATGGCCATACTCGTAATCAGCACAGGCTTGAGCTGTAAAAAAGAAAAAAGTGAAAATGGCTTGCCTCCTGTCGTTGTCGAACCTGGAAAAGAAGAACAGGCAGCGGAATTCCTGCCTGTAAAGATTGGCAGCGGAAATACCAGTCAGCTGTTTACCTACAGCAATGGCAATTATTTAACTAAAATTGAATATGGCGACGGAACCTCCGCAGTATTGACATACGATAGTAACAAACAGCCCCTCACCTTTCAAAATCTAAAAGGTAATGTGCTTACATATGAATCGGAATATGTATTGAATGCAGCCGGCCAGATAGTGAGGATCAATCAGTATAAAGTAAGCGGTGCCAGCATCAGTCCTGATGGATACTGCCTGCTTGAATACAATATTGCGGGGCAGCTGGTAAAACTGAGCGACTACAGTCAGGCAAAAAAGCTGATCACTGAACGGCTCAGAATTTATTCCGCCTCAGGAAACCTGAGCAGCGAGAGCAATACATCCACTCATGAAACTGCAACCTATAATTTCGACGAAAAGGAAGCCATATTCAAACATGTGGTGCATGCAGATCTTTTTGCCCTGGGAACGGGAGATCAGCTCCTCAACTCTGGAGTGAATAATATGACCAACCGTAAAGTTGCCGAAAACAGCACTGCTGATCAAAGCTATTCCTATGTATACAACAAAACAGGCTTTCCCCAAACCCTCAGCTACAAAAAAAGTAATTTATCGGTTTCAAATGCCAAAGTAGTGTACCAGTAGAACTCAATTGAGGAAGCCAGCAATATCTTCCCTGGCTTCTTCAATTAAAAATTAAAACCTATAGAGATATATGGCATTGTACTTTCCTTTGAAAATCCTACAGCCGCCTGGATCAGAATCAGATCGGCCGGAATCACGTAAATACCGCCGCCATAACCGTGGTGCCACTGGTCGGAAGATTGCCCTGGTTGCCAAACCCTGCCTACATCACTGAAACCCAATAACCCCAGCGATCCGGGAACGATATATGAAGTAAAGTCGAAAAGCTTCATCCTCAGGTCAAGATTATAATAGAGCATTGTCTTTCCTGTGAACCTATTCGTATGGAAACCACGCAGGCTATGCACCCCACCCAACTGCATCTGCTGAAAGAAAACAGGATCACCAACGGTTGTACCAGCACCTATCCGGTTCGCAATTACGAAACCACCGTGACCAGGATTGAGATATGACCGCAGCTCAGTTTCTACCTTACCATAAGCCTCATGGCCCCTGTTGAGTTGCTGACTAGCCAAAAAGGTGGTATTCCAGTATAACCCTTTTGTAGGTATAGCTACATTATCCCTGGAATCATATTTCACATTTGCAATCAGTCCAGCATACACACGGTCATTAAATACTTCTTCTTCGGGATTTGTAAGGTTAAAATCTTTCAGGAAACGCTCATCATTGCCACCGCGACTACTCGTATAATATTCTGTAGCAAGACCACCACCTACAATCCATTTCCCCAGGTTCCTGTACAATTGAAAGTCAGTCTTCAGGTAATCATAGCGGTTCCGGTAATAAGACATTCCCTTGTCATCATCCTCTTCATCCTGAATAAACGCCGTTTCATTTCCCAGACCAAAAAAGTTACTCAGGTTATTAGGTCCCAGTAAGGTCGCATTTATTTTCAGGTTATTCTTACCTGTAACCTGTTTAAAATCGCCCGCATAAGTTAGAATAAATGATTTTCTCCCTGTCGAATAATCTGCCCACAGCTCTTGCTTAGTCGCATAAGGATCCTTTCTAAAACCCTGCTTCTGCAGGATCAGTCCTACTCCGGCCTGTATGCCCTGATCAAGATTATAGTTCACATGGAACAGCGGACCAAACTGATCAAACACAAAACTCTTCTTATTGAAGTTATTCACCATTGTATCATTCGCCAGCTTCAGCTTTGCCAGTCCCCTATCAGGCACTTCATTTCCTTCGTCCAGCCGGTCATAGATGAAAGTCTTTCCTTTAGCCTTTAAATCCGGATCTATCTCAAATTTGTCCTTACCCGCTCCACCGATCATCCTCACCCTGATTGGAGAACGTGAAACTCCCTTTACCTCGAAAACGTCGTCTCCCCCTAATCCATACAAACGTATTTCCTTAGTCAGTTGTGCATCAAAAGTACGGTGGTAAAGTTTTCTGCCCTTCTCACCAGTTTTTTTAATATTATTTATAGTGAGCTCAATATTGCCATTTTGCTTGTGCTCAAGCTCGAAATATTCTTTTTTATCTGAAGCCGGGATATCCATCGTAACGGCCAGAAAACGGTAGTAAGCCATCGCGCTTTTCTCCAGCCCGGCTGTACGTGCAATTAGAATTTGCAGGAGTTCTTCACCCCCAATTGCATTGATATTTGCAGGCATACGCTTCAGCGACCTCGCCAATAACTCAGGCGTGATCTTTTCCTGCACATACTTAATTTCCTCCCGCCAGTCTTTCTCACTCAGTGCATTTAAAAAATACCTGTCAAAATAGCGCTGGTTGAAATTCCACTGGTCTACCGCCCTGATTTCAGGTGCATAAGGTTGCAGATTCGCTTTCAGCCACTGGTGTGATAATACCCATGGAAATACTCCCGAAGTCTTGTAAAAAACCTTATCCCTGTCACGCGGCACCGGGATATACTCCTTCTCGTCCTTTTTCTTGTCCTCTTCCTTAGCCCAGCGCCAGTTATCCTCATGCCTGTCCCAGTCGCCCACAATAAAATCCAGCAACCTTGCCCTCAGCACCATTTTCTGGTCTATATGCGTATCATTATCTTCTTCCACCTTCCGCTGCGCTTTTAAGGTGTTGTCCGTTTTATCAAATTCTTCAGGCGATCTGTTTTCGATCAGGTATACATTATTTGCAAAATCCTTCCGGTATTCACCCAATCCGGGGTCGTCTCCCACATATACAATCTCAGGCTCTGCATGTGGAATATCCAGTGCATCTGCCAATGGCGGTATCACCAGTGCAGAATAAGGGTGACTCGTAGCAATCTGATCCTGTACAATATCCTTCACCACTGTTTTTCTCAGCTTTTCAGACAGGCCCCGCTCCGGATATTTCTGCACCGTCCGCAATGCCCATTCCCTGCCGTCAGCACTTTTCAGGCGCAGTGAACGTGTCTGCATACCACCGCCCAGCTGCAGTACTGTCATTCCACCATGTTCCTTCCGCAGGTCAAGAATCCTCATCCTTACCGGTGCTGCCCATAACTTGCGGTAGCTTTCTCCCAGAAAAAAGCGGTGTGCATTGCTTACAGAATCATATACCGGAGATATGGCTATCGTAATAGAGTCCTTTGTTCTGTTTTGCTGCGCATTTACAGCAGTAGAAGCTGATAATACACCAATAAATATGATGCCTGTTAATTTATTCATAAGTCTTCGCTACTTCTACACGCAGAGCTTTTAGACCTTCCACCCCTTGCAGTTCTTCAATTTCTATATACTCTACAACCTCGGTCAGCAAGCCTTCCGACTGTAATATTTTAATGTACCCTAAGTATTCCTGCGCTTCCGAGCTGTTAAAATAAACAATCGCTATTTTTCCCGGCTGCGTTAGTCGCTCTGTACTATCCTTTACATGCGCTTTATCAATTCTTTTTTTCACCATCTGGTACCTGATGTTGTAACTTCCTTCCACATCAAACCGCTGCTCATCAGTCCTGAAGCTGATATCTATCAGTTTTTCATACACAAAAATCAGCTGCGTTGTTTCCAGTGGTAAAGGCAGATGCGCCGTAAGGTTACCCGTTGTCCTGCCAATTTCAGCAATTACCCGCAATTGCCTCAAACGGAAATCATGTACAATTTCATCAGTAAACTTAAGCTCCGGTGCAATAGACTGGCCCAGGTAAATATCAAACTCCACCCCATCCGTTCTGAATTTCTCAAAATAACAAGGGAAAATTCCCTGGATGGATGCGTTAAACTCATCCAGATGCCGGTTTGCTGCATGATTGATCATCTGCATGCTCAGCTCATAGTTCTCCCTGTTGGCATAAATCTTTCCTCCCGGGGCAGTGAGCTCGAAGTACTCATCAACTATATCTCTGATTTCTGTATGCACATCCCTCAGCAATTTCAAATATGGAGGGAGCTGCCGCTGCAGGTAATCATCCGTGCGCATAATTTCCCTGTCAGACAAATCAGCAAAACCTTTCTCTTTCCATCCGCTGTGTTCCTGCGGGAAACCTCCCTTTAATGCGTCAGGGAACTTAGACTTCAGGTTCCTCAGCATTGTTTCCAGAATATCGAAATGTGCATAAAGGTCCTTACGGATCATCAGGTTACGCTCTATACTTGAGTTGCGGATATCAATAGCCGCATAAAACGGATATACGTCCTTAAACTGAACCGATTCTATTAAAAGACCTTTTTCAAGGGCACCAGATTTTAAATAATTATATGCTGCCTGGTAAAAACGCCATGCTACTGAAGGCTGCAGTGCCGTAAATTTATCCGTTACGATCCCCATGATCTCGTAATTGAAATCAGTAATAATATTCTGGAACAGCTGCGCCAGCAATGAAAATGCGCCCTCAATTCTCGACATCGAGGTACCGTTAAAGGCTGTAATATCTTTGGCATATAACTCCAGGCAACCTACCAGTTTCGCATTATAATATAAAGGAAACAGGGCATAAGACTTCACCCCTTTATCCATTATGAGCCTGAGCATTGGGTACTCCTCAGCCTGTTCTTCTGTGATCTCCGGAAAAATCAACCTTCGCGGATGCTCAACAAATGAATCTACCAATGCCGTGTAGTCCTTCTCCGGCAAACCGTTTTCTTTTGCCTGCTGAATAATGATACTTTCAAACCCCGTGTGACTATAAATCATCGTTTTTGAATTCAGCTTGATGTAAGGCAACAGGCCAAAATCAATATCATCTGTTCCCACCAGTGATTTCAGCGCCGCAGAGATCCGGTCACTGCTCCATCCTTCTTCACATTTATTATGATCGATAATTGCATTTTTGACAGACTCCAGTGCATATTCCGCGGTAACATCAGTCATGGTCATAATAGATAACCCTTCAATTGTAAATAACTCAGAAGGCAGGATCCTTTGTAAGACCTCCAGATTATCTTCATTTCCCTTCAGGTACTCTTTTGCGGTTTCCTTGGAAATTTCCGGTAATTCCGTTTTACATTTCACCTCAATAAAACGGACATCAACATTTAAGCGGTAATACTTTAAAAGGTGGGTATCTTCATCCAGCATTGATTTCACCGTATATTTAGAGCTACCCAAAGAAATATGATAAAACTTTTCCAGGATCAGGTCATAGAAATTGGTGAGCATGCTTTTCTCCATTTCCGTTTTTGAGGGCAGCGTTAAGCCACTCTTTAACTTGTTCTCTTTATCCAGCAATATATTGTAAAAAGCGTCAGTACCATAGTAAAAACTTGGCGTTATCGGCTTACTAATAGCCCATACCTGCTCATGTTCATCATTCAGCAAGGGAGACAATGCCGTATAAATCAGTTCAAAAAGATGATGGTATTTCCCCGCATCTTCCGGGGTGACAGGCTGATCCAGTTCAGGAAAAGCTTCGAACTGACTCAGTAAATATCTATAAAAATTCACCTTTGCCGTTTTCTCGGTCGCTATACGATTAGTGATAAAACTGATAAAAGGTTTTAAAGAAAAGCGGATGTCCGCATCAATTACGCAATGATCACTCCCAAAAACACCTTTACTCAAATCCAACGGTATCGCCTGCATAAGTTCTTATTTCTTGTAATTGAATTTCAAAATATTGCCCGACGTCAGCTCATCCCCTTCATTAGAAATGTAAAGATTCATGTTTTCATCAAAAGCAATGCCTTCCGGCTGATTAAAGATAGAAGAATTTAAGCGATGTACACTTTTCACTTTCCAATCCGGGCTCGCTACAATCAACACCTTATTCACAGAAGACAGAATATACCACTCTCCAGAGTGCGGATCCCTCGTTAATGCTGATGCTTTTAATCCTGTTTTTAAAATATCACCCGCCTCTATCAGCGCCGAAAGGTCCATAGAAAACTCTCCTGAAGGGATCAACTGCTGGTCTGCCGCGTTGTAAGTAAAAATAGAGCCAGACATGACGCCAGACTTCTTATCGGTCTTGCAGTTTTTACACAGCAGGTAAAGCTGGTTGGTCTGATTATCAGCATACATACTTTCATATTCACCAGAGGGAAGAATCTTTTTGAACTCCTTCACTTTATCCGGTTTCTCTTTCACGGCATCAGCAAAAGGAAAAGCATATAAGGTACCCTTACTTTCCAACACAAAAACCGTTTCATTTAAAATCGCTACATCCTCGTAATCACCCTTTTTACCGAAAACAGTATGCTGCTGTTTTTTATTGTGCCATCCCTGTCTAAACAGGCGCCCATCTTCATCCTGAATAGAATAGATCGTATCCCCTTTATCCCGGTGAAAAGCAATTCCAGAGATTTCCAGCAAGCTTTCCGGCATATTAAATTTTTCCGGGTGGTTCAAATCATAACCCTTCGGGCTCGTAAAATCTTTCACTGAAGCCTTGCATGCCAGCAGCACTCCTAATACAACCACAACACTATATACTTTTATATTCAATCGTTTCATTTGATGTATATTGATAAATCTCCCATTGAGAGCGCAACCCTGCATCCTCCTTAATAAAATTATTCTGCAGTGCTTCATTTAATTCCACGGCTTGTGCTGTGTCATTAAACTGCAGATCCAGGATCTCCATCAGCCTGTTTTTCAGATCTTCCGCATAAATAGGAAAACAAACTTCAATTCTTCCATAGATATTGCGGTTCATCCAGTCGGCCGACCCCATAAAGACCTCTTTATCCCCATCATTGTGAAAAATAAAAACCCTTCCATGTTCCAGGTACCTGTCCACAATCCTTCTTACCGTTATATTTTCACTCTGACCTTCCACACCAGGAATCAGGCAGCATACGCTGCGCACCAGCAGTTCTACCTTCACCCCTGCAACCGAAGCATCATATAATTTTGAGATGAGCACTTTCTCTTCCAGGTTGTTCAGTTTAATCCTGATAGAGGCAGTTTTACCTGCCTTTGCGTTCTCAATTTCTCTCTCAATCAAGCTAATAAATTTCTGCTGCAGATTAAACTGCGCTACCAGCAGATGCTCAAAATTGATGGCATCTTCCAGCAATGGCTTCTTCTTTTTCTTACTTAAAAAACCGAAAAGCTGCTGTAGTTCCAGCAACATTGGCTGATAAGCGGTCAGCAGTACATGGTCCGTATAAAATTTCGCCGTAGATTCGTTCAAGTTTCCCGTCGCCAGCAACCCCAGGTAGGAAGTCTGATCCCTTACCGTTCGCTTCACCAGCGCTACCTTCGCATGTACCTTCAGGTCATTTTTACTATAAATAATCTTCACTCCCGCCATTTTCATCTGCGAGGCCCATTTGATATTATTTGCTTCATCAAATCTAGCCTTCAGCTCTACCATCACTGTTACCCTTTTCCCGTTTCTCGCTGCCGTCATCAGCGCATTTACAATCTTCGAATGGTCGGCCACCCTGTATAAAGTCACATAGATTTCCTCCACAAAACTGTCATTTGCCGCTTCATTAAAAAACCGCAGTACAGCATCATACTTCTGGTAAGGCACATGTACCATGATATCCCTTTTCGCGATTTCACTGAACAGCGTTTCCCCTTTCGGAATATGCAGACAGCTATGTGCCGGCCATTTCGGATAACTCAGCTCTGCATCATTCAATGGGAAACCTCCCAGGTCTTTCAGGTTATGGTAAAAACCGCCCTGTACTACCGAAGCTTTAGATAAGTTCAATGTGTATATAATACGGTATAAATAACGCAAAGGGATTTCAGGCTGACATAAAAAGCGCGTTGCAAATCCAAGATCCCTGTTTTTCAGTTCTTTTTCCAGCGCCGCTGTAATATCTTCATCCAGTTCATCCTTGATATTCAGCTCCGCGTTGCGGGTAATCTTGATATTAAAAACACCAGCAATCTTTTCATCAGGGAAAAGATAAGCCAGGTTATGTTTGATGATATCATCCAGGAATACGATATATTTTCCTTTCTCACCATTTACGGCATATAAACGCGGTAATACATCCGATGGAATGGTGATCAGTTCCAGTCTCTCTACCCCTGCAGCATTCGATAAAATTACAGCCTGGTATAATTTATTGTTTTCAGCAAAAAAAGCCCCGCTGTCTTGTTCTACAGAATAGAGGCCGATGAAAGCCAGTACCTCATTAAAAAACAGCCCAGAAATCTCTTCCTCAATCTGTTCAGGAATCGGCTCATTGTACAGCCAGTGAATATTTTCCTTTTCCAGTCCCGGTAAGATGTCATTTTTAAGAATGTGACCAAACCGTTCCTGTTGCTGATTGATCAGAAAAGTAGCCTTAAAATAAGCATTTTCCAATCCGCTGCTTTCATCAAAATTATCAATTGCCATTAAAACAGGCATTCTTACCCGGTAAAACTCATCCAGATTAGAAGAGTAAATAGATAAAAATTTAATACGCTCCAACAAGGGCACATTTGGGTTTTCAGCTTCCAGTAAGACCCTTTCATTAAAACTTAACCAGCTCAAATCACGGTTGAAGAATGAATATTGTTCCATAAGTAAGTTTAAAGCGCTACAACAGCTGAAGCAATTACAAAAGCAAGTACAGAAGCGATAATACCAAACATAAACACATTATAAGCTATTCTCAGCAAGCGGTATTTTCTTCCTAAAACAACGCCCTGTGAATATAAATCACGCACCAGGCTACCATACAAAAATTCCCTGTCTTCCATCATTTCCTGCATACCCGCGTTATAATCTACCAGGCTCATGTTATAGAAATTACCAAAAAACAGCAAGTTCGTCCGCCTTTCCTTGATATCCTCCTGCGTAAAGGTTCCCGGTGGCACAGTTGGGCGTGTAGCCAGAATTGAAAATACCATTGTTACTACACAAATGATCAGCAAGATCAGCGTAGGGATAATCAGATGCGGGTTATCCTCCAGCTTGCGTAGCAGGATACTCAAGATGACCGATAAAATGATAGAGTTCGTTGAGATCATGATATGTGCCTTATTATCTGCCATATCACTCAGGCGTTGATGGTTGCCCGATGTAATCCTGAACATGGTTTCAATTCCCTTTTCCGGACGGTCACTTTTCTTCTTTTTTGCCGGCTTATCATCTTCAGCTGTTTTCAGTGCAATAATATCCTGCAGATGTTTTTCTATTTCCTGATCCTTTTTACTCATTTCCATTTTACTGTCAGCCTCTTCAATTCTGCTGGTCGTTTCTTCTTTTTTATGACTTTCTTCTTTTCGGTGTTTCTCCCCTTTATCCTGTTCTTCCGTAGCTTTCTCCTTCAGCCATTCCAGGTTCATTTCCTTTTTCGCCGTCAGCAGTTCCTGCGCATAGGCCGTATGGTAATGGTGATTTTCGAACAGCCAGATCGTTTTTAAACGCCAGTCCGCCTTGTCAATATCTCTCCCCACACAGGCTTGTGCTTCCTTACGCATTAACTTATTGCGTTCCCTGAAGGAATCACCACCTAAATGGAAAAGATCAGCATCACAAACGATCTGCTCCAACAGGCCAACCGGATGCTGTGGCATCTTCGTAGACAAAATACAATTTGCTACCTGTTCAATTACCTTCGGATCTACGCTTTTCGAACCCAGGTATTCCCTCGCAGATGCGGCACCCCTGGCCTCATGTTCAGTAAAATCAGTTAAATAGCCTGTATCATGAAACCATGCGGCGGTATTTACTATAAAAAAATCCTGATCAGACAGCTGATAGTGATTGGCAATTTTTACAACAGCTTTAACCACATCCTCGGTATGTACCAGGTCATGATAGATTAATCTGTCATCTTTTTGAGCGTGAAACAGGCCGGCAACGTGGGTTCTTACCTGGTCTAATACTTCAAGATAATTCATGTTATAAATATGGTAGTTTTAATTGGTCCTTGCAATACAGGTTAAAAACCCTGTATCAGTAAACGGATAATTGTTTAGTATTGTTCATAACTATAAGCAATCGCAAAATTTCTTATATTTATTTGTGATATTAAAATGGTTTAGCATAGCAGCAGCAAATAAAAACATATCTGGTATAACACTTAAATTCAAAAGTTTATTGCTATCATCATATAAATCACGAAATTCGCGTCGATTATTTTTAGGATAGTATTATAAACCATCCATACTACTGATAAAAAAAGCTATTTTTAAAATTTGTATTCTATGGAAAGCAACAAAAAGTATAGGGATTACTGGCTTGAACAGATTCAGCAAGACCTTCCTGTACTCGATTTACCGACAGACACAATCAGGTCGGCTGTAAAATCCTACCATGCAAAATCAGTTTCAAAAATAATAGATAAAAAAGCAGTTTCCAACTTCCAAACGCTGCTGAAAGCGGAGGGATATGATTTCGAAACAGGTTTTATAACAGTACTGAACCTTTTGCTCTTTAAATACACAGATCAGGCAGATCTGCTGACCGGAAATATTGTCTCTTCAAATGTTATTCCTTTAAGAATTACCTTTTCAGCACAATCAAGTTCACTGGAACTACTTAAAAAAGTAAATCAAGTGATCCAAGAGGGTTTAGCACATCAACCCTATCCATTTGAATCCTTATTAAAGGATTTAAATCAACAGGCAGACCAGCATCTTTTCAACATTGCAATTACTTCCGAAGGTGACGTAAATGTAGCCGCATATCAATTTGATCTCTGTTTTATTTATAAAGAAGTGAATAATGAGCTGAGCATAGACATTGTTTACAATGAAGATCTCTTTCATCAAAATACCGTTACATACATTTCTGATCATTTAGAACAGCTAATGATCGCGTTAACAGACAATCCGGCACAACCAGTAAATCAGTTAACCTATCTGACTGATAAAGAGAAAATAAAAGTCCTGCACGAGTTTAACCATACTGCCGCAGCTTATCCACTAACATTGTCGGTACTGGACCTTTTTGAGGAACAAGTAAATACAAAACCAGACCACATAGCAGTTGTTTTTGGCACCACCAGTCTCACCTACAGGGAGCTTGACCAGAGGTCAAATCAGTTTAGCAAGTATCTGATCCAGAAGAGGAAAATTCATAATGGCGACCTTGCAGCGATAAAACTAGAGCGAAGCGAGTGGATGATTATCAGCATTCTGGCTATAATAAAAGCAGGTGCGGCATATGTGCCCATAGATTCGGAATATCCGCAGGATCGCATTGATTATATGATCACCAACAGCGGTTGCAAACTGGTGATAACAGCAGAGGAAGTCGATTTCTTTACTGCAGAACAGGATAGTTATAGCACATCAAGCCCGAGAGTAACAGTAAATCCAGATAGCCTGATCTATGTAATTTACACTTCAGGTTCTACCGGACTCCCAAAAGGATGTGCTTTGACGCATAGTAATGTATCAAATTATATTCAATGGGCCAACCGCTATTATTTTGACGGCATTAGTCCAGCTAACTTTGGCCTTTTCACTTCACTATCTTTTGATCTTACTGTTACCAGTATATTTTGTCCCCTCACACAAGGTGGCACGCTTGTCATCTATCCGCATCACGAAGAGTTATCGGCAATTTTCAGCAATACTTTTAGTCCTCATAGTATCATCAACAGTATTAAAATTACACCTGCCCACATCTCCATGTTGAAGCATCTGGAGATATCATTTTCAGGTATAAAATGTGCTATAGTTGGGGGTGAAGAAGTTAATCCTACCCATGTTGATATCTTAAAAAGTATAAATCCAGAGATAAAAGTATATAATGAGTATGGCCCTACAGAAGCGACAGTGGGCTGTATCGTAAAAGAATTGCATCAGGGAACACCAATTTACATCGGTAAGCCAATTTCAAATACTACTATTTATATCCTGAATTCTGAGAACCAATTGGTACCTCAGGGCATATTTGGTGAAATATGTGTATCCGGTGCGGGACTGGCGCGCGGATATCTTAATAATCCGGTACTTACTGCAGAAAAGTTTATCACTAATCCCTTTAAGGACAATCAGCGCTTATATAAAACAGGTGATCTTGGTCGCTGGCTCCCTAATGGAGAAATCGAATTTATAGGTCGGAAAGATGAACAGGTAAAAATCCGCGGTTTCAGGATAGAGCTTGGAGAAATAGAAACTGTTCTTCAAAATCATCCGGAGATCAACCACGCTGTGGTACTTGCCAGAACAGATGCTCAGGGCGAGAAAAAGCTCGTTGCCTATCTTGTACCCCTTTCAGCAGATAAAAACATTGCTCCTTTGCGCAAATACTTGTTGGAGACGCTGCCTGAATATATGGTACCTTCCTCCTTTATCTGGATGGACGATTTGCCAAAAACCATCAATGGAAAAATTGATAAAAAGGCATTACCAGCACCCGACAGGAAGAGACCAGAATTATCTGTACTCTACCGATCACCAAAAACAAACGAAGAAAAGAAAATTGCGGCATTATGGGCATCCATACTTGATCTGGACCAGGTAGGTTTGGAAGATAATTTCTTCGAACTTGGTGGCAATTCCCTGCTTGCAGTAAAAACAACGGCAGCTTTACAATCAAAATACCAGATCAATTTACCCATTACTAAACTATACCAGTTTCCAACCATCAGTCAGCTCCTCACTCATCTTGGATTAACCGAAGAGAAGCAGCCAATAAAAAAAAGAGTGGCCATAAAAGCCGATCCCGCACAACCTATTGCGATCATTGGTATGGCTGCTAAATTTCCCGGGGCAAATACAATCGAGGAGTTATGGGAGATCTTACGCGAAGGAAAAGAAACAACAACCTTTTTTAACAAAGAGGAATTGGATTCGTCCATTCCCGAACAAGTAACAAACGACGACCAATATGTAGCTGCCCGGGGAATTGTGAAAGATGCTGAAATGTTTGATGCTGAATTTTTCGGCATCAATCCTAAGCTTGCCGAACTAATGGATCCACAGCAGCGTATATTTCTCGAAATCAGCAGAGATGTACTCGAAAAATCAGGGCATCTGCCTGATCATTATGATGGCACTATAGGCGTATTTGCCGGATCGGGTGCAAACACCTATTTCCAAAACAATGTTCTTCAGCATCCCGAACGCATTGAAATTGCAGGCAGTTTCCAGGTAAGCACTGTAAATGAGAAAGATTATATCTCCTCCCGTACTGCCTATCAGCTCAACCTCAAAGGTCCGGCAGTAAGTGTTTTTTCGGCGTGTTCAACATCCCTTTTAGCCATTGCACAAGCCGTAGAAAGTTTGCGTAAAAATCAATGCGATGTAGCTATTGCAGGTGGTGCCAGCATCACCTCACCCATTTATAGCGGTCATCTTTACCAGGACGGGGCCATGCTGAGTAAGGACGGGCATTGCAGATCATTTGATGCCATGGCAACAGGTACTGTATTCAGTGACGGGGCGGGCGTAGTTCTTTTAAAAACCCTTGCAGCAGCAGAGGCAGATGGCGACTTAATCTATGGTATAATCAAAGGCGTTGGCGTAAATAATGATGGCGGCAACAAGGGAAGTTTTACTGCACCTAGTACCAATGGCCAGCGTATTGCCATTGAGATGGCTATCCAGGATGCCGGCGTCGATCCTGCTACCATCACTTACGTAGAAACACATGGAACAGCCACCCCATTAGGTGATCCCATAGAAATTGAAGGATTAAGACTGGCCTTTGGCGAACAGGCATCAAATCAATACTGCGCAATAGGTTCCATAAAAAGTAATATGGGGCATATGACTTCTGCAGCAGGAGTTGCAGGAGTGATTAAAACAGCCTTATCGCTGTACCATAAGCAAATTCCCCCTTCAATAAATTTTGATCAGCCAAACCCTGATATAGATTTTGAGCAATCTCCTTTTT
>Ga0247809_1000557_pt1 | contig 17023 bp, 19 predicted proteins | sample UWRJL104311B1_FD_180951 | JGI IMG/M metagenome (GOLD analysis project Ga0247809, IMG submission 180951) | Plant litter microbial communities from Arlington Agricultural Research Station in Wisconsin, United States - UWRJ-L104-311B-1 | ecosystem: Environmental > Terrestrial > Plant litter >...
ATTTCTGACGGAGGGGAGATAATTCGATACAAGGCCAGTGTCGCGCCATCAAGGCAATCGGTCGACTCCAGTGAGTCATGAATCAGCTTACATTCGATGATTCTATTCATAGATTGAAGCTAATTGGATAGCATGGCTCCTCGTTGGCAAATATAGATAATTGGCAGGAAAACAGTCACTATCGCCTATAGCAAACAGTAAAGGAAACACGTCGTAAATAGCTGGACAGTGAAATCTTGAACGACTTGGTACTGTCAGTTATTTTGGAGATAGAGTTTCACACAATCATTCCATGTTAAAAAGAAAGAAAGAGATCTGGAGCGGATGTTCTTGAACGAGTGTGCTAACCTGATGACCGTTTCTCCTGCTTCACTTGTTTTGTCTTGACCTTCAGATTCTTCATGGGCGAGTGTGTTCTCGCCCGAATACAAAGTGTAAGGCGGTTAAGGTATCCTAATCGGATGACAGAATCACAGTACATTCGGACTCAGAATGAATCCAACTTCGCACAGATTGAGGACAGCTTATAATGTTACTCATGCAATACAAAGTGCCTTGTGGTTGATCGTGGTCATTAACTTGGTTCAGAAATAAAGGAACCACTGTAGCTACCTATCAGGGATGAGATGGTTGAATCTCACCCTTGATATGGTTAATCCGGGCACTACCAACACCATTTCTCGGATCCGAAAAATCTCTTTGCAACTGCCAATTGCTGATGCTGAATGGATACCATTGGAGAGCAGAATTTAATGTCCACAATTTCTCCTCTCCATCAAAGATTCAAGCAAATATACTCTTTTCCTATCTGTTACAATCGACAGCCTATGATCATTCTGAAGTCTCTTAGGTATTGCGTACCTAACTCTCGACTATCTAGGTGCCTGATTTGTGCACGTTCATCATCAAATACATGGAAGACACAATCTTGTTAGTAGTATAAATTGCATGGCTTTCTGTTGTGAAATAGACAGAGGTCGCTCGCAAAATGCATTTATTATGCCTATCAGGGAGAAGAGAGTTCTGAGAGGACAATTTCCAACCTCGAAGTTCTGTCAGAGCAAGTGGTTGAGTGTTCTTGATAAAGTTGCCTGATATTTGAATAGTATGCTCGCTATGATACAGCTACAAGCACAGATTGTAATGAAATGGTCTGAAGACCGAGTATAGAATGATACATCTCCTAGAACGTTCATAAACTATGCTCAAAACTCTCAGATGCAACAGTGTTTACTTGATGTTGGTCTCGCAACCTAGGGTTGTCCTTCTCCTCTTTATTCACAACCAAGCAGACGACTATCAACACATATCGTCCGAAGTTCACGATCAACCACCACCAGCTTAAGCGATGAAGGAACGTCGTGTAGATGGGGTGGCTTCTTTCTTGTTGGCCTTCTTTTGAGAGTTCTTTGTCTTCTTATATCCATCGCAAACAGGAACCTTCAGCACTTGGTTGACGAAGATCTCGTTGATATCCTGAACTTGAGGATTTGCGGATGTAAGGGCAGCGACAGTGATGTTGAGTTTCTCGTTACTAGATCTGAGTCAGCTCTGCTTGCTTTTGATTGGGAAGAGCTTACGCAATGATGGTGAAAGTATCACCGGAAACTACAACATAGGTGTCGCAGCCACTCTTGACGCAGGTTGCTGTGGGAAGTTGTGGAGCTGGAGTTGCTGGTGGTGTGACGCAGCGTTTGTCTGGGATACTGATGATTTGACCAAGGCCAATGCTGTTTGGGTTTGTGATAGAAGGATTAACATAGACGATTTGGGCGACAGTGACATTGTAGTCAACCGCGATATCACTAAGCGTATCTCCTGATACAACAGTGTATGTTGAGGTGATGTTGCAGTTGGTACCGACTTGAGCAGCAGCTTGAACCGCAAGCACAGCGAGTGTGGTAATAACGGAGCGCGAGAAATACATTTTAGTTTACTTGCAAGAGAGCGGAAGAATATATGCGAAGGAGAGTACTAGAGAAGATGAAGACATAGGATGTTGAAGACTGAGACTCGTAAAGCTGCTTATATATACCAAGAACTGCTCTCTTTAATGCTCGATCTATGGGATCATCACGGTGATGATGAGCATACGTACTGCTTCATTTCATCTGAACTCTTTTGAGTCATTACTCTCTGCAAATCTCAACATACCCTCCATAACAAGAAAGCATAATTGAGATATACTTTCGCTCATTTTCATAAATATATTGCAGCCAAGGGAACCAAGAGGTGGTCGGCATGATCGGGGTTACAAGAGCATATGGCGCAGCGCAAACGGCGAACGAACCAGAATATCGGTAGCCTGATGCAGAAGCCCTGTTGATGTGTGATATCTTGAAAACGTCAATGATGTTGTTGAAGGGGTTAAGGTTTGGCAATATCACAGTTTCTTGGGATCGAGTAATGTATTTAAAGCCCACGCTGGTGTTGAATGTATAGTACCAAGCTCTTAGAATGAAAATTAATCCGAATGGAGAGTATCCCTGTACCATGTTATGTTTCAGCACAGCTGGTATGCCTTGAATTGCAGGAAGTGTTCTGCATTTCTTCCATGATACTATTCATCATCCCGTCGTTCAGCTGTCGACCGTGAGCAGATTGGACGACACTATCAAGCAGAAATGTCGTACAAATGCAATCATGCTAAACCGTATTACAGTTCTTGGGTTCATACATGAACAATTCATGCCTTCAATGTTGAATCTTGGGGTCGTTCCCGGCAGAGGCGGTAGTTTACAGACCATCTGAAAGCTTAATTAGTCATGACATGGCGTAGACTTCTCCATGCCAAGAATTCGGGAACACCTGTAGAGAAATACTATACTGTTGGACAGAGCCGTTATGCTTCTACGTCGGTTGGAAATTCTTCTCACGATATCTGCTTTTTGTGAAACGTGTGAAATATTTGATCTCTAACCGCTCGAGACTATCATTAAATCAAGACTTCAGAGTCGTGCCGCGTATTACCCACTGCGAGAAACCACTGACCTCAACATATGTAACTTGAGTATCCCTGTTTCCGCCAAGAAACATGCACTATGAGTCAGTTTCTGATCCGTATATTTGTTTACCTTCCCTCTAAGCAGGAGGTCGCGTCAAATTGATAGGTTCCTGAAGTCAGCCAATCGCGTACTTCACAGGAGTTAGAGTCAATAGAATGCTTCATCGAGCCAGCCATTTGTAATCCTCATGAATGGTTGCTCATGCCGGTTGCTCCTTCGTGGAGTGACAACCTCCAATGTGTATATCTATGTGCTTCAACACAATTTTCATTACATTTGATAGCTCGTGCTATTCTCAAAGCCTTGATTCCACGCCACCCAAGATTGATCCGCGAAGTCGGCCATACACTTTACTTGCTCAGGCGGCTTCGCATCCCATACAATCTTCAACGAAGTATCATTACTTCTTTCCGCTTTCACCGCCTCCGAGACATATCCGTGCAGCCTTTTACTCTTCTTAGCAGATTTGTCTGAATAATCCACATTCACAGATGGAACAACCGCAATTCGTGAATAATTCTCCATCCAAAGGTCCTTACAAAACAGCCAAGGCTCGCCTTGATGACACTCTCCTTCCTTCGACATACGAAACTTTATCTTCTTCTCAATAATCGGCTTTGCTGTAAAGACAACTGCGCCATTCCAGCACGTAAAAACCTGAAATGCTTTGCGTTCGTCATAGCGTTTGCGAGAAAGCGGATGGTTCCAGAATAAGTTGGAGGAGAGGTGCCATCCTCCATCTGGAGGGATCTCCCAGAAAGTGTCTCCATTTATGGCTCTGGCAATCCAGATATCGTAGAATATTGGTGCAGGATCTATGTCTGACCAATCCATAGCACATGTCATGTCTGCATTTTGAAAAACTCGTTGATGTATCAGCTCAAGTATATCCTCCTTACAGATGGCGACGTCGTTAATGAAAATTATGGCTGTGTCTGTGGAATACTGATTCGGACTATCGAGAAGAGGTTCAAGCGCTGCGTTTCGAAGAGCTGCAAGACCTTCAATCCGGTTTCCGACCTTCGGGTTAACATCGCTGTGCTGGATGTGGTAGGTCAGACCAAGACTGCTCATATTCGCGCGTAGCGCTGCTAATATCTCCAAGGTACCATCATCCGAATTACCTTCCACAATTGACAATGCACAATTTTCAGGTCCCAGGAAACGTACGGTTTCCACGAGGGATCCCAGCAATCGAGGAAGTATGTCAATGCATTGTCGCAGATTCAACGCAAAGAAGTATTTCATCTGTTTGTGTGCACTGTCCCTATCGCTGCGTACATCTCTAAGATAGTTGTAACGCTTTTCATTCGCATGGGGGCATTGGAGTCGGTCGAAATGCTCGTCATAAGGATTCAAAATAGCCTGCAAATAGCTGGGACCGAGACTTTCGAGAAGCGTAGAATTTCCGATTGGGGGAACTGATCAGTGTTATTCGGCCAAGTATCTATTACTCCACATCCAAGGAGCAGGGGCATGAAGAGAGGGCTGCTTACAATTTGGTGTCTTTGTAGTATTGCGGTCCCTTGAGTTGGGCAACGGGAGCCAGGAGAGCTTTTCGGAGGAGCGGTACTGAAGATTCAGCAGAGTTGCGAAAATAGTGATGAGTGCGACAGCAGCAAACGCCAGCCTCTTTCTAGAAGGCCATGATCCGAAGAGCATTATCTTCGGATGATGCGCGTCACCCAAGATATCTACAGCGGGGCGAAGTGTCGTGAAAAGAGTGGATGCATAATCCTCGACGTTTGATGGGAAAAGACCATAGCGTGACAAGGCCTGAGGCCAATGACAATGAACAGAAGTCGTAATAAGGCCACATTAGCGCCTTGGCTAGCGGGGATAGACTTTCTTTCTCTTTGTACAGCATGCTTCTACGTAACTACCTAGATACCTAGTCATGGCCTAGATCATCGCCGTACTTGTAATTAATTTCTTTTCCATCAATCTTTCTTCAATTCCACAATGTTGTTGTGTCCTTCGCGCCACCCTGCCACGAGACTCGTGGCATTAAGCCGGTCTCTTAATTTTTGCCATCGCCGACATCAACTGCAATCATGAGCATTCTCAGATCTCATCTTGGCAATGTTCAGAACTTTTGCTGTAGCACGATTGCTCAACAAGTACTGCATTGTCTATCTCACGTTTTCATTTCTTCGTTGGATCATGTGGGCGACGTCATTCACGACCATCTGAGTGTTTGAGGGAAAGATGTATTTATTACACTCATTGCAATCCAACGTCGTCTAGCTTTCACTCTTTATTGAAGTAGGTATAACACAATGTTCGGCATTTATCACACTCCTACTGTGGTTTCTCCTGTTCAGATCAATACTTTTTCGTCTTTGATCAACAAGATTGCAATTATGTTATAGGTCCTCTCGCGCCTTGCGCCGCCATCAACGGCTTGCTGTAATTGCCAACGTGCAGTCCTCTTCCTACAAGGTGGGCCACGTGCGCCGTAGTGCTCCGATCACTACGAATACACCAGGATGTACATATGATGGTCGTTACATCGATGACATGTCTATGAGACTACTCGCTGGTTTTTCGTACATAGCCGACCAAATGGCGACGGAGAAGTGTATGGCATCATGCTCTGGTTATAAGCTTTCAGGACTTCAGTATGGCCGAGAAGTGCGTAGTTTCAATCCTTGTAAGGTTTCTTACGCTTACTTTCATTTTCTATTACTGTGGGAATCGATTCAACCCAGGCAGTGTAAAAATCCTAGTGTCTGCCTGGTCCTTTACATGTTCAGGTCATTCTGTGCAAATTGGTGGCGCAAGCAATCGAATGGATATTTATGTTCGAACGATCGACTCTGTCATAGTAAGTAAGTTCACCTACCTCTCGCAGATACTCTGCAGAACCATCTGTTGAGCGTGCACTCAACGGTGAAAGCACGAGGTCCGATAATATGAACAATGTGGTCCGTGCAGCTTTCTATGGCAGAATGGGCTACAGACGCTTTAGAGTCGAACCTATCCAGAGGTGAGCTGCTCATACTGCCTTGCAGTCGTTACAGCCAACAACGATTTAAAAGTATTATTGTGGCAACGACTTGTCGGGTGGCACTGTCAAAGTGGATGATGAGGAATGTAACAACAATTATGTCGGTTTCAAAGCAGCCCCCTGCGCTGAAGATAATCCTTTCAATCATCTCTTTAAGGTCATTTTTGCTACTAGTTCTGCTAATCCGAAGACGATCTCGCCGATTCCTAGGCTACGCCAGTCAAGGTTGTCGTACATGCGCGCGGTCAAATCGTACCCTTGACGGTCATATAGGCTTGCTCACGTCTCCATGACAGTGGAGAACTGTGTCGGAATTTGCGAGCCTTCGATGTCCTTTGGCCTTGATTTTGGGTGAGTTCGGTGGTAAGTGCAGCCGATTCCTCTTTTCCAGTATCTTGATTCTTGAGAATCCTAGCCCTACTCTAATCAGCGATGTGATTTCCTTTAAGTGTGTAAGTGTACTTAAATAGACTGAAAGTTACTGTTTTTGGTATTGCGTCACTTCAGCGGTGCTCTACGGTTTCCGCAGATGCTTTCTTATAGTTAAGGTGTATCTACAGACCCATGTATAGAAGATCCCAGACTATGATAAAGACTACAGAGTCAACATAAAGCACGCTCCGGTTTCAGTTCGTTTAGGATTGTCTTGTCGCCGAGTCTGTATCATCTTTTGACAGGCTTGATTGTCAAGTATGCACCGTGATCTGATGCGTGCGATGGAGATGTCTACAAACACATATTGTAAAAGTCCCTCGTGCATTGCGACGTTTGTGTCTGTGTCATTCAAATTTTGGAATATCAATCGACTGTACTTTTCGCCAGCCATCTGTATTGAATTACATCAAGACTGATTACTTGAGTCGTGCCCATTTCGATGGTTGGTTGACCTCACCAGCTGAGCTGGCATCGACAGAAGAATACCCCTGTTCATCCTCCTCTCGTCGTCCATCCGCCACCATGTCCTCCAACTACTTTACACGTACCACCACAAATTCCCTTACAGAGGTGTATGTTTCTCGAGAGTCATCCCATGGTTCGATAGGGAAGTACAGGTATTCACTATTTTTCACCCGTCCCTCGATTCCCTTTTTCTTCCACACTGCTGGCGCAATCATGTAATGTACGTAGCGATCAGACGCAGCCCCTGCCTGCATCTCAACCACATTCCCAGATTCACCTCCCTCCGTTGACTCAATTCAGTACCATCGAGGATGTCAACCCAGCTGATCTCAGATCCGGGACGTATGTCTCTTATTCCAGCCATGCCACCAGAGAGGAAGCGCCATCCACCTTCAAAGTTGGCCCAATCGTTAGTCCAAAATCAATCATCAAAGTGCAAACAACATACCCGTTAACAACTTGGGCCATTTCCCTGAAGGCACTCGCATTGGTAAGCTTGTTTCTAGTCATATCTGCCTATAAACAGTTGTGAATGTTACCTCGGATAATGAAAGTAGAATTTCTGGCCCATGTATATCCTTCAGCGACATGGTCTCGTGAACGTGCTTACGAAATAAGGTCTACTCGATCGGAAGAAGCATTATACATATTGCGAGAGTGTGCTTGTGGTCCAATCTAGACAAGCATCTGGTCAGAGTGACCGGCAGGAGATGTCTTTGTTTCGTTGATATAGCCTAGCAATAGTTGTTTTACGTTACATTATCACCATGCAATAGTTGAGAGGATTCTTACAATTCTGTATCTTCAGTGTTCTGTGGTGGGTCGATTGAAATACTTGCAGGTCTTTACTGATATATGTGCACACAAGACCAGTGGTAGGTCGACAGCCACTATATTCATATACTGACAGTGAAATATAATTGTCAACACGACAAAGGGTACCTTTCTGTCTCCGATATCTAGTCATCCGCAATTTAAAGTCTCTGCATTCGCAGGAAACACGCGATGAGAAGACTGTCTCTCAGAGTTCCAATCTGCTTCGGTGCTGCGGATTGCCCTTCTTGAAAGTAGTGGCTTCGAAGTCAGATGGGTTGACTCAACGTATTCGGCATATAATCTGAGTACGATGGCGTCAACCCGATTATATGTCTCGTTTACCTAAATCTCTAGTATTGTGGCAAACCCTCGGTACTTTGGTTTGAGACACCAAGTGCATTGTCCAAAAGTCAGTCAACGTTCTCACGAGCTCCAAATATTCCTTTTGTAGACATCCCCTTTCTTTAATGTCTGTTTTGTACGATCGGTACCGAATCTGGAATCAAGAACAACGAGGACTGTAACAGGGGCGACCTATGTTTCAGTACTTACCCTGCTATAGATATTTTGGAGACGATATACTATCAACGATAGATTGATATGGGTGAAAGGTGCAATGCCATGATTCAAGAGTCATGTTAAAATATGGTAATAGTGCGAAGATGACATCTTATGTTTACTCGTTCTCTTCACTGTATTGTTCATGTTATCGCTTCTGACCTCCCTTGCTCCGAGGCTCCAGAGTGTCTACTGTCAAAACTGGCCATGAACGATAGTTACTTACGGCGCCGGCGGGGAACTTCGCAGGACCAAATACCGTCTTACTTTTTTCCATACCCTCGTTCGGTGTGACTTGTCTGATCATCTCTTGCCTGCGGGTATGTTTCAGGATCAATTTACTCTTCGCAGATATTCGTACTCGCACGCCCCATCCTTTTCATCTTCCACAAGCTTCAAAGGTAGCATGTTGGATCCGAAGTTTTCTATGACGATATGACGAGTTCAGCTTGAATGATTACATGTGTACTTACGGAGAAATGCTTGTGGAAGTATACGGTTGAAGTGAACTACCTAGTACAGATAATTTGGTGAATTTTCTCAACAAAAGCTCAGAGCATGGCATGACTCTGCCTTTAATAGCTTTTATCGTCAGACTCACCTCTCAATAGGATAAATACTGCAAAGACAACTCCATATTGTATCAGGAAAACGTGTTCCTGTTCTGAAGTCAGCAAAACGGTGTGTGCGGAAGAGATAGTGCGAAAGCGCTCTTACTCAATATCAACCACTTTGCTTGAACTTCTTTCGAATCATGGCATTCAACAATGTCTTTACTAGCCCCCTTTGTGTTTTCTCATTCTCCGAGACCGTACGAGATCTCCTAGATCTCACTGTTGGATATTCAACGGATATATATGTCTATAAAGTAAGGAAGGATATAATCGGTTCTTGCATCCGAAATGGTGTAATGGTTAGCATTTCGGCTTCTCACTCGAAGTTGCCGGAGACCGGGGTTCAATTCCCCGTTTCGGAAGTCTTCATACGTGCTTGCTTAGTTTTTTTGCACTTGTTGTCGTGGTGGTATAGAAGCAGTGTTGATATGCCAAGACTTTGGCGAGACAGAGTTTTCCAAGCTATCAGAGACAACATCTAGACCGTCAGAGGCACACATTACTGTAATATTTTGTCAGAGTATAGTTGCTGCTGTAGTGACTGTTGCTGTTGATACAGTAGGTTACTGCCTTGCATGCTACCTGTTGCTTCTCGATTTTTTGGCCGGGATTTCATGCAGACCGTGATGGGTCCATTTTATTGAATATGGCAGTGATCTGCACAGAAGATTGATACTCGAATATCATATGATCAGAACGATAGCTTATAATATCATCAAAACTATCTGTCGACGGGACGCTAGGTATATTGTCTAATTTTCGTGACCTCAACATCTGGACTAAAAATGCCACTCAGCATGGTCCGCCTTATGTACGGTATCATTTACAACTGGTCCGCTTCCCATTCCAATGCCACGAGACGAAGCTCTGGGCTGTGAAGTTGACCCTTCATCACGATACCTTACTTGTCGTCATCTGCTGCTAATCTTGTACATGTGATACGACCTGCATCATCAATCCAAACGATGCCATCAGCATCTGCCCGGATTGTTTAGGACCGCATGCCATTGATTACCGTGATTATATAAAGAACAGCTACCTCAAGTTGGGGCGGCCAGTTGTGACTGAAGCGGCAGTATAGACTTGGCCGTGGTGGTCGAGTTCACCTGGCTCATACGGGAATTTGACCACAAGATTACACTGTCTAACAAGGCTCTTTCAGCAAGAGAGTGGCTCATCGTTGCATTATTCCTACCTATGAATTAGAATTGTAGGAGCGATGCCAGAAATATATCCGAAGTGATCGTGGGAGTATGACAGGACATCAGTCCTCCAACTATATTGCTGAGATCTATGATGAGGCTCATGCAGGCCTGTGAAACAAAGAGTCGAAGACAAGCGCAAAACAAGAAAGAATGGAAGGGGCGATAAGAGGAGAAGTGATTCAAACTCATTCCATAAGCCATATGATAGTCCTACAACTGTAAGTAGCTTGTCTCCACACACCGCAATGCCACTTCACTCGCTAGCGTTTAATGATCCAAAAACAAATCGTGCTGTAGAGTAGACGAAAACCTGTGTCTCGAGCATACTACCAGGTAGAAAACGACTATTCTCTACGGCGAGGTGTGACGACTAGCAGTGGTCACGAGGTGCAGCTTGCATCTCAGCATAACAGTCGTCGTCGTCATCATCAGCTTGACAATAATGAGGCATTTTAGTCGTCGGGGCTATGAACAATCATGCATAGTGCACTCGGAAATGAATGATCTAGTAACAATTCGTATTTTGTTCGTTGAACAGAAGCACAACTCATATCATAATGAATTTTTATTTGATTACTGCTCAGAGATCCCAAAGGCGGAGAAGCTTTGCGATACCCACGTATGTTCCTTACAGGAATGGATTATACACTCCCCTTCCTGAACACACATCATCGATCTAACATCCATCAATGTGCTGCACAGCTTTACCCTTGGATCCAAACGCAGACCAACACCACCACTAGGCGCACTCATGTTCCGAGGCTCCCACTCAGAATCGTCAGCTGTGCAAACTTCATCATGCAGTCCTGAATCGCTTCACTTGTCTCAATTTCCAAAGGAGTGCTTTTGACAACATGATCCAGCAAATCATACGTCCCAAGAACCAGTGAAGTTTCGCTATTGTGATATACACCAAGCCATTTGTACACATTCAGATTAGGATAAGTGCCAGCATAATGCCATCTCAAAAAATGGCGCAGAATTGCCTATACGTTTCCGATATACCACCGACTGACGTGCTCCGCATTGAGTTGAGTCTCATAAGCTATGATAGGCCCTTGCCCTGGACATTGTTCCAGGTCATCCTTTGGCCATGGAACAAACGACGACATTTCATTGGCTGTAATAGAAATCATAGCAGGACGACAGCGCTATCGATCCTGCTTCACTCCAAGCTGTATACTTGCAGGGAAAGAGCTTCTCTCATCGCGCACCAAAGAGAATGATAGACTGGGCTGACCACCACGGGCATCATACTGCCTAATAAGATTCGAGGTTTGGATCGTTGAGACGCTTCGCATATAGTCTACCTCCGTCACATACGTAACCACAAGGTTCCGCACAGCCAACTAATAAGGTCTCTTGATTAGCTTGAATATCACATTGCAGGCGTTAACATGACATAGTTGAGAATTTGTGGACGAAGGATGTAGTACTTATTTCATTGCATTCCTATCTGATAGGCTATAGCTTGACTGGGGGTGTCGTGACGCCATAACTTGATGACGTATAAAGCCTGATCGGAGAATAGAACAGGAACGCTTATTTTACTTGGTGATGGGAGTCCACTTTGTTCTTAGACCAGATTTCGACTTGGATGTATGTGACGTCCTCGTACCAAACGCTGCTCCATCTCCTCCACTACTACCCACTTTACTCCATAGCCTCTGAGCAGCTGGTGTCAGCTGTCCCGAATTGACACGCGGACTACTGGGGAACTTCGGGACCGGTGTAGCTTCGACCCTTCCGATCAAACCTTGACGCTGGGATATGCGGTTGGAGCGTGCTCTCGCGTCCACGATACGATGGTGGAGATCCTCACGTTTACTCTGTTCCTTGATGACAAAGGGGTTCTTTGTCGCATCACCTTTACTCATCGTGATTGTGATGGGATGGACATACTCCTCTTCCTCTGGCTCATCGTCTACAAAGGCGTATCCATTGACCCGGGGTGTCTCGCTTCCGTTATAACCTGACTCAGTCATTGTCCGATGACCGGCAATGGCATCTCGCACCGCAGAGAGCGATGGCGAAGATGTCACTCTTGATTCTTCGGCAACCATATCGATATTCGGCAACCGCGTATTGGCATACGCAACGCTCTTTGGAGCAGCACGAGAGTCGCTCTGTGCTTTTTGCGCGATTGTCTCAACAGAGTCCTCGACACTGTCTGGCGCGAACATGATCTCATTATTAGGTTTGTACTTCCAAGAATCCGGTGTGGCAGGCTTTTCAGCTCTATCTGATATCGCAAGTCTGTCACGCTTCCCTCCGTCGTCTTGTATTGATCTTCCGGACTCAACCAGTTTCTTTTCGATCTCCTTTTGCTTCAGCATCATCATTGAAGGTTTTTTGTTGTTTCCAGTCCACATCCATGCGTACTTCTCCGCCTTCTTCTGGTTCTGTTTGTCGATAAGCTTATAGAAACTTTCGTTGTCCTCACTTGTATATAATGATTGAAACTTGTCCAAGCTCATGTTGATGTTGACCTCTGGCTGCTGTACCTGTCTGGTGACAGAAACATCTGACATCGAAGACATAGGTGTATCGGCACCCGAGGTCCTAGGAGTTTCCGTGACAACTCGAGCAGGTGTTTGTATTGAAGTACCCCTCCTTCCTTGCCGCCGTCCAGGCGTCATAACATGTTGCAATCTTCGACTCGCGCTCGATATCCATGCTGAGTCGCGGGACTCAAGTGCGTCAAGATATTCTTGCTGTGTTTCGGTTTGTAGCAAGCCAGGGAAGAAGTCGCGGGCGATGATTTCGGAGATTGCATCGGTGTAGCTTTCCTCATCAATGACATTCTTTGGTCGCTTGATACGTTTTGGTGGGGGTGGCATTAATGCATTATCTTCGCGCTTTCGTATCAGATTCCCAGATGCTCGTGGGACAAGTGCCATGGTAGAGGCGATAAAGAACTTCGAGGATACCGCATGTGACAAGCAAGGCGCTTCTACTCAACATTCCACGAGGACTGCTATCTATGCTGCATCGATGCGAACAGAGAAACAGTGAGACGTGGTAAGGCAATGACTATGGATCAGTTGGTGTCTCATCTGGCTTGTCTACTCTTCTTGCTGGAGGACGTCAAGCACTCATCGCCGCTCGTAGATATCTGCAGGTAAGTGGAAGATGTTCGTTATGATAAGTTTGCTTGTATCTTCATCGAAGTCACACACATGTGACGAGTGTCCATGCTTTCAGCCTTGTCAATGCCAAGGAAAAGCTTGCCTCGGAGAAGAGCCCAACCAATGAGCGAAAATACCATGTTCTCATGATATGTGCTTTCTTTACGCTTCACTTGCGTTCCTTCTTGCATTTTGATGCATTTTCCCGTTAACACATATATCGATTCAGACTACTCGAAACGACTTACCTGCGATACTGACTAGACCAGACGCAAAAGTACACAATATAGTTGTTCAGAGCGAATTGTGTTGTTGCTATGAGTTCTCCGCAAGAGCAGGCTGTTGCCTTTAAGAACGACGGCAATAAGGCATTCGCGGCGCACGACTGGCTTGCTGCGATAGACTTCTATACAAAGGCAATTGAGTTGGACGATACTGTTGCCGCATATTACTCAAACCGAGCTCAAGTAGGGATGCCACGGAGTTTGTAGTCGTCCCTCGTTGGTCGTGTGACTGACTGGAGCAGGCGAATATTAAATCAGAGGCATACGGATATGCAATTGCCGATGCTACCAGAGCGATTGAGATAGATCCGAACTTTGTTAAGGTATAACACAATAAGTGTACAAAAACCCGAGGAGCACTAAAACTTCGAACAGGCATATTATCGAAGAGCAATTGCATACACTGCCATCCTCAAATCCCGAGACGCCCTGAAAGATTTCCAAACGGTCGTGCGAAAACATCCAAACGACAAAGATGCAAAGCTCAAGTTCGAAGAATGTAAGAAGATTGTCAAGCGAGTCGAGTTCTTTCGTGCCATTGAGGTTGGAGATGAGCCATCAGCGGCAGAGGGACTCGATATCGATGCTATGAGCATACCTGACGACTACGATGGCGTCAAGCTGGGAAGTGAGATGACGGAAGAATTCATTACGGATATGTTGGACAGATTCAAGAACGGCAAACTCATACATAAGAAATATGTCTATCAGATCATTTTGGCTGTCAAGAAGATTGTATATGATGAGCCCACAATGGTCGAAATGCAAGTTGACGAAGGCACAAAATTGACAGTATGCGGTGACACACATGGTAGGCACATTCTTGGTTACTTCCCCTTCACCGGGACTGACAAGCGTTCTAGGGCAATTCTTTGATCTGATGGAGCTATGGAGATTGAATGGACTGCCAACCAAAGAACACCAATACCTCTTTAATGGTGACTTTGTGGACAGAGGATCTTGGTCGACAGAAATTGCTCTAACACTATACGCATACAAATGGTTAAGGCCAAAGGCGTTCTTTCTAAACCGTGGCAACCATGAAACAGATGATATGAATAGAGCATACGGATTTGAAGGCGAATGCAAAGCCAAGTATAACGGTAAGTAGCCTATTCTCAATATGCATGATTATGCTAATCAATCTTTCAGAACGAACTTTCAAATTATTCTCGGAGAGTTTCTCAGCACTTCCTCTTGCCACCTTGATTGGCGGACATTATCTCGTACTTCACGGAGGCCTCTTCTCGGATGACAAGGTATCTCTTGATGATATAAGGAAGCTGAACAGACACAACCAGCGACAACCTGGTCAGGCAGGACTGATGATGGAGATGTTATGGACAGACCCACAGACAATGCCTGGTCGTGGTCCAAGTAAGCGAGGAGTAGGCATGCAATTCGGCCCTGATGTCACCAAGAGATTCTGTGACAACAACAAGCTGAAAGCTATCATCCGAAGTCATGAAGTCCGAATGGAGGGTTATGAGGAGGAACATGATGGACGTTGTATTACTGGTAAGCCAACCCTCCCGAGAGTCTTAATCTTGAGCATCGCTCATATGTTGCACAGTCTTCTCAGCGCCCAAATATTGCGATAGTACAGAAAACAAAGGAGCTTATATCAATATTGGTCCCGATTATGAGCTCGATTTCCACAAATTTGATGCTGTACCACATCCACCGATCAAGCCGATGGCATATGCGCAAAATAGTCTGATGCAGCAGATGTAAATGCAGTATAATCTAGATGTTTGGAAATGTACTTAGGTAATTGATTGGCATTTTCTGGACCAGAACGGTCTGGCATATATACGGGGTATATAAAGAACAAATATCATGGGCGGGCGTTTCGATATAGCAAGACATGAATGCACGAAATACTTGATCAATCTTCATGACTAGTGTAAAGGAAGCTGCTTGAAAGTTGATCTTTTTTGCCCGAATTACAATATTCCGGATCTTTACCATTTCAGGCTTCCATGCATCTGTTATTACTTGGGTGTTCTAGACTTTCACATGTGTGACAAACTTTAAGCTTCCTGCACGTCATGAGCAAGGATGAGCTCTTGACCAAAATTCGTCCCATCTCACTTCACCTCACATCAGAACTACAACTCCATACACACCCCAGCTATGATACTATAAGCCCTGCGCGGTACTACCGCCAAATCAAGACCCATCATGTCAGGAAAACGACTTCTCGACGTCGCAGCGATCTTCAATGCTTCACGTAGTGTTGTCCAAAAACATGCTGCCCTACGTTCTCGACAATTAGATGTATATTCAAGAACCTCAACGTTAGCGAGAGCAGTCAAGAGTCAGTCAGATAGAGTTACGGAGACTGTTAAGGCTGTCAGTATACTTGCGGGTCGATTGAATGAGGGCCCGCCGAAATGGATGAGTGAGGATGTGAGTGCTGGAGAGAAAGCGGATGTTCGAGGGAGCTACACTGCAGATGGGCATTTCAGTGAGAGGGTGCGAGCAGCTTCGGAACGACTGGCTGATGGGGAGCACAAGGCTCGTCATGCGGACGACGAGGGAGAATTTGAGGTGAAGCAGACCGAGGCCAGCGAGCAGCCATTGCCTGATGGCACGATACCCACATCCAGGAGCGAGGTCGAGCGAAGACTGCAGGCAAATGAACATCCTGCGGCCAGCACTTCCAGTCCCACCACCGCACAATCTACGATGAAAGAACATAAGCAGGAGAACTCTGCCAGAAGTAATGGGGAGTTGAAGGTCACACAAGCCGAAGCGACGGAGCAACCACTACCTGATGGGACCATCCCCGTTGCGAAGAAGGAGATCGAACAAAAGATACAAGCAAATAGGGACGCGTTATCCAAATTTGAATCTACGGAAACGATGGCCACGCCACAAACAGCGAAATTCAGACCTGCTCCATGGGCGCAAACCATACACTACAAGAACTCTCTATCATCTTCCCAGCGTCGTGAAGCACAAAGGAACTCAGAGTCCCAAATACCTTCACGAGCTGCAGACTATGACAACTACAAAGATCCGCTCGAGGAAGGACACGATAAGGATAGTTTCTACCATAAGTCTGAACATGTTTCACAGGATCTGTCTTCATTGCCAAGAATGAAGATTCCAAAGCACATATCAGACGTGCAGGAAATCGATGAGCATATCTCTGTTAAAGGTATTAATTCGGACTCTTTCTCAGATAATTTACAGCACCCTCCTTCGAAAACTGTTGCACAAGCAATACCAGAGCAGGATCAAGATCTCCCGGAAGGCATAAATACCGATATATTTCATAGCCCAAGGGTAGCGAAGATTCTTGGTGGTAGAACACACGATACTCCGAGAGCAGAATTCACACCTAGGCATGCGCAAAGTACGCCAGTCGATCACACTAAGACTGCTGAAGGCACGGATCAGGCATCTTTCAACGTGCGTGAGTCGTTTCAGCAAAACCCGACGATTCCTGCCGAGCCACTCACCCCACCTCCAGCAGAGTCTTCAATGTCCCCTGA
>Ga0247809_1000558_pt1 | contig 17004 bp, 16 predicted proteins | sample UWRJL104311B1_FD_180951 | JGI IMG/M metagenome (GOLD analysis project Ga0247809, IMG submission 180951) | Plant litter microbial communities from Arlington Agricultural Research Station in Wisconsin, United States - UWRJ-L104-311B-1 | ecosystem: Environmental > Terrestrial > Plant litter >...
GTGCTGACGCCCGATGAAAAAGAACTCGGCGTGGTGTTGATCGACATCGGCGGCGGCACCACCGACGTGGCGGTGTTCTCGGACGGCGCGATCCGCCACACGGCGGTGATCCCGATCGCCGGCGACCAGATCACCAACGATATCGCGATGGCGTTGCGCACGCCGACCTCGGAAGCCGAAGAGATCAAGATCCGCTACGGCGTCGCCAAGCAGGTGCTGGCCGATCCGGGCGAGACGCTGGAAGTGCCGGGCCTGGGCGACCGCGGTCCGCGCAACCTGTCGCGCCAGGCGCTGGCCGCCGTGATCGAGCCGCGCGTCGAGGAGTTGTTCGCGATGGTGCACCAGGTGGTGCGCGAGTCCGGCTACGAGGGCGTGCTCTCGTCGGGCATCGTGCTGACCGGCGGCACCGCGATCATGCCGGGCATGGTCGAGATGGCGGAGGATATTTTCCTCAAGCCGGCGCGTTTGGGCACGCCGGACTATCGCGGCCAGCTGGCCGACGTGGTGCGCAGCCCGCGCTACGCGACGGTGCTTGGGCTGTTGTTGGAAGCAAAAAAGCAGTACCTGCGTGGCCACATCGTCACGCGGCAGGATGGTTCGGTGAAGGCGGTATGGCAGCGCATGAAGGAATGGTTCCTCGGTAATTTCTGAAATTCTGAAGTACAAACGCGACGTTTTTTTAATATTGAAACCGCAGTTTTCAATCCCCAGTTCTTCTAAAAATATGAGGACTGGCGCTTGAAAACCGCATTCTGATAGGGAGTACATCATGGAGTTTGATATGGTCGATAACGCAGCTTTGGGTACCGTCATCAAGGTCGTCGGAGTCGGCGGAGCAGGTGGCAACGCGGTTCAACACATGATCAACAAGGGCATGTCCGGCGTGGAGTTCATCGCCGCCAACACCGACGCGCAAGCGCTGTCGACCTCCAAGGCCGACAACGTGATCCAGATCGGTGAAACCGGTTTGGGCGCCGGCATGAAGCCGGACGTCGGCCGCAAGCTGGCCGAGGATTCGCGCCAGCGCATCGAAGACGCGTTGCGCGGCGCGCACATGGTCTTCATCGCCGCCGGCATGGGCGGCGGCACCGGCACCGGCGCGGCGCCGATCGTGGCGGAAATCGCCAAGTCGCTGGGCGCGCTGACCGTGGCCGTGGTGTCGAAGCCGTTCTCGCACGAAGGCCAGAAGTGCATGGACATCGCCGACGAGGGCCTGGAGCAGTTGTCGGCGCACGTCGACTCGCTGATCGTGATCCTGAACGAGAAGCTGGAAGAGATCTACGAGGATGAATCGCTGATCGAATGGCTGCAGCACGCCGACGATGTGCTGAACAACGCCGTCGCCGGTATCGCCGAGATCATCAACGTGCCGGGCCACATCAACGTCGACTTCAACGACGTCAAGACCATCATGGGCGAGCAGGGCAAGGCCATGATGGGCACCGCGACCGCGTCCGGCGTCGACCGCGCGCGCATCGCCGCCGAACAAGCGGTGGCTTCGCCGCTGCTGGACGGCGTCGACCTGTCGGGCGCCCGCGGCGTGCTGGTCAACGTGACCGCGTCGCGTGGGCTGAAGGGTAAGGAGATCAAGGAAGTCATGGCCGCCGTGCGCGCGTTCGCCGCGCCGGACGCGTCGATCGCGCAGGGCATCGCCTACGACGACAGCATGGGCGACGAGATTCGCGTCACCGTGGTGGCGACCGGCTTGGGCAAGGCCAAAAAGCACGTGCAACTGGTGCCGCAGCAGATGCTGCGCACCGGCACCCACAACGGCCCGATGACCCCATCGGCGGCGTTGGGCGGTTCGGCTGCGGCGGCGGGCATGTCGATGGGCGCGAGCAGCGGCATGGGCGGCGGCGCTTCGCCGGCGTTCGACGGCATGAAGGCGCCGGCGGTATGGCGTCGCGAGTCGGCGTCGGAGCAGGTGCGCGCGATGGAGAAGAACGGCATGGAGACCTACGACATTCCGGCGTTCCTGCGCAAGCAAGCCGATTAAGGCATACTGCCGGTTCGTAACCGGGGAAGGGCCGCGCCTCGGCGCGGCTTTTTTACATTCACATTTTATAAAAGGAGTCATCCATGACCATCAAGATCGGCGACACCCTGCCGGAAGGCACCCTGTCGGAATTCATCGAAACCGAAACCGAAGGCTGCGCGCTCGGCCCGAACACCTTCAACGTGCAGGACCTGGTCAAGGGCAAGAAGATCGCGATCTTCGGCCTGCCGGGCGCCTACACCCCGACCTGCTCGGCGCAGCACGTGCCGGGCTACGTCAAGCACGCCGCCGACCTGAAGGCCAAGGGCGTCGATGAAATCTGGTGCATCTCGGTCAACGACGCGTTCGTCATGGGCGCCTGGGGCCGCGATCAGAAAGCCACCGGCGTGGTGCGCATGATGGCCGACGGTAACGCGGCTTACTCGAAGGCTTTGGGCCTTGACGCCGACTTCAGCAAGTTCGGCATGGGCACCCGCTCGCAGCGCTACTCACTGCTGGTCGACAACGGCGTGGTCACCCAGCTGAACATCGAGCAGGGCGGCAAGTTCGAAGTGTCGAACGCTGAGACGCTGCTGGGCCAGGCGTAATCTTCCGCCGGGTTTGATACAACACAAAACGGCGCTTTGGCGCCGTTTTGTGTTGTGGGCGCGGTCGCGTTATCATCGATGGAAGCTGACATGGAGGCTACGATGAAACTTCTTGATATTGCGGCGTTGCGGGCAAGTTATGCCGCCGGCAGCGTGTCATCGGTTGTATTGCACGCCGTCAAAGCGGCGTTTGAGGTGCGTTGGACGACCGCGCAAGGTGCCGCCCGACTTGCGGACAGCGACGGCAACGACGGGTGGCGGTTCCAGGACGCCAGCGAAGCTCTTTTGTTGTTGAAGGAACTAGGAATTCACGCCGTTCAGGTCGATATCTCGGCATGGCAACCGGCGGCCGAATCGGCTTATGACGATTGGGTCAAAGCAAAAGTGGAGGCTTCCCTGGCTGGCCTTCGGGATGGTACGAATAAAACTTATTCGCCCGCCGAGTGGGCGGAAATTCGAGCTGCGAGAGGTTGGGCCGGGAAAATAGTATGAAGCTCATCGTCCGGACCGCGAGTTATCTCGCTGATCTGGATGACATTGAACGCTTCATCGCCCGCAATAATCCTCAAGCCGCATCGCGGCTATGCCAGCATATAGACGATCAAGTCGAGCAGCTAGCCGATCCCCGTTTCCCCCGGCGCCGTGGCCGCGTGCGCGGCACATTTGAGCTGGTGGCGCATAAGAATTACGTGGTGATTTTCTGGGAGCGCGCCAACGAGGTAACGGCGTTGAATGTTATTCACACCAGAAAGTGCTATCCGTAATGCGGCTCAATAAATCTTGAGGAAATCGGCGTGCGCATTCAGGCATATCGATCCACGGATGCTCACCACCAGCCATTGTTGCCCAAGACTATTTTCCGGTAGTAGCTGACGTTGGCGTGTAGGGTGAACAGCGCCACCATTGCCGAGTTCACGCCACGTAGTATGAAATCCAGTTCGCCGTCTGGCGCTAGTATGCCGATTAGCAGGGCCATCGCAAGGCCAGGCAGGAAAATAGTGAGAGCTTTGCGCCACATGCCTTTGGCGATGTAATAGAACGGGCCAAATAACAGCGCCCAGAGATTGAACATTACTCGAAGGTTCTGGAAGAACCTGAGTCGCTTTCGATGCGGAAGTGCCGGACCGCCGGCTTTCTCGATCAAATCGAAACGCATGCGCCACAGCGGGCCGATGTCCGCTGGCAGCTCGGATGTACCCAGTGAAAGGACCGTTCCGCATGTCGTGCAATTGGTTTTACGCGGCGCGTTTCCGGTACCGCATTGCTGGCAAGTAGACATCATGGCTCCGTGAGTAAAGTGGAACGGCGTCTTCGCATGATGTCATTACAACCTTGCCGCGTTTTGATTTTCGGCAATAATTTCACACCACGCGGTTTGACGCCATCGCCTCGTTCTGCACGGAAATTATCAGCTTGCTATAATCGTCGCCGATGGCGCCGCGCGCCGTCCTGGCTCCGGACGTCGCCATGATGACGTTCCCAGTGGTCCGCCCCGGACCTGTCGTCAAGGAGCTTCTTCTGACTTCCGTTTCCAAACAAGAAAACCTGCGCAGCATCTATGCGATGCTGGTCGCCGTCGCCATGTTCGCGTTCATGGACACCACCATGAAACTGCTGTCGGCCCATTATCCCGCCACGCAAGTGACCGCCATGCGCGCGCTCAGTTCGCTGCCGCTGCTGATCTGTTACATGCTGTATCGCGGCGCGTTCAAGGGCATCTTGCGCGTGCGCTGGCCGGTGCATCTGTTCCGCGCCGCGCTCGGCATCGCGATGCTGACCTCGTTCGCCTTCGGCCTGCGCGCCTTGTCGCTGGCCGAGGCGTATTCGATCTTCTTCATCGCGCCGGCGCTGATCACCGCGCTGTCGGTATTCGTGCTGAAGGAGAAGGTCGGCCTCGGCCAATGGGCCGCCATCGTGGTGGCGCTGCTCGGCGTGTTGGTGGTGCTGCGCCCGACCGGCGCCGGCATGTTGTCGATCGGCGGACTGGCCATCCTCGGCTCGGCGTTTTGCTACGCCGGCGCGGCGATCACCAGCCGGGTGCTGGCGCGCACCGACAGCAACGAGTCGATGATGTTCTGGTATCTGCTGCTGATGGCCGGCGTCGGCCTGCTGATGTCGGCCAAGGGCTGGGTGGCGGTGCGCGCCGAGGACGGCTGGGTGCTGCTGGCGATGGCGCTGACCGGCTTCTTCGGCCAGTTGGCGATCACGCGCGCCTTCAGCTCCGGCAAGGCGTCGGTGGTGGCGCCGTTCGAATACTCGGCGCTGGCCTGGGGCGTGGCGATCGATTGGCTGTTGTGGCAGGCGCTGCCGGATGGCTACACGCTGCTCGGCGCCGGCATCATCATCGCCAGCGGTGTCTACCTGGTGCGCCGCGAGACGGTCCACGTTGAAGCCGAGCATCCTTAACCACAGTTCGCTATAATCTGCGCATGTTAAAACAACGCACCATCAAAGAACTGGTCCGCACCACGGGTGTGGGCCTGCATTCCGGCACCAAGGTCGAACTGACCCTGCGCCCGGCCGCGCCGGATACCGGCATCGTGTTCCGCCGCGTCGATCTGACGCCGGTGGTCGAGTTTCCGTCCAGCGCGATGGCGGTCGGCGATACCCGCATGGCGTCGGTGCTGGTCAAGGACGGCGCGCGCGTCTCCACCGTCGAGCATCTGATGTCGGCCTGCGCCGGCCTCGGCATCGACAACCTGTACATCGAGGTGAGCGCCGAGGAAATCCCGATCATGGATGGTTCGGCCTCGTCCTTCGTGTATCTGTTGCAGCAGTCGGGCGTGCTGGAGCAGCCGGCCGCGAAGAAATTCATCCGCGTGCTGAAGCCGGTGGAAATTCGCGAAGGCACCGGCGACAAGGAAAAATGGGCTCGCCTGCTGCCGCACGACGGCTTCAAGCTGGACTTCTTTATCGAGTTCAACCATCCGGCGGTGGACGGCACGCAGCAGCGCGCCACGGTGGACTTCGGCGACGTCACCTACGTGCACGACGTGGCCCGCGCCCGCACCTTCGGCTTCATGCAGGATGTCGAGATGTTGCGCGGCATCGGCCTGGCGCGCGGCGGTTCGCTGGAAAACGCCATCGTCATGGACGAGTACCGCATCCTCAATTCGGACGGCCTGCGCTATGAAGACGAGTTCGTGCGCCACAAGATACTGGACGCAATCGGCGATCTGTACCTGATCGGCCATCCGCTGCTGGCCAGCTATGAAGCGCACAAGTCCGGCCACGCGCTGAACAACCAGTTGCTGCTGGAACTGCTGAAACATCCGGACGCCTACGAAATTGTCACCTTCGACGACAACGACGCGGCTCCGCAATCCTACGTGCGTCAGATGGCCCGTGAGTGGGCGCTAACTTAAGACTCGTCTGCGACGCGCCGGCGCGCCACCATCGCCCGCAGCGCCGCGATCAGCGTGGCGTTCTGCGGCGTCTGCTCCAGATCGGTGCCGAGCTGGTCGAACGCCGCCAGGGCGGCTTCGTTCAAGGATAGGGAACGCATCTGCTCCTTGATCTCGGCCGGCTTGGTCATCTGCACCTTCAATTTCACGCCCGCCACCTGCCAGCCGCGCCGCGCCAGCGTCTCTTGCAATTTCGGCACTTGCTGCTTGAGCTTGGCCGCCAGCGAAGCGTTCGGCAGCGACAAGGTCAGCTGGCCGTCCTCGAACGCCAGAATCTCGCAGTACTTGAACATCGCCGGCAGCGCCGTGGCGCAGTCCTTTTGCAGCGCGGCCATGCGCTGGATGGCCGGCAGCAGCGCCGCCATCTTGTCGTCGCGGCGCAGGAAATCGGTGGCTTCGACGGCCGTGCGGCGCTTGATCGAGAGGTTGGAGGAGTTGAATCGCATGCGGCGAACCATAGCACAGCGGAAAAAAAACGTCATCACTGGGTAAAATGGCTTGGTTTTGTGACATTGTTCACGCTACGGCTATTGTTAAACCGGCCAATAACCCAATGTAGACCCGGGCGCGTGATAAAATCACCGTCTTTTGCCATAGTCGAACTCCGTGCGGTAAGGCGTTTCGCCCCTACAGAGGCTTTTTTTAACGGCGTTTTTTCAAGAATTCAAGCATGTCATTACTGACCCAGATTTTCGGCAGCCGCAACCAGCGGCTGCTCAAGCAATACCAAAAAACGGTACGCGAGATCAATGCGCTCGAGCCGGCGATGGAAAAACTGTCGGATGCCGAGCTGCAAGCGAAGACGCCCGCCTTCAAGGCGCGCATCGCCAATGGCGAAGAGATCGACACGCTGCTGCCGGAGGCGTTCGCCGTCTGCCGCGAAGCGAGCAAGCGGGTGTTCAAGATGCGCCATTTCGACGTCCAGCTGATCGGCGGCATGGTTCTGCACTACGGCAAGATCGCCGAAATGGGCACCGGCGAGGGCAAAACCCTGACCGCGACCCTGCCGGCCTATCTGAACGCGCTGTCGGGCAAGGGCGTGCACATCGTCACGGTCAACGACTATCTGGCCCAGCGCGACGCCGAGACCATGGCCAAGCTGTACGGTTGGCTGGGTCTGACGTCCGGCGTCAACCTGTCGCAGATGGAGCACGCCGCCAAGCAGGCCGCGTACGCCTCGGACATCACCTACGGCACCAACAACGAATTCGGTTTCGACTACCTGCGCGACAATATGGTGTTCGAAGCCCGCGACCGTGTGCAGCGCGTGCTGAACTTCGGCATCGTCGATGAAGTCGACTCGATCCTGATCGACGAAGCCCGCACCCCGCTGATCATCTCCGGCCAGGCCGAGAACCACACCGACCTGTACTACAAGATCAACGAAGTGCCGCGCCTGCTGACCCAGCAGGTCGGCGAGGAAACCTCGGACGGCAAGGGCAAGGTCGAGGTGCCGGGCGACTACACCAAGGACGAAAAAGCCCACCAGGTGCTGCTGACCGAAGCCGGCCACGAGAAGGCCGAAGCGATCCTCACCAAGATGGGTCTGCTGCCGGAAGGCGCCTCGCTGTACGACTCCGCCAACATCACGCTGGTGCACCACCTGTACGCGGCGCTGCGCGCGCACGCGCTGTACTTCAAGGATCAGCACTACGTGGTGCAGAACAATGAAGTGGTGATCGTCGATGAATTCACCGGCCGCCTGATGACGGGCCGCCGCTGGTCGGACGGCCTGCACCAGGCGGTCGAGGCGAAAGAGGGCGTGAAGATCCAGAACGAGAACCAGACCTTGGCCTCGATCACCTTCCAGAACTATTTCCGCATGTACGCCAAGCTGGCCGGCATGACCGGCACCGCCGACACCGAAGCCTACGAATTCCAGGAAATCTACGGCCTCGAAACCGTGGTGATCCCGCCGAACCGTCCGTTGCAGCGCAAGGACCGTCAGGACCAGGTCTACAAATCGTCGGCCGAGAAGTACAACGCCATGATGCTGGAAATCCGCGAATGCTACGAACGCGGCCAACCGGTGCTGGTCGGCACCACCTCGATCGAGAACTCGGAACTGCTGTCGGGCATCCTGACCAAGGGCGGCCTGCCGCACAACGTCTTGAACGCAAAACAGCACGCCCGCGAAGCGGAGATCATCGCCCAGGCCGGTTCGCCGAAAGCGATCACCATCGCCACCAATATGGCCGGTCGCGGTACCGACATCGTGTTGGGTGGTAACGTGGAAAGCCAGATCAAGTTCATCGACGCCGATCCGGCGCTGAGCGATGCCGAGAAAGCCGCCAAGGCGCAGGCGCTGCGCGACGGCTGGCAGGCGCTGCACGAGCAGGTCGTCGCCGCCGGCGGCCTGCATATCGTCGGCACCGAGCGCCACGAATCGCGCCGCGTCGACAACCAGTTGCGTGGCCGCGCCGCGCGCCAGGGCGATCCGGGCATGTCGCGCTTCTTCCTGTCGCTGGACGACCAGCTGCTGCGCATCTTCGCGGGCGACCGCGTGCGCGCCGTCATGGACCGCCTGAAGATGCCGGAAGGCGAGCCGATCGAAGCGGGCATCGTTTCGCGCTCGATCGAATCGGCGCAGCGCAAAGTGGAAGCGCGCAACTTCGACATCCGCAAGCAATTGCTGGAATACGACGACGTCGCCAACGACCAGCGCAAAGTGATCTATCAACAGCGTAACGAGCTGCTGGAATCGGGTGATGTCTCCGAGCTGATCGAGTCGCTGCGCCACGGCGCCTTCACCGACCTGGTGCGCGAATATGTGCCGGCCGAGTCGGTCGAAGAGCAGTGGAACATCAAGGGACTGGAAGCGGCGCTGGCGTCGGAGTGGCAGATCGACCTGCCGCTGCGCGCGATGCTGGAAGCCGAACAGAACCTGACCGATGAAGAGATCGTCGAACGCGTGCTGGCCGCAGCCGATGCGCTGTACCAGACCAAGATCGACATCGTCGGCAAGGAATCGTTCGGCGGCTTCGAGCGCAACGTCATGCTGCAAAGCGTCGACAGCCATTGGCGCGAGCATCTGGCGGCGCTGGACCACCTGCGCCAGGGTATCCACCTGCGCGGTTATGCGCAGAAGAATCCGAAGCAGGAATACAAGCGCGAAGCGTTCGAACTGTTCGGCCAGATGCTGGACATGATCAAGAACGAAGTGGTCAAGCTGATCATGACCGTGCGCATCCAGTCGCGGGAAGAGATCGACGCGGCCGAAGCGGCGATGCAGCAATCGCACGTGGAGAACGTCAGCTACCAGCACGCGGACTTCAATCCGAACGCGGCGCCGGAAGAGTTGCTGGCGCCGGTGCAGATGTCGAACCTGCCGCCTGAGTTGCAAGGCCTGAGCGGCGAGCAGCTGATGGATCTGGGCCTGAAGGTCGGCCGCAACGATCCGTGCCCTTGTGGCAGCGGCAAGAAGTACAAGGCCTGCCACGGCAAGCTGGCGTAACAAATAAAACCGGGGGTCAAGTCTGACATTCGTACACGAGCCCTGCCGTAGCATGCGCTACGGCAGGGCTCGTGTACGAATGTCAGACTTGACCCCCGGTTTTTTGCGGCGCCGAGCGCGGCAGCAGCATGCGCACCGTGGTCCCGGCGCCGGGCGCCGATTCGATCGAGATCCGTCCGCCCAGCACGCCGGTGACGATGTTGTAGACGATGTTCATCCCCAGTCCGGTGCCGCCCTGGCCCATCTTGGTGGTGAAGAACGGGTCGAACACGCGCCGCTGCACGTCCTCCGACATGCCGACGCCGTCGTCGCTGAAGGTCAGCTCCACCGTCGCCTCGTCCACCGCCTCGGCGGCCACCGTGATCGTCCCGCCTTTGCCGTGCTCGAAAGCGTGGCTCAGCGTGTTGTTCAACAGGTTATTGAGAATCTGGTACAAGCCGCCCGGATACGAATCGAAGGTCAAGCCGGCCGGAAGCCGCAGCACCGTTTCGCATTGCGCGCGGCGCAGGCGCGGCTTGTAGGTGGCCACCGTGTCCTGCACCGCCGCCAGCAGGTCGAAGCTGCGGCGCTGGTCGTTGGTCTGGTCGACCGCGATCTGCTTGAATGATGAAATCAATTCGGCCGCCTTGTGCAGCGATCCTGAGATCAGCTCGCTGGCCATGCGCGCCTCCTCCAGGTGCGACATCAGCTCCGAGCGCCGCAGCGCGCCGGCCGCGACGTGGCGGTCGAATTCCACCACCCGGTCGCGCAGCGACGTCGACGCCAGCAGGCTGTTGCCGATCGGCGTGTTGAGCTCGTGCGCGATGCCCGCTACCAGCGAGCCCAGCGACGCCATCTTCTCGGCCGCCAGCAGTTCGTCCTGGGTGCGCTGCAAGGTCTCCAGCGCCGCGCTGAGGTCGGCGTTGGCGCGCTCCAGCTCCGCCGAGCGCTGGCTGACGCGGCTTTCCAGCGAGACGTTCAAATCCTTCAGCTCGCGCTTGGCGTTGAGCTCCTCGGTCAGGTCCAGCAGCGCCCAGATGATGGCGTCGTTGCCGTCCAGCGTCAGCGACGACGACCAGATCGCGGCGCTGCCGACGCTGCCGTCGCGCATCAGCACGCCGGCCACGGCGCCGTGCACCGCGCCGTCGCGCTGGTAGATTCGCCAGATGTGCTCGCGCTCCAGCGGGCTGGCCCAGAACGGCACCTGGTCGCCGCGCTTGCCGACCAGCTCGGCGGCGGACGGGCCGAAGGTATCGACCACGGCGCGGTTGGCGGCGACGATGGTGCCTTCCCGGTCCGACACCGTCAGCGGCAGCGGCGCCATGTCGAACAGCGTCTTGAAGCGCGCCTCCGATTCCGACAGCCGCCGCTGCGATTGCTCCAGTTGCGCGATGCGTTCGCGCAGCGCCGCGCTCATGCTGTTGAGCGCGCGTGTGAAGACGGCGATCTCGTCGTCGCCGTGCACCGGCAGCGCCTTGCTGTAGTCGCCCAGCGCCATCTGCTGCGACTGGCCGGTCAGCGCCTCCAGCCGCCGGCCGATGCCGTGCGTGAAGGCGTAGAACAGCAGCAGCCCGATGGCGAAGCCGATCAGCGAAATTACGCCGCCCTGCCACATGACCTCGTCGCGCGCCTGCTTCAGGTCCTTGGTGGTGAGGCCGAAGTTGATCGAACCGATGCGGTTGTCGTGCAGCAGCAGCGGCGAGCGCGCGTGCAGCGTGGCGCCGCTGATGATGGTGCGCACACCCTTCAAGCCGCCGACGCCGGCCTGGCCGCTTTGCTTGAGAATCGCCGGCAGCGGCGTATCGCGTTTGCCGACGGCGATGATGGCTTGTTCGTTGTCGTCGAGGATGGTGAGATAGCGCAGGAAGCTGTCGTCCGGATCGGACAGCATTTCGGCCAGGTAGCTTTCCAGCTCGGGCAGGCGGCCGCGCGTGGCGTATGGGCTGAGGGAGAGGTTCGGCGTCACCGCGTATTCCTGCGCCACCCGTTCGGCGTTGGTGCTGACGGCGTGGTCCATCAGGCGCAGGCTGTTCCAGATCAGCAGGCCCACCACCAGCGCCTGGATCACGGCGCTCAGCAGCAGAAATTTCGCGCGTAGCGATAAACTCAAGACGTGCACTCCTTGTGGCGATGCTGGGAGCGCATGCGCCAACCGCCCTGATAGGGCGGTTGGGGATCAGGGCTACCTGGGATTACGGCAGGGTAAGAATGACTTTGACGGTATCGTCAACCGCCGACTTGTCAATATACCCGATCGCCTTCGGATCGGCAGCAACTGCTTTCTTCACCTCGGCGTTGCCGGCGTATTCCTTCGGCGGCGTGGCCTTGCCGGTGAACACCAGCTTGGACCACAGCGCCTTGACCTGGGCCGGATCCTTGTCGGCCACCTTGCGGTAGAAGTCGGCGCGGATGGTCGAGCTTTCGGGCTGGTCGACCGGCGTGAACAGATTGGATTTGCCGAGGAAGAATTGCGACGCCTGTTCCGAGAACATGCGCGTGGCCGGATTCTTTTGGCTGACGATGACCACGGTTTCGGCGCGGGCCGGCGTTGTGAAGGCGGCGGCGACGGTGGCGACCAGCGCCAGGGCGGACATCAGATGTTTCATGGCGTCTCCCTTTTAGAATACGAAGTCGAGGCCGGCGGCGACGACGGTGACGTTGCTCTTGATGCCGGCGGCCGGCGCGAAGATCAGCGCGCCCGATTTGGCGCCCGGCTTGACCCGGTCCACCTGCACCTTCAGCGCCACCGATTTGGCGAAGTCCCAGCGCACGCCGATCAGGTCCGAGGTCTGCTCGGCCGAGGCCAGCACGTTGGCGACGGTGGCCGCCAGCACGCCGGTTTTCGGGAAGTTGCCGGGCAGCGTCACCGAATGGCCGGCGTCGCGGTACGAAGCGTGCGAATAGTACGGCAGGAACTTGCCGACGCGGTAGCCGACCATCGCGTACCAGGCGTTGGTGTCGGGAATGTAGACCGCCTCCTTGGCGCGGCGCTGGGCGTATTCGGCCTGGGCCACGATGTTGTTCCAGTCCATGGTCGCGCCGATCGCGGTGAAGGCGATCTTCTTGCCCTGCACCAAGCTGATGTCGCTGGCCAGCTGGGCGAAGCCGACCGTCTTCAGCGTGCTGCTCAGGCTGTTGATCGGCGTGATGTCGTCGCTGTTCAGATCGGCGCGAGCGTGCGAGACGCGCACCACGAACGGACCGTATTCGCCGCTGGCGCTGGCGCCGACGGCCGGCGCGCGGTAGGTGGCGACCGAGCCGCCGCCGGTTGGAATGAACAGCTTGCCGCGGCTGGTGCCGACGAAGGCTTGGGTGGTGAAGTTGAAATCGCCGAAGGCGCGCTGGAAGTTGATGTCGACGCCGTCGACGTTTTCAATCGGCGCCTGAGCGTACATCTCGATCGGCGGGCGCATCATGTTGTTGGCGTAGCCGACGTTCTGGTAGTCGGAGATCAGGAAGATCGGCATCACCACGCGGCCGACGCGCACGCTGGTCTCGTCGTTGATGCGCGCCTTCAGGAAGGCCCAGGTCAGGTCGGTGGTGAAGCTGGTGCTGGTGTTCTTGCGGGTCAGCACCTGCGCGGTGCCGGACAGCCAGTCGTTGATCTTGTACGTGGCCTGCAGGCCGAGGTTGGTGTCGAGGCCGATGCGGGCCTTGTCGGCCACGCCTTCGGCCTGGTTGTAGCGGGCGAACTGCGCCTGATCGGTGTTGCTCTTGGCGACGCCCAGCGTGCCGAAGCCGCTGATGCTCAGGTCGCCGTCGTCCATGACGCCGGCCCGCGCCTGCATGGCGGCCGTGGCCGCGAGCACTGCGGCTACCAGAAGTTGTTTTTTCATATGTGAAGAGTCCGGAATTGTTATATAGGTGTCGGGAAGTTGTCTATGACAATGCGGGGCTGGGGCATATGACTTCACCTTAGACTAATTTCCCTGAGGCATGAAATGCAAACACTGGTTTTTGTCGCTTTCAGGTCAAAAAACGCGTCTCGTGCGGCATTTTTGCGATGCTTTTTAAATAAATTTGCGGATTCGGACAGCAACTTAAAGTCACCGCGACCGCGCCGTCGACGCGCCGCGCCATTTGGCCCATCAGGTATTACAATAGCGGCTCCCACTTTCCACCCACGAGATCACTACTATGGCCGTCAATTCCCCTCTGCCCGTCGCCTCCGCCCTGAAACCGGTCGCCGGCATCGACATCGGTTTCGCCGAAGCCGGCATCAAGAAGCCGAACCGCAAGGACGTGCTGGTCATGACGCTGGCGCCGACCGCCACCGTGGCCGGCGTGTTCACGCTGAACCGCTTCTGCGCGGCGCCGGTGCAGATCGCCAAGGCCCATTTGGCCGCCGCCAAGAGCAGCGGCAAACCGATCGCCGCGCTGCTGGTCAACACCGGCAACGCCAACGCCGGCACCGGCGAACTGGGCCTGTCGCTGGCGAACGAGACCTGCGTCGCGCTGGCCGCGCAACTGGGTTGCGAGCCGTCGCAGATTTTGCCGTTCTCGACCGGCGTGATCCTCGAACCGCTGCCGGCCGCCAAGGTCATCGCCGGCCTGCCGCAAGCCATCGCCGGCCTCAAGGCCGACAACTGGTTCAACGCCGCCGAAGCCATCATGACCACCGACACCCAGCCGAAGGCAGGCTCGCGCACGGTGACCATCGGCGGCCATACGGTCAACATGAGCGGCATCAGCAAGGGCGCCGGCATGATCAAGCCGAATATGGCGACCATGCTGGGCTACCTGGCGTTCGATGCCAAGGTGGCGCAGCCGGTGCTCGACGTGCTGGTCAAGCAGGTGGCGGACCAGAGCTTCAACTGCATCACCATCGACGGCGACACTTCGACCAACGACTCCTTCATGCTGATCGCCACCGGCGCCGGCGGGCTGGAAGTGAACTCGGTCGACTCGCCGGAATACGCCGAGCTGGCGGCCGCCGTCACCGAGCTGTCGCTGTTCCTGGCGCAGGCCATCGTGCGCGATGGCGAGGGCGCCACCAAATTTATCACCATCACGGTGGAGGACGGCGCCAGCGTCGAAGAGTGCCGCAAGATCGCCTACTCGATCGGCCACTCGCCGCTGGTCAAGACCGCGTTTTTCGCGTCGGATCCTAACCTGGGCCGCATCCTGGCAGCGATCGGCTACGCCGGCGTCGACGATCTTGATGTCAGCAAGCTGAATATGTACCTGGACGACGTGTGGGTGGCCAAGAACGGCGGCCGTAATCCGGATTACAAGGAAGAGGACGGCCAGCGCGTGATGAAGCAGAGCGAGATCTCGGTGCGCGTCAAGCTGGCGCGCGGCGACGCGGCCGCCACCATCTACACCTGCGACTTGTCGCACGAGTACGTGACCATCAACGCCGACTATCGTTCCTGAGATGGCGACGCCTCTCGAACAATTCCTGGTGCGCGCCGAGGCCCTGCTGGCGCGCGTGGAGGCGGTGCTGCCGCAGGCGCCGCGCGAGCCGGACTGGAAGCTGGGCTTCGCCTTCCGTTGGCGCAAGCGCAACGGCGGCGCCAGCTATCTGCAGGCGGTGGCGCACGTCTCGCCGATCGCGCTGGACGACTTGCAGCACATCGGCCCGCAGAAGGAACAGATCGAACAGAACACGCGCCAGTTCGTGCAGGGCAAGCCGGCCAACAACGTGTTGCTGACCGGCGCGCGGGGCACCGGCAAGTCGTCGCTGATCAAGGCTTGCCTGAACCAGTTCGGCAAGGACGGCCTGCGCTTGATCGAAGTGGACAAGGCCGACCTGGCCGAGTTGCCGGATATCGTCGACCTCGTCGCCGGCCGTCCGGAGCGCTTCATCGTCTTCTGCGACGACTTGTCGTTCGAGGAGGGCGAGAGCGGCTACAAGGCGCTGAAGGTGGCGCTGGACGGCAGCATCTCGGCGCAGTCGGACAACGTGCTGATCTACGCCACCTCGAACCGGCGCCACCTGATGCCGGAACGCATGTCCGACAACATGAGCTACAAGCACGACGAGGACGGCGACCTGCATCCGGGCGAGACGGTGGAGGAAAAGATCTCGCTGTCGGAGCGTTTCGGGCTGTGGCTAACGTTTTACCCGTTCAAGCAGGATGATTACGTGGCCATCGTCGGCCACTGGCTGTCGTCGCTGGGTTGCAGCGAAGCGCAGATCGAAGCGGCGCGCGCCGACGCCTTGCGCTGGGCCTTGCAACGCGGCTCGCGTTCGGGCCGCGTCGCCTGGCAGTTCGCCAAGGACTACGCGGGGAAGCAGCTTTGAAGCCGGTTGACGTTGCGGTCGGCATCCTGATCAAACCCAACGGCGACGTGCTGCTGGGCCAGCGTCCGGCCGGCAAGCCGTACGACGGCTATTGGGAATTCCCGGGCGGCAAAGTCGATCCGGGCGAGACCATCCTGGAGGCGCTGAAGCGCGAGTTCGTCGAAGAGCTGGGCCTGACCATCAACAGCGCCGAGGAATGGTGCGGCGTCGAGTACGTCTATCCGCACGCGCACGTGCGGCTGCACTTCTTCATCAGCCGCGACTGGGACGGCGAGCCGCAAAGCCTGGAGGGGCAAGCTTTCGCCTGGCAAGGCACGGTCGGCGTCGAACCGCTGCTGCCGGCCACCATCCCGCTGCTGGAGTGGCTGGAGCTGGTGCGCTACTAAGTCGGTGTCAGTGCCGACATTCGGACATTAGGGAACTTTTTGCATGCGCAAAAGTTCCCTAATGTCCGAATGTCGGCACTGACACCGAAAAAATATTTGCATCGCGCTGCATCCAAACGGCGCGCTGGCGGGTAGTACAGGTATCAGCAGCCATTTCGCTCGCTGATCCCTCTACCATCCGACCAGGAGCCCGTCATGCAAATTACCCAATCCGCCATTGTTGTCGCCGCCGCCGTGATGCTGTCCGCTTGCGCCAGCACGCCGATGTTCAGCCAGCAATCGCTGCCGGCCGCCGTGCAGGTTCCGGCCGGCCACAGCGTCGCGATGGAAACCGTCGGCGCCGGCGACATCACCTATGAATGCAAGCTCAAGAAGGACTCCGCCGACCAGTTCGAATGGACCTTCATCGGCCCGGACGCCGTGCTGAGCGATCGCGGCGGCAAGGCCGTCGGCAAATACTTCGGCCCACCGGCCACCTGGCAGAACAACGACGGCTCCAAGGTCACCGCCACCCAGGTCGCGGTCGCGCCCGCCGGCGCCGGCAATATCCCGTCGCAACTGGTCAAGGCCAACCCTGCCATGGGCAGCGGCGCCATGACCGGCGTCAGCTACATCCAGCGCGTGGCCACCAAGGGCGGCGTCGCCCCGGCCGCCGCCTGCGCCGCCGCCAACGCCGGCAGCAAGCAGAAGGTCCAGTACCAGGCCGACTACATCTTCTGGAAAGCGGCCTAAGGGCCCGCGAACCCGGTGGGGCGATCGGCTATAATCGGCCGACGCTCATCCGGGCGCGGCCCCACCAACGATACTGCCGATGCCCAACGCTCCCGACGGATTTGACTACGACGCTGTGCTGCGCGCCTGTGCCCGCGGCGAGCAGCAGGCTTTGCATCGCCTGTATCAACAGGACGGGCGGCATCTGCTGGGCGTGGCGCTGCGCATCGTGCGGCGCCG
>Ga0247809_1000561_pt1 | contig 16983 bp, 17 predicted proteins | sample UWRJL104311B1_FD_180951 | JGI IMG/M metagenome (GOLD analysis project Ga0247809, IMG submission 180951) | Plant litter microbial communities from Arlington Agricultural Research Station in Wisconsin, United States - UWRJ-L104-311B-1 | ecosystem: Environmental > Terrestrial > Plant litter >...
GCTCCCATGGCAGCGCCTGCGCCTCGTAATAGCCGATCGCCGCATCGACCGGCAGCGCGATCGGGGTGATCTCGGGTGATGGTCGCAGGCGGAGGTCGACGCGTAGGACATAGCCGTCGCCGTCACGCGCCTGGAGCAGTTCGACGACGCGCTTGCCGATCCGGACCGCCGCCTCTTCCGGTTCCTCGCGCGGACGCCGTGGCAGCGTCGCCGGATCGAACAACAGGATCGGATCGATGTCCGACGAGTAATTGAGTTCGCTGCTGCCCTGCTTGCCCAGTGCGATCGCGACGAAGCCGAGTGGTTCGGCGCCGGGGGTCCTCTCCTCGATCGCCGTACGGATCGCGGTGTCGAGCGCATAGTCCGCGAAGCGGGTCAGCGCGCCGGTCACCGCAGTGAGATCGAGAACACCCGCGAGATCGCCGATCGCGACGTTGAGCGCCATTGCGCGCCGTTCGATCCGCAAGCGACGTGCGACCGGCATGTCGGCTTCGGCGCTCGACACTGACAGGTCCAGCTTTCCTGCCGCCAGCGATCGCGCCAAGTCCGGCTCGCGGTTGAGGACCATCGCCAGGAATGGCGACCAAAGTCTTGCGCGGTCGAGTGCGGCGTTTATCGCCAGTTCAGGTGAGACTAAAGCCATGCGACATCGCTATAATCCGCTACCTACGCGTGTCACGACAAAGCAACGAAAACGCTATTGGCCCGTTGTAGCGAACATGACTTACGCATTCCTCACGATCAGGCGCGAAGAGAACGGCCAGCAGGTCGTGCGCCGCCCCCGCGCGACCGACGTGATCGGTCACGCACTGCGTGGCGCGTTCGACGACACGCACTCGGTACCCGACGATATGATGATGATGTTGCGCCGATTGGACGCGATGCCGCACCGTCTCAACTGAGCGATGCGGCATTCGTTAATCGGATCTAGCGACCTCGGCTAAGTTCTTCGACATCGCCCATGATCGAATCAAGTGCGGTCTTGCTCGTATCCGTCTCATGATCGCGTCGCGACGGTAGCGAACCGTCGGTAAGGATCGTTTCGAGCGCAACGCGACCACGCGCTACACGGCTCTTGATCGTCCCGACGGCAACACTGCAGATTTCAGCCGCTTCCTCATAGGCGAAACCGCCCGCACCAACCAGGATCAGCGCTTCGCGCTGCGGCTGAGGCAGATGCATCAACGCACGCTGCATGTCGCCGAGTTCAACATGACGGTCCTGGCTCGCGGGAGCGGCCAGGATGCGGTCGGCGACCAGATCGTCCCACTCGCCCTTGAAGCGTGCCCGGCGCATCTGTGACAGATACAGATTGCGGAGGATGATGAACGTCCACGCGCGCATGTTCGTCCCAGCCTGGAACCGAAGACGCGCGGCCCAGGCCTTGAGCAGCGTTTCCTGCACGAGATCGTCGGCCAAGTCCCGGCTACCCGACAGCGAGCGACCGAACGCGCGCAAATGCGGGATCACCTGAGCAAGCTGAACCTTGAACTCGGCATCCGACAAGGAGACATGCTCGACCGGCTCGACAACGTTCTCGATTTCGTCATCCACGGGCGAAGCAGGCTGGGTCATGGTAATCCGATCAATCCCGATAAAACACTGCCGTACGCGGACGACAGACATAGGCACAGGCCGCGGGAAATACCAGCGACCCGCTCATAATCCAGCTCAGCGCAGGATTACAAAGCCAAAGATAACAATGACCAAGACGAGGGAGATCGCCAGGATGTATCGGGTCATGTGCGGCGTGGCGCCAGCCCGTGCATCCTCGGTATCGATATGAATTGGTTCGTTCGGATCAGCCATAATCACCAAACTCGCGAAAAACGTTTTGGGTCCGTAACCGTCTTACGGTCACGAACCCGGTACGCGCCGCCGCCTTCAGGCGGTCGGGACGGTCGCCTGGTCGAAGAACAGTGCCTGGCTGATCGCGGCCTTCACGGTCGACCGCTGGAACGGCTTGGTGATCAGGAACGTCGGCTCGGGACGCTCGCCGGTCAGCAGGCGCTCGGGGAACGCGGTGATGAAGATCACCGGGACCTCGAATTCTGCCAGGATGTCCTTGACCGCGTCGATGCCCGAGCTGTCGTCGGCGAGCTGGATGTCCGCAAGAACGAGGCCGGGACGTGTTTCCATCGCCAGGGCGACGGCTTCGTCACGCGTGACCGCCACGCCGGTGACGTCGTGACCGAGATCGCGGACGATCGTCTCGATATCCATGGCGATGATCGGCTCGTCCTCGATGATGAGGACCTTGGCGCGGGTCTGGTTTTCGATCTCGGACAGCGCGTCGGCGACCAGATCGTCGACTTCGCTGGTATCGACCTCGATCAGATACGCCGCGTCTTCGGGTGTGAATCCTTCCATCGCGGTCAGCAGCAGCGCCTGACGCGACAGCGGAGTCATCCGGGCAAGGCGAGCACGAGCCACGGCTTCGTGACCTTGGGAATCGGTCGCAGTCTCGTCAGCGACTTCGTCGAAGTTCGCCGAGTTCCAGATTGCCTGGAACATCCGGTACAGGCCGAGACGGGGATCGACGTCGCGGGGAAATTCCTCGGGCGCGGCGACAATCGCCTCGAGCGTGGCGCGCACGTATTTGTCGCCGTGCATCTGGCTGCCGGTCAGGGCCCGGCCATAGCGCCGCAAAAATGGAAGGTGCGGTGCAAGTTGCTGTCCAAGAGACATGGGTAACGAATACTCCCTGATCCTACGCGGCCCCTCATGTGTCGGGTGGCTCGCGTCATTGCAATGGTGTCGGTCGAAAATGCCCCGTGTCCACGCCATCGCCGCCAGGTATCGGCCGCGATCGAGCGGAGATGCGTATTTTTCGCTCGGGTGTGGAACCATCCAGATGCTATTTGGTTTCACGAACATCTTTCGCGAGTATGTAGTCCGGTGCCCATGGGCGCAGTTTTGCTCGTCATCATATATTGGTTTGCGTCGTGCAGGGGGAAGTTTTGAGTTTGGGCCACGACACGGAGAAGACAGTGCCTGCAACGAAACCCGCCAAGGTCCCTGATAAGGACCAACAAATGGGTTCGGCGTTGCGCTCGGTGTATCAGAAGACCGTGGACGAGACGATCCCGGACGACCTTCTCGAACTCCTCGGCAAGCTGGACTGACGGTGGGCCGCGAGCCCATAGCGACCGCTGTAGATACGACCTCCCCGGAGCCAGCGCCGCTAAATAATCGCCGCCTGCTGTCCGCGATGGGCAGTTTACCGACCGGCGCCAAACTTTTCCTGATCATCAGTGCGGCGCTCTTGCCGTTGGCCTTGATCGCGGTGTTTGCCACGTTGCAGACTACGCGACTGGCCGATGCAGAGGCGCGTGCTCGGTTGCGCGTGACGGCGGACGAAAGTGCGCGCGCCATCGCAATCGAACTCGTCGGCGACATGACCGCGCTTCGGGTTGCGGTGAACGCGCTCGGGACGGACCCTGCTGATGCACCGAGTTGCGCACGCGCCCAGGGCGTGTTCGCCCAGCAGTCGTCGGCCGGTACGCGCTTCATCATCACCGACCGCGCAGGCCATGTCCTATGCGGCGTACCTTTACCCAACCCGGTGACCGTGCGGCAGGACAATATGCCCGTCGCCGCGGCGATCGTCCCCGACAATGGGCTGATCCTCGCGATTTCCGGACCCAGCGGCGACACGTCCGCCCGCGCCTTCTTCCCACGCGCCTTCCTGGAGAAGATCGGACGTCCCTCGACGCGCGCGTCGGCATTCAGCAGCGCGATCGTACTCGACGAGGACGCTTTGCATCTCGAGACGATCGCTGACGAGCGCCCGCTCGATCGCATGGAGACGATGCGGACCGAACTCGGCGTCGCCGGGCTTGCCTTGCGCACCAGCATTCGCAGTGCACCGGTGACGTCGTCGCTGATCGTGGCGATGCTGTTGCCGCTGCTGATGTGGATCGCCGCGGCGAGCATCGCGTGGTTCGTCGTCGATCGCCTGCTGATCCGCCCGCTCCGTCGCCTGCGCGGTGCGGTGGCCGCCTTCACACCTGGCGAAGAACTCGACTTCGGCACCGTCCACACGTTGCCCGCCCAGGAAATCCGCGAACTGGGAGAAACCTTCCAGTCCATCAGCCGGACGGTAGCATTGCACGAAGCCGGCCTCGCCGAAGGATTGGTGCGCCAGACCAAGCTCACGCGCGAAGTGCATCACCGCGTGAAGAACAATCTTCAGGTCATCTCCAGCCTGATCAACTTTCACGCCCGCAGCGCGCCCAGCCCTGACGCCACCGCAGCTTACTCGTCGATCCAGCGCCGCGTCGATGCGCTGGCCGTGGTTCACCGCAATCACTTCGCCGAGCTCGAGGAAAACCGTGGGTTGAACCTGCGGACGATGATCGGCGAGCTTTCCGCCAACATCCGCGCTACCGCATCGGATAGCTCGCACGGCCTGGGCATCACGCTCGACATCGATCCGTATCTGGTCAACCAGGACGTCGCGGTCGCGCTGGCATTTCTGGTGACGGAGACGATCGAACTGGCGATGAGTTGCGATCCAGCGGCGCAGATCAGGATCGTCGTGAAGCCGGCCGACAAGCTTGCCGACAAACCGGACCGGGCGGTTGTCCGCGTCGTTTCGCGCGCGTTGGTCGAGAGCGATGCGTTCCGAGAGGCCTTGTCGCGCTATGGTCGCGTCATGGAAGGCCTGTCGCGCCAGTTGCGGTCGCCTCTGCACCACGATCCACTGGTCGGCGCGTACGAGATCGTCTTCGCCATTACGGGGCGCGACTAGGCCTTTTCTGCAACGTCGGCTGATCCATATCAAACGACGCATTTAATTGAATAGATTCGAAGAAAAGCGGGAACCGACCATCGCCGTTGCCGTTCTACACTTCGGATAGCGACTTTATGCCCCCCGCTCTCGCTATCCAGAACACAGGCCCGGTAGCACACCCTCCCCCCCCTGGTGATGCTGCCGGGCCTTTATTCCAAAAATAGCTTTTCCTGCCGTGCGTTGGTTCCAGCGGCGGAACGAATGGCGCCTCCGAACATTCCCCCTCCCGTGGCATTCAAGCCCTTCTAGGAGGAAGTATCATGCGTAAGTTGGTTGGACTGGCGATTGTAGCCAGCGCTTTGATGGTGTCGGCATGCAACACGGTCGAGGGCGCAGGCAAGGACGTGGCTTCGGCGGGCAAGACCGTTGCGAAGACCGCGGACAACGCCAAGTAAGCCTTTGCGCTTATGATAATGAAACGGGGCCCAGTGCACATGCACCGGGCCCCGTTTTCGTATCGGCACTGCTTCTCGAATAGCCTCTGCGGCTCGGGTTAGCTTTCGACGATGTCGGTAGATTCGCCCTCGACCGCCTTGGCCTTGGCCCGGCTACGCTCGGTGAACCAGATCCCGATCAGCGCCAGTTCGTACAGGATCACCAGCGGGATCGCGAGCAGCAGCTGCGAGCCGATATCCGGCGGCGTCAGCACCGCTGCAATCGCGAACGCCGCGACGATCGCATAGCGCCGCGCGCCGATTAGTTGCTTACGCGTGACGATCCCTGCCCGCTCCAGCAGCATCAGCAGGACCGGAAGCAGGAACGAGATACCGAAGCCGAACAGGAACTGCATCGTGAACGAGAGATAGTTGCCGATCGCCGGTAGCGCCTCGCGGTGAATGCCGCCGACCATCCCGTCGAAGCCGAGCAGGAAGTGCAGCGCCATCGGGATCGCGACGTAATAGGCCATCGCGGCCCCCGTCAGGAACAGAACTGGGGTGGCGAGGATAAACGGCAGCAGCGCGCCGCGTTCCTTCTTGTACAGGCCGGGCGCGACGAACTGCCACACCTGGTTCGCGATCACCGGGAATGACAGCATCATCGCGGCGAAGAACGCCACCTTGATCTGGACAAAGAACGCCTCGAAGATCTCGGTATAGATAACCTTGTTCTGGCCGGCTGCGAGCAGCGGGTGAACCAGGAAGCCGAAGATGTTCTCGGCGAAATACATCGCCACCGCGAACGTCACGACCAGCGCGGCGATGCAATAGAGCAACCGCCGCCGCAGCTCGATCAGATGGTCGAGCAACGGCGCCCGGCTTTCGTCGATCTCGCTCATGTCTGGCTTTCGGCGGTCTGGGGGGCGGTAAGGACCGTTGCGTTCACGATGATGCCACGTCGGACTTGCCGGTCTTGTCGTCGGGATGGGGCGCGGGCGCGGCCGGCGTATCCAGCGGTCCGTCGAACAGGTCCGGACCGCGATCCGCGACCGGCTTGTGCTCATGCTCGGCCGGTACCGGCGAGGCGTGCTCTGGAGCAGTAGCCACTACTGGCTTCTCCACCATCACCGGCTCGTCAGTATGATCGACGGACCGGTAATCGCGGCGATGCTCTTCCGTCTCCGGCGAGTGCACCACCTGCGTGGTATCGGCCGTCGAGTCCGTGCCCGTCTGCGGATGCTCGCGCATGATGCGTTCGTTCTCCGACGCCCAACGCTTTTCCATTTCTTCGAGTTCAGCCTCGCGGACCATCGAATCGAAGCCCGAGCGGAACTGCCGCGCGACGCCACGCGCCTTGCCGACCCAATAGCCGACCACGCGCATCGCCTTGGGCAGATCCTTCGGACCGATCACGACAAGCGCGACGAAGGCCACGAGCAGAAACTCGGAGGGCGCGATATCGAACATTCAGCCGCGCCTATCTAGGGTCGTCAACTCTGCCGGCTTCAGGCAGGACGGTCGTCGCGGACGCGATTGCCATCGCGATCGAACGCGGGATCGGCAGTCTTCTGCGCTTCGATCCGGGCCGATGGCTTGGCCGGCGTCTCGTCGTCATTCTCGGACATGCCCTTCTTGAAGTTCTTCACGCCCTTGGCGACATCGCCCATCAGATTCGAGAATCGGCCGCCGCCGAGAAGGAGGATCGCGACGACCGCGAGAACGAGCAAGTGAATCGGGCTAAAACCGCCCATGGCAATTCTCCTGGAAACTGAACCCTATCTAAGCCTCATCCTGCCGCTTTGCCAGCCACCTCGCCATCTTCCCGGTCGTCTTCGCCATCTTCGAGACGATCGAACGCCAGATCGACCGGATCCAGCAGCCCCGCGGCACGCAGATCGGCGATTCCAGGCAGATCGCGGCGGCTCTGGAGGCCGAAATGGACGAGGAACGCTGGGGACGTCGCAAACATCAGCGGGCGTCCCGGCACTTCGCGTCGTCCGGCCGGCTTCACCCAGCCGGCTTCCATCAGGACGTCGAGCGTTCCCTTCGAGATCTGCACCCCGCGAATCGCCTCGATTTCCGCGCGGGTCACGGGTTCGTGGTAGGCGATGATCGCCAACGTCTCGATCCCTGCACGGCTGAGCTTGCGCGGTTCCTCGCGGTCGCGGCGGAGCATGTGCGCCATGTCGGGCGCGGTCTGGAACTGCCAGCGCTCGCCGCGTCGGACGATGGCGATGCCGCGACCGGCATAGTCGGCCGTTAGCTGATCGAGCGCGGCGCGGACGTCGCCGGTGCCGACATGCGCGCGAATCGCATCGAGCGTCAGCGGTGTCTCGGCCGCGAACAGCACCGCCTCGACGGCGCGCGTGAAGTCGTCGGGCGGGGTCACGCGCGGGCTCTCAGATACAGCGGCGCGAAGGGTGACGCCTGGCGCAGTTCGATCTTCCCCTGCCGTGCGAGTTCGAGCGCTGCGACGAAGCTCGACGCCAGCGCCGACCGCCGGAGACGCTCGCCCGCTTCGGGGAGGAAGCTTTCGATCACGCTCCAGTCGATCCGTTCGCCGACCAGCATCGACACGCGCTCCAGCGCCGCTTCCAGTGTCATCACTTCGCGGTCGGCGACGACATGCATTACCGGCCGCGTCCGTGCGGAGATACGGCCGTACGCCGCGATCAGGTCGAAGATTTCCGCCTGCCAAGCGGCCTTGCGCACCGTTCGCAGTCCCTCGGGCGCGCCGCGCAGGAACACGTCGCGCCCGGTGCGATCGCGCGCCATCAGCCGCGCGCCGGCCTCGCGCATCGCACTCAGCCGTTCGAGCCTCAGTTGAAGCCGCAGCGCCAGTTCCTCGGGATCCGGCTCCGCTAGCGGATCGCGCGGCAGGAGCAACGCCGACTTCAGATAGGCGAGCCATGCCGCCATCACGAGATAGTCGGCGGCGAGTTCGAGCTTCAGCGCGTGGGCGGAGTCGACGTACGCTAGATACTGCTCGACCAGCGCGAGGATCGAGATCTTGCGCAGGTCGACCTTCTGCCCACGCGCGAGCGAGAGCAGCAGATCGAGCGGCCCCTCCCATCCGTCGAGATCCAGGGTCAGTTGCGCGTCGTCCATCGCCGGACGCTACAGCGCGCGCCGCCGAGCATCCACCCTCCACGTTTGACGACCGATTATATGAACCGTATACGTTTCATAAGGTCACGGCGGATGTGGGGTTTGAATGGGTATCGTGAAGATCGACGACGCGCTGCACGAGGATGCGCGGCGGGCGAGCCAGGTATTGTGCCGGTCGATCAACGCTCAGGCGGAGTTCTGGATGAAGATCGGCATGCTCGCCGAGGCCAACCCGACGCTGTCGTTCAACGATATCGTCACTGCGCAACTCGCCGCGGCGTCGGTGCGCGTTGGCGACAAAGCGGTTGCCTGAGATGGTGAAGACGGTGGCCGAACTGGCGCTGATGCGCGTGTCGGGCGCTTTGCTGGCGTCGGTGTTCGAGATGCTCGACGAGCAGGATCTGGCGGGGCTGTCGACGTTGCAGGTCAACGACATGGTCGACCGCTTCATCACTAACGACCTCGCCGCCCGGCCTGCGAGCAAGGGGCAATATGGCTTCGAATATGTCCTGAACAGCTCGATCAACCACGTCGTCTGCCACGGCGTGCCGAACCCGCGCGACATCATCCGCGACGGCGACATCGTCAATCTGGACATCACGTTGGAGAAGAACGGCTTCATCGCCGATTCGAGCAAGACGTATATGGTGGGCACCGTTCCGCCCGCTGCGAAGCGCCTCGTGCGGGTCGCGCAGGAGGCGATGTGGCAGGGTATCCGGCAGGTCCGAGCGGGCGCGCATCTCGGCGATATCGGCTTTGCGATCGAGCGGCACGCGAAGAAACACGGCTATGCGGTGGTGCGCGACTATTGCGGGCACGGCATCGGCCGCGAGATGCACGAGGAGCCGCAGGTGCTCAATTTCGGGCGTGCGGGGACCGGCATGACGCTGCGCGAAGGGATGGTGTTCACGATCGAGCCCATGATCAACCAGGGGACGCGCAAGGTGTCGACCGAGGATGACGGGTGGACCGTGGTGACCGACGACGGCAAGCTTTCGGCGCAGTTCGAGCATACGGTGGCGGTGACGCGCGGCGGGGTCGAGGTGCTGACGTTGCGCGGGGACGAGCGGGCTCGGGGGTTGGGGTGATCGCGGGCGCGGGGCCGTTCGCATCCCCATTCCGTTCGTGCTGAGTAGCGACTGAGCAGGCTCGTCAGAGCCGTATCGAAGGCGTGTATCGAAGCACAGGTTCCCCGCGCCAACCTGTCCTTCGATACGCCGCTTCGACAAGCTCAGAGGCTACTCAGGACGAACGGTAGTTAGCCCTCCGCTGAGCGTTCCCACCCCGGCGGAGGCCGGGGCCCAATTGGGAGACGGTGGTAACCGAGGATCGCACTCCGTTACCGCGACCTCTCCAATTGGACCCCGGCCTCCGCCGGGGGGGGGTGCACTAAGGAGGCGCGCTACGGGTGCCAAACCGGCCTAGGCACGCGCCAACAGCGCATCGCGCGTTGCAATCAGTTCTGCGAAGTCACCCTTGGCCACGCCGACCGACTTCATCGCCCGATCGAGCCTCCCGCGCGACGCCTCAGAGATTTCCCCCAGCCACCCGGCGATCTCGACCATCTCGTCCATCCGCGCCCAGCAGTCGAGCACCAGGTCGCAGCCCGCGGCGATCGCGCCCGCCGCCTTGTCGCCAGCGGTGCCGGACAGCGCCTTCATGTCGATGTCGTCGGTCATCAGCAGGCCGTCGAAGCCGATCCGTCGACGGATGATCTCGTCGATCACGATCGGCGAGAGCGTCGCGGGGCGGTCGGCGTCCCAGGCGTCGAAGACGATGTGCGAGGTCATGCCCATCGGCGCCTGGTTGAGCGTGCGGAACGGTTCGATGTCGACCTCGAGGTCCGCATCGGTCGCGGTGACGGTGGGGAGGTGGTGGTGCGTGTCGACCTTCGCGCGGCCGTGGCCGGGCATGTGCTTGACGACACCGACCACGCCGCCTTCGGCCAGCCCTTCGAGCGTCGCGCGACCGAGGGCTGCGACGCGCATCGGGTCGGAGCCGAACGTGCGTGAGGCCACGGCTTCGGTGGTGTCCGGCTGCGACACGTCGAGCAGCGGCAGGCAGTCGACGGTGATCCCGACCTCGCTAAGCATGACGCCGAGTGCCTGCGCGTTGGCGCGTGCCGCCTGGATCGCGGTCATCGGCGCGCGTTCATAGGCTGCGTCGAATACCGGGCCAGCGGGGAATGCGGGCCATTCGGGCGGTCCCATCCGCGCGACGCGACCGCCCTCCTGGTCGATCAGGATCGCGAGGTCATCGCGTCCGGCAAGCGCGCGGAGCGAGTCCGTCAGTGCGCGGACCTGCGCGCGGTCGACGATATTGCGCTTGAACAGGATGTAACCGGCGGGTTCGCACTCGGCGAAGAACGCGCGTTCCCGGGGCGTGAGGACGGGGCCGGACAGGCCGAAGATGACGGGCTTCATGTTTCGTCTTTATCCCAGCACCGCGGAAGGATCATCCTTCAATAATCCTTCGACACGCGGACGTTGGCGCTCTGGCGGCCGAGCGTGGAGATGCTCGACAGCAATGACAGCCAGCGGGTGACCTGGAACTCGACCTGCGTGGCGGAATAGCCCTGCCCGTCGGTGACGATCTCCGCGTAGAGGCGCCGGGTGACGTATTTGCCGGCGGCGATCGAGGTGCCTTGCCCGGTCTGTGGGTCCGCAGGGAGGATGCGGAGGCGGTCGAGCCCGGCGGCGCGGCGCACAGCGTTGATCGGGTTAAGACCGCTGCCGCCGCCCTGCAATGCCGCGACCGCCGCGGCCAACTGGAGAGCCTCGGGCGCGGACAGATTGGTGATCGACGTACCGAACAGCAGCCGTGAGAGCAGTTCGTCCTCGGGCAGCGCGGGCGTGCTGGTGAAGCCGATCTCGGGTTTGAGCGCGTAGCCGGTGACGCGGATCGATGCGCTCAGGCCCGTCGAGTCCGCGTTCGCCTCGATATCCAAAGCCGGGTTCGCCGGGACCTGCCCGTCGAAGCGGATTACGCCCCGCGCCAACTCGAACTGGCGACCCGCGAACTCGTAGTCGCCGCGGATCAGCGTGGCGCGGCCGGTGATCGCCGGGTTCTCGGGCTGGCCGGCGATTTGGAGGTTGGCAGACCATTCGCTGGTGAGGCCGAGGCCGCTGACCATGACCTGGTTCGGCGCGCGGGCCTTGATCGCGAGCGTCCAGGGCTTGGTCGGGGTCGCGACTTCCTCGCCGCCGTCGGGCAGGTTGATCTCGCGGATGTTGAGTTGGGGGACGGCGCTGGCGGCGGTTGCCTGGCCGAGGCGGTAGCGGCTCTTGTCGAGCACGACATCGCCGGCGATCGTGCCACCCGAGCCGTTCGACTTGAACGTCAGCGGGCCGGAGACGGTCGCGCCGATGTCGTCGCGGTTGATCATCACCGCCTTGTCGGCTTGCAGCGCGAGGTCGAGGCCGATCCCGGCGGCGGCGGCGAATTCGAACTGGCCGGTGCCGGTGACGCGGCCGCCCTTGCCCGCGTCCGCGCCGAACCGGTCGATGACGAGCCGCGATCCGCCGAAACGCCCGGTCGCCTGAACGTTGGTGAGGACGGTGCCGGTGGTGGCGCTCTCGATCCGTGCGCCGTTCGCCTGGACGACGCCGCGCAGGGTCGGGTTGGCGAGCGTGCCGACGACGTCCGCACCGATCGCGACCGGGCCCGACAGGTCGAACAACTCGACCCCGGTAAGACGCCAGAGCGTGTCGGCCGGGCCGCTGTAGCGGAGTTGTCCGAACAGGCGGGCGTTGCTGATCCGGGACGCGAGATCCCCCTGCCCCAACGGCGCGAGCTGGGCCTGGGCGCGGCCGATGGTCTTGCCAGCGGACGCGATCACCGCGCGCAGGCCGAGCTTGTCGGGGGAGAGCACCGCCGCGACGCCGACGTCGATCGGGCGTGACGAGAGGACAAGGCCGGCGCGGCTGAGCCCGCGGATCGTCACGTTCGCCTTGCCGGTCGGGGCGGCACCATTGGCGGTCGCGATCGTGAAACTGCCCGACGCGCTGCCGCTGAGACCGAGCCCGGGATAGGCGATGTCGAGGATCGCGAGCGGCATGCGCGTCAGGCTGGCGTCGATCGCGGTACTGGCGGCGGTGAACCGACCGCCGACCTGGGCCTCGCCACCCGAGAAGCTGAGCTTAGTCGGCGCGAGGTGCCAGCCATCTTCTTCCTGGGTCAAAACCGCCGGCGTGAGCAGCTTCAGCGGACGACCGTCGAGCGTGCCTTGCGCGGCGATCGCGTAGCTCGTGGCGGTGACCTGCGTGATGCTCTGGATATCGAACGCGCGGCCGCGGGAGCCCGCGATCGATGCCTTGATCGTGCCGACGCCACCGCGCAGCGATGCGGACCCGTTGAACCGAGCGAGGCTGAACGTGCCGCGGCGCAGACCGAGGCCGGTTGCGGTCGCCTCGATCGAGGTGCCGGCGGGATCGAGTAACGTCACGAAATCCAGCTTGCCCTGGCGCAGCGCGATGCCGTCGAGCGTCGCGGCCTTGGCGGCGAGATGCCCTTCGACGCGCTGTATCTGGCCGACCGGGCGGAACAGAAGCTCACCAGAAATACCGCCGCCCGCAACCGCGAGTGCGCCGTTGAAGCCGCCATCGACGACCGCGATGTTCCCGCTCGCCTTTGTGCCGGCAACGTTCAGCGCGGCGATGGCGATCGTCGCATCGGCGCCGGGCGGCAACAGGATCGCGCCGTTGGTGGTGAACGGCCCAAGCCGCGATCCGCCCGCCGCGGTGAATGCGAAGCCCTGCGGCGTCGGATCGAGATGCGCGCGGACGTTCGACAGCCCGAGTGTCGCGTTCGGGCTGGCGAAGACGAGGTCGAGCGTCGGCTTCTCGATCTGGCCGTCGAGCTTCAGCGTCACCGGGCCATAAGTCTGCTGGCGTCCGCCGCCCTCGGAATGGAAGGTTCCGTCGCGCCGACGATAGCCGTTGCCGGTCAGCCGGATCTGCGGCGCGGTGAGGACTAGGTTGGTGAAGTGCAGCACGCCGTCGGTCGTGCGTTCGAGGTTGGTGGTGATCCGCGGCAAGCCCCCTGCGAGGCTGCGGAAGAAGGCGTTGTCGAGCCGCACCATCTGCGCGCTGCCCTGCCCGATGACGCGCGTGCCGTGGCGGTTCGGTCCGGGGACCACGCGGAGCGTGGACTTGACGTCGACGATGCCGAGACCGGGGATCAGATAGCGGCCGAGCCCGCCGTTGATGCCGACCTCGAACTGGCCGTTGCGCAGGTCGACCGCGAGATTGATGCTGCCGGTGAGCTTGTCGGAGCGGAGCTTGAGCGCGTCGCCGGTGAGCAGCGTCGGCGTCACGCGGAGCAGGCCGTCGACCGACAGGTTGCGCAGGATCCCGCCCGCGACAGTACCGACTCCGGTCACCCGCGCCGCGGTGAAACGGATCGGTACGGTTACCGGTGCCGCGGACAGGCGGCCCTTGCCGGCGGCGTGCGCGTTCTCGAACCCGGTCTGGTCGAACGCGAAGCGGCTGGCGTCGAGGCGGTAGTCGAACGCCGCGGTCGCGAACGGGCCGTCGAGGATCGCGCGCAATTCCACCATGTTGCCGGTCATGTTGGCGAACAGCGCGGGCGGCCTCAGCAGCCGCGCCTTGATCCGCACGTCGCGATACGCGTTGGCGGCGAGATCGATGATGCCGGTCGTGTCGATCGCCAGCGCGGGCGTGCGCAGCGAGAGCTGGCAGTCGAGGCGGCGGTTGGCGAACCCGGCGCTGCCGTTGACGAGGATGCGCGGCGCGGTCAGCTTTTGCAGCCGCCCCTTGAGCAACGACGACGGCGCGAGCGTGCCCGACAGCGTGTAGCGCCCGGCGACCTGCGCGAGCGCGAGATCGACGACGCGCGTCGTGCCGACGATGCCGTTCGCGCGGCCGTTCCACTTCGCCCAGCTGCCGTCGCCGGTGACCGCGAGCGCGACCGGGCCCTTCGCCTTCACCATCCGCGCCAGCACGCCGCCCGCGGCCCCCTTCGCGGCGACGTCGAGGTCGAAGCGGTCGCGCGCGGGCTCGGCATCGATCCGGAGCTTCAGATCGTCGCTGCCGGCGACGCGCGCCTTGAGATCGACCAGCGCGCGGCCGGAGCGCATGTCGGCGCGGCCTTCGAGCGTCCCGATCCGCTCGGTCCCGAGCACGCGCTTCGCCAGCGTGAGGCGGCCGACCGAGAGCTTGCCGATATGGATGTCGAAGTCGGGCAGGATCGGGCCGCGGCTCTTTGACGGGCGCGTGCGCGGGGTGTGCGTCAGGATCGCGCGATCGACGATCAGCCGGCGGATCTCGAGGCGGTTCGAGAACCAGTCGAACGGCGACCAGTCGAGCGTGACGTTGGGCGCCTGGAAGACCAGCCCCTCGAGATCGTACACGCGGAGATCGGTCAGGCGGGTGTCGCCGTACAGCGAGCCGTCGATCCGACCGACCGTGAAACGCAGGCCGTTGGCGGTCTTGATCGCCGCGATCCGGTCCGCGACGAAACGGTGGCCGATGTCGGTGTCGACGATCAGCAACGCGGCGCCGACGATCGCGAGCAGCGCGATAACCGCGCTGACGATCCAGCGCCACCAGGCGATCGGGCGCCTTGCGCGGCGTTCCGGAAGAGTGACCTCTTCGGTCAAAATGCCTGCCCCAGCGAGACGTAGACGGCGATGCGGCTGTCGCCGGGCTGCGGGTTGATCGGGGTGCCGACGTCGAGGCGGATCGGGCCGAAGTTCGAATAATAGCGCACGCCGATCCCGGTGCCGTATTGCAGCCCGGTGAACTTCGGCAGCGGCGAGGTGTAGATATTGCCCGCGTCGAGGAACGGCACGATCCCGAAGCTGCCGAGGACGCGGACGCGCGCCTCGATCGAGAATTCGGTCAGGCTGCGGCCGCCGATCGGGTCGTTGTTGGGATCGCGCGGGCCGATCGACTGATAGCCATAGCCGCGCACCGACGCGCCGCCGCCGGCGTAGAAGCGGCGTGACGGCGCGACCTGATCGCGCGGGGCGCCAACGATCGTGCCGAGCCGGGTGCGCGCGGCGAGGACAACGCGGTCACCGAACGGCTGGTACACGCTGCCGTCGAACTGCGTGCGCGCATAGCCGAATACCGAGCCCTGCAACGAGACTTCGGGGCTGATCCGGCCACCAAGACGGAAGCCCCTGGTCGGGTTCAGCAGATCGTCCGAGCCGTCGTAATTGAGGCTGGTCGGCAACGCACCGATGAAGAAGGTGCGGCGACGTGGCGCGCCGGTCGAGAGGATCACGTCCTGCTCGTCCGACGCTAGCAGTTCGGCGCCGACCGACCATGTCCAGGTCTTCTGGAAGAAGATGTTGGTCTGGCGCTCCAGCGTGCCGGCGAGTGAATAGGTCTTCGCGTCGTAGGCATCGCGGTTGGTATGCGCGGCGGAGGCCTGGAGCGTCAGCACCCGGTCGCGTGCCTTGAAATTGTTGCGGCGGAAGACGACCGAGCCGAGCTGTTCCTGCGTCCCGAGCACACCGCGCAGCGTCAGCGCGCCTTCGGGCGGGAACAGGTTGCGGTGCGTCCAGCTGAGTTCCGCGCGCGCGCCTTCGCCAGTACCGTAGCCGAGTTCGCCCGCGACGGTATGCGGCGGCGCGCGATCGAGTTTCACGGCGACGTCGACGGTGTCGGGCGTGGCCCCCTGCACCGGTTTCAAGTCGACTGCGGACACTAGGCTGGTCTGGATCAGCGCGCGTCGGAGGTCGTCGAGCTTGGCGGCGTCGTATAGGTCGCCGGGCGAGAAGCGCGCGATTTCCGCGACATGGTCCGCGCCGAACACCCGATTGCCGGGTAGCGCGACGACCTGTCCGAACTTGCGCGCGCCGCCTGGTTGGACGGACAGGTCGAGCGTCGCGGTGCGGGTCGCGTGGTCGACGACGATCGCCGGATCGCCGACCTTGGCGAACGGAAAGCCCTCGCGGCCGATCTGCGTCGTCAGCTTGGACTGCCCCGCGACGATCGCGTCGGAATTGACCGGGTCTTCGGGCTTGATCCCGAACGCAGTCGTCAGCCCCGGCGCCTTGTCGCCTGCCGCGGCGATGCCGTCGATCGTAACGCCCTTGAATGTGTAGAGCGTACCTGGGGTGGCCGAAAGCACGACCATCGGTTTCGCGCCCTGTTCGACGCGCGTGACGACGTTGGAGTCGTAATAGCCTTCCGCGCGTAGCAGGCTGTTGAGCAGGTCGGCGTCTTCGCGCGCGCGACGATCGAGCTGCGCGGCGTTGGCGGCCTGGTGATCGTTCGCGTCGAGCGTCGATAGCTGCGCGAACCGCTGTCGCAGCAGCGCGTCGTTGATCCCGTCGATGCCGTCGATCCGCCAGGCGTAGCGGCTCTCCGCATTGGCATCGACCGCGGCGACCGTGGCGGCCGGGTCCATCGGCGACATCGCGAGATCGGGCCAGGCGACGCCGATGTCGGGCAGCGGCGCGAGCGGTGAATTCGGGTCGAGCGACATCGGCGTGTCGGCGGTCGGGCTTGCTTGCGTTTGCGTCGGCACGGGCGCGGTTTGTGCTCCTGCGGCACGTATGCCCGCGCAAGGTAGGGCACCCGCTGTCGTCAGAACGAAAAAGGCGGCGGCCGGCCCGGCTCGCCCGACGCGGAACACCATGTCCGGCTCCTAGCCGGGCTTGTCGTTGCGGAACAGTATCTAACGCCGTATTTCCGCCACGTTTCGTCCGGGCGGCGGATCGCGCTCGGCGTG
>Ga0247809_1000562_pt1 | contig 16983 bp, 28 predicted proteins | sample UWRJL104311B1_FD_180951 | JGI IMG/M metagenome (GOLD analysis project Ga0247809, IMG submission 180951) | Plant litter microbial communities from Arlington Agricultural Research Station in Wisconsin, United States - UWRJ-L104-311B-1 | ecosystem: Environmental > Terrestrial > Plant litter >...
CAACCAAGAGAAGCCATCGACTGACGCAATTTCGGTATGCTCATGCTCATGAGCACCCTCCGCCTTTGCTGGTGCACCACCTGGAGTAAATGGTGCCTGGTCTTCCTGTCCAGGACGAAATTCGGCCTTTCCTTCTTCTTTAAACAAGTATCAGCAACTCCCTCATAAATGTGAATACAAGATATGAAAGAAGATGATAAAATACGCACAAGAAGCGAGAGTTGCGAAAACGTGTGCAGGATTGGGAGATGTATTTATAGATCCACGTGGATACCTTCTTCTGGAACTGGGAGTTCGCCACTCTTGATGATCTTCACTGGGGAAGTTGGCTTGTCTCCTGGGTTCTTTGGGACGTTTTCAATCTTCTCGACAATATCGTAGCCCTCGAGGACTTCGCCAAAGACAACGTGTCTACCGTCAAGGTGACTAGGATAATGTTAGCACAAGAGACCATTGTCCACAACAGGCCACGTACCCTGGAGTAGAGGTGGTAATGAAGAATTGAGAGCCATTGGTATCCTTTCCGGCGTTGGCCATGGACATGAGACCCTTCTTGGAGTGCTTCAGCTTGAAGTTCTCATCTGGGAACTTCTCTCCATAGACTACCACAGCAATCAGCACCATCCACCCCATGTCAATCGCATATACATACTGGACTTTCCACCAGTACCATCACCTCTGGTAAAGTCACCACCTTGAATCATAAAGTTCTTGATAACACGGTGGAACGTAGAACCCTCATATCCAAAACCCTTCTCTCCAGTAGCCAAAGCTCTAAAGTTCTCGGCAGTCTTTGGTGTAGTCTTGCCATAGAGACCGATGACGATTCTCCCCATGGACTCATCCCCGTGATTGACGTCGAAGTAGACCTTGTGTGTAATCTTTGGACCTTTGACGGCTTCGGCGGTCTGGGCCAAGTAGACAAAGACTACGGTGAGGATGAGTAGTGCAGAGACTACGAATCGATGAAAGGAAAACATGTTGCAAAGATGTGAATGGAAGAAGCAATTCTTATTGTTGATATTATTGTTTACGTCGAAAGTCAGAAGAAAGGAATTGACTTTGAGATATAAAAGGAAGAAGGAGGAAGTGTGTTTCAAACATGGACCTTTGAGGTGGAGGACAAAGCTCACCCACTACGTTTCGTGTGAGGGGTCCCTGCAAGGTGGTCACTTCTCCCCATAATGTATGCCAAGATATTTTATATCGAGGATCCACTATGTTGACTTGGGGAGTAGTACGTGCAAATTGAAGCTGTACGTTCACAACATACAATTATATATCAATCAATCCTACCCAGGCGCACTCTCTCAGACTCCGGACGCAGATAGGCACAAGCAGTCAAGATGGTATGTTTGAGGTGATCAAGTACGAGCAATCAGAATTAATCTCATCGCACTCATAGGTCTTCTTACACGGAAACAATTTCTTCGACAACACCCTCATAAGAGTGAGTCCCATCAGTCCTCCACCACTATACGCATGAACGCGCCATACTTACCACCCTGCAGAAAGCCCTTCAAACATTCTATGGCATTGGCCAACAACACTCGTCACGGATCCTCGCCAAACATCACATCTTCCCACGCGCTCGAGTCGGAGATATGGACAACAAGACGATAGCAGCACTTACGGCAGACTTGACGAACATGAAGATAGAGAACGAGTTGAGGAGGGAGGTCAAAGATAACATTGGTCGATTGAGGGATATGGGAACCTATAGGGGGAGAAGACATGCCATGCATTTGCCTGTACGAGGACAAAGGACGCGAAGTCAGGTATGTTTTGAGTTTATGGATATGTGAAGCATAGAGCTTGCTGACAATGAATTTAGATCGCGACTTCGCGGAAGCTCAACAAGGTGGATAGACGTGGATAGACGGTTTTGGAATGGTCTTGTACGAATTAGAAAGCATGGTTGGCGCAATGGTGTATGTATATCATTGTAGAATATTGTGAGCACTGAATGGTATGCTCTCTTCATCTTAAGGGGAAGTGTATAGTTTGTACTGTTTATATGCAATGGACGAGTGGAGAGCGAACGATCTGGAGCAGGTAAGAGTACATGTCTGGAATGGAATCATGTAGGGAAATGAAATCATTCCTAAACTGCGAAATCGAATTGAGAAACATCAGCGTATATAACTCACCGGGTTTCCAGCTTTCCACATGTCATGGCGACAACTTACCTCTCGTCCTGGGGACCACCACAGAAGTGGTCCTTCTGCGTCGGGTGGAGTCCCCTCACGATCCTCCATTCACGTTTGTTGCCGGACAGCTCTAAGGTACTTGTAGTATAGCCCCTCGGTTCTGCCTCGAGCGAACTGAGGTGTCGTAGCCTCGGTTGGTGGTCATTCGTCATTTGTGGATCGTTAGGAGTTCTACTGGTCTTAGTAGCGAAATGCTGGCCTTTCGTGTCTTCATCTTCCTGCTGCTGTTGAGCTCGGTCAAGTCGATCAATCCTTTTGTGTTGACGAGAACGACCGCTGGAGCAGGTACTAGTATAGGTGAATGAGTAGCACAAACCATTGCTTCATCAAATTGAGCAGATGTGAGCACTAGATCGTGAAGTAAAGGCTCATCGAGAGTGAAATCGTGTTTGCATCTCAGGTCCTGCGACTTTGCCTCTTGCAACACCAGCTACTTTTCAAGCTGAGCTCGTCGTTGAGCGAACGACTGCGTCGTGAAAACTGTACCCGATACTTTCCTTGTATTTGGTATCATATTGCTGGTCTTATTGGAGAGAATGAGTGAGCAGTTTACTAACGGTCAACTAAGTTACACAGATATACCCCCAGAGTGCCAAGCTATGATTCATGCGGAGAGGGTGACAAAGTGAACTGTGATCACCTTGTTTTGTCACTTTCCAGTGGGGGATTTGACAGTAATCATGTTCCGGCGAGGTTTTCTAGGCGTCCCTTCATATATACTCTGTTGCCAGCTCTAATGTCCTCAGTACCCATCTTTTCCGGTGACGACACCATATGCTCCTCCTCCCTTACCAAACATCTTCTTGAGGTCTTCCACGATATCTTGAGGTTGCTCCTATATTCTGTCAGCTATCAATTCCCCTTCTATCTTAAAACTGGAACTTGCCCAAGCACCAAAATGACCACCTTTCTCACTCTCGCCAATCAAGACAACCTTTCCCATGGCACTCAACCACCCTTTCGGCAAACTGGCCAACTCCTTGGGAAAGTACCTGAATCCCAAAGGCTGATCAACCCAACCCTGTAATTTCTTCGTTGTCCACACCTTCTCATTTTTGGCCTCCTTGTAGATATTTCCAGCAGCACCAGCACCAGCATCTGAGAACCAATATACTGAAATCCAAGTCAATATTTCATCATCGCTCCATGGATAATCATCGGTCCAGATATCCAGCTTCTCGTAGATGAATGCAAGTAAACCAACTGGGGAGTCCTCCAAGGAAAAGGCGACGGTGGTAGGCTTGGTGGAGAGAAGTGCCAGGTAACCTGTATCACCTCCTTTTGCGGTCTTCTGAGCGTTTGCGAGATCTTTGGCTTCGCGAGGGGTATAGAGTTTCAAGGCATGCTTGAAGAGTGATGTTGCTGCAATCAATGGACTGGCCGTAAAGGATGGGAATGCTGCATAAGGCCAGTTGGTGTGGAGTGCCTTGACGTGCTTTGGATACAGATGTGCAAGGGCTCTTGTTATTACGAAGCCCCAATCGCCGCCTTGGGTTACATATTCATCATAGCCCAATGCGAGCATGACCTTGTGCAAGGACTCTGCATACTGTGGGACAGCAAACCCTTTCTGCGCCCTGTTAGTACAAGAGTTATATATAATAAAGGTTACAAACCTTTGAAACACCTGCGCTGAAGCCGTAATTTGGCAGCGAAGGTGCAACGATATCTTCCCAGCATCAGTAGCTACATTCCGGTCCCAAGCTGACAGGCATACTCACGAAAAGCAGGTCCTTCCACACCATCTTTCAAAAGTGGCAATAATTTCGAGACCTCCAAGAAGTTTCCAGGCCCTTCTCATCACATCAATATTAGTCTCATCTGATCCGATCCTCCCAAATCACAAACTTACAGCCATGGACAAATAGCAAAGGAATGGCGCCCTTTACACTACTCTGCTGATGAATAAAGTGAATATCGACTTCGCCAAATCCATCAACATCGACGAGAGTCTTGAAATGTGGAAATTCATTTAGACGTGCTTCTTGTTTTTTCCAGTCAAAACCATCGCGCCAATATTGTGCCAGCTGCCTGACCTTTGGACTTTTGTTTGAATCAGCAACCTTACTCGATAGAGACAGTATGCATAGCGTCAATGATGCTGGGAAAGTGTCAACAACTTACACAGAAGCGCCATACTCAGTACCAGCCTCAGGGTCGGCAGGGAAATCAGCCAACTCGAGTTTCTTATGGAGCCGCGAGATGCGCTCATCAGAAACGTCAATATTGTACGGACGAATTGTCGCCATATCTCCTAACTTTTTTACTTACAACTCAGAATGAAGAGAAAAATTAGAAATGCCCAAATCAGAAAAGAAAGCACGTCAGAATTAACGTCGGGGCACTGCCTGTAAGTATATCTTTTTGGAGATGCTCATACGCTTGGCGAGTCGGGACGACCGACCAAAGTGAGATACTCGAGCAAGGGTGCTGAGTTGTCTTGAATCATGTCTGTTTCGGCTTTGAAGTATCGAGCATTGGATCTGTGCTGGAGAGGTTCACTATGTAGCAGCATGATGATTTAACATGACTTTTGATGTGATGAATCTGTCATGGCTTAGCTCAGAACTGAGCTCTCTATTCATATGAATTGCGAAGGAGACTGCGATTGATAAATCCACCGATCCATTCATATCTACTCATACTGTGCAACCCTGTATGTACAGTTGCTTCTCATCCAAAGCTACCTGTAATGTACAGAGGCTGCGTACCAAAGTTGGGATGCCACGATAAACCACCACGCTACGCAAAAATGCCACAGTTTCAACGCCAACCAATGCTGACACATTCAATGCTCCTACGTTCCAGTTCACTCCAAGAATTACAATGCCAGTTAAATACTCAAGAGAAACGATCAAAATGCTTCGTGCCTGCTTCGCCTCTGCTCAGGCACATCGAACATCTCGTCTAGATAAGCTGTTAGTGGTCTCTCATGCGATTGATTGCTGCGATTGAGGGCTAACGTGCTGGAGCTGTGCATTCCAGGCTCGTCCTGGTAAAGTCCAGGGGACTCCGGAGGACTTGGTTCCACGCTTCTCGCTCGACTATATCCTTGAGACTGTCTGTTTAAATTTGTCATGGAGATCGCAGGTCCTTGCCCCAATGAGACGTGCGATTGATTATTGCCTGCTGTAGATGCGCCTGCCGCGTAGTATCCTGCAGGCAGATAATTAGAACCACGATTGCCAGGATTATTTATGGCTGCACCAGCAGTGGGTGAGAAGAAGAGTGATGCAGCTGAAGCGGCGTTTGGAGCCATAGACGACATGTTCGACTTCTTGCCCGCCTTTTTCCCGGTACCGGCAAGATCATGTATCGAATCGCGATCTTGGTATTGAGAATAGACCGGTGCCGAGTTTTGTCCAAACAGTGCTTTGGTATCACTCATCATGTTGTGATGTGCCGCACGTTTGACGGATCTATGAAGTGACCATGCAACAAGCGCTCGCCATAGAAGCACACTCATAGCGAGGAAACCGAGAATGGCGCCAACTGCAATGAACACGGTTCCTTCTGGTAGCGAACTCGTCTTCATGTATGGAGCACCAGCAAGTGGAGGAACAGAAGCGGGTATGATTTTGTATGCGCCTGCTAGGGTTGGCAGTCCTGAAGGTAATCCTGCATCATCAGCGTCACCTGAAGAGCCTGTGATTGTTGGCACTGCTGCCGTTTGGGTATCCTCCACGCCTCCAGTGATCACGCTGGTCAATGAGGCCGTTCTTGACGGGCCATTCGTGACGGTGCCAGTTCCACTTGCGGTTACTGAAGCGTCGGATCGAGAACTTCGGGCGGCAGATTCTTCTGCTATCGCGCTGGACAAGTTGGGCAACCCAGTAAGCTGTGCTGATGTCGCAACAAGTAGGAGTGACCCTGCTAGGGCGGTAGAAAAGCGCATGTTTTCGTGCGGCGGTGTTTGCGTATTTGTCTGAAGTTATCTTTCCGCGTTGAACAGGTTTCTAATCAAAGCGTCTTCCAAGAGAATGTACGCAGTAGGCTTTGCGAACGTTGTTTTCGAGCTCGTGGTTGTACAGATGCTTATTGAATCGAGGAGTATTAAGGACAATCGAAATCGCTCAGTAGTCGTACTCTGAGGGATATATTTAGAAGCCGACTCTATGGGAAGATCTGTCGAAATTAAGCAAGCGAGCAATCTATTGGATCGAAGTAGGTATGAATGTATGCTACGGATTCGTTGACGAGTGACCGAGAAGGAGTAACAAGTGAAACCAAGGAAAACAAAGCCGTGAAGTAACGAGTGACAGGGTATATGGTATCTGTTGAATGCAAGCAATGTCGAGATAGAAGATGATGTCGTTGTCGATATTGAAGTTGAGTAAGGAAAAGAGAAGAAGAAAGGAAGTCGTCGTTGTCGTTCAATTCCATCAATCAATGTCTTCTTAATGGCCCCCTTCTCCAAGCAAAGATCGCCGCTCGTGTTGTGACGGACTAGAGACCCGCTTATTTTGTCCCTGGTCTTGGCGACTGTGTTTATTTTTATATTTCAGTACATGACCGAGTCTCTGCAGGGCATTTTTCACAGCATCAGGACTTTCACCTTTTACATGTAAAATTTGTTGACCACTTACAGAACGAGATACTACTATACTGTCGTAATGCTTGAATTGAATGCTACGAAGCTTGCTTGCAATGTTTCCAGGTTAATACGTGTCTTCACTCCCTGCCGTGCTACTTAATGTACCGGTCCGTTGATCCCTGTCACGTTGGAAAAACTGTTGCTCCACTATAAATTGTGAAGATAGAGCTTATCGAAAAGTGACTGCCACCATCAGTAATGCTGTTCAGTTGCAAGTCATCTCGTCACCACAATCTGTGTGTCATTCCTCTCGAAGCTTCGCCATACATGAAGCAGATTGAGGCAACATTGAGGCTCTTCAACATAACCAGTAAATCTCTCCGAAAACAGACCGCACCGTCACTGTCTATCTGAGGGTAGTTGAGGGCGACAGCAACAAAGACCAGTCATGGGCCAGGCCAAACGAGTTCGCAAATTCGGCGCAGTGAAGAGAATTATCGGCCAGAACGATGCACGACTGAAGAAGAACCAGGCAAAGGGTGAGGAAGAAGCGCAGAAGAAGGACAAGGCAGCAGACGTTGTGCGAGAAGTGTATGTCAAGTTTGCTGCAGAAGCAATACTTGCGTATGGTTGCTAATCTGCATGTAGTCCTCAAGTCTCATCCGCTCTCTTCTTTCAATACAATACCGCCTTGGTACCACCATACTCGGTACTCGTTGATACCAATTTCCTGTCACATACGTAAGTACTACCTACTACCACCATCCGTTGTCCTCACATAATACTAACTTCGACCCCAGGGTCCAACGCAAACTTCCTCTCCTCGAAACACTCATGGACACATTCTACGCCAAATGCTTTCCCATCATCACCTCCTGCGTCATGGCCGAATTAGAGAAACTTGGTCCCAAATACCGCATCGCATTACGGATAGCAAGAGATGAGAGATGGGTGAGGTTGCAATGTGATCACAAAGGCGTCTATGCGGATGATTGTATTGTCGACAGGGTGCAAAAGTCAAAGATCTATATCGTTGCTACGAACGATAGGGATTTGAAGAGAAGGATCAGAAAAGTGCCTGGTGTGCCCATCGTTAGTGTGGCCAGGGGAAAGTATGTCGTCGAGAGGTTGCCTGATGCTCCAGAGAAGTGAGGATGTGTGCGAAGGGGATCAAAGTCTATACGTGCATGTTACTTGGTCGGCGTTGCGGTGCCATATTGGGTGAACGATTGTTGCATTATAAGGAGTTTAAGGAATACCACATCTCACCAGACGTCAATGAAGATGACAGTCAAGACGATAGTCAAAGACTGATTTCTGCATTTTTTCTCGTTTATACAAGGTGTGCCTCAGTAGCATACACTAGTAGAATCAGTTGTCTGCTTCTGAGTTCACAGAAGGCTAGAGAATACACAAAGAGACGGAGGCTTCTGCACGGCTTCATTTTCATCATATGATATGCCTTCCATTCCTTACAAAACAAGAATTACGCTAACACAAATTTCTACAGCACTCCAACTGTCATACAATACGTCACAATACAAGGCGCCACACTCGCCCTTCTTCCAAAACTTGACTTGTCTATTGCTGCTTCTTCTGTCCCTGAGGACCCATTTCCTTCTCAAATGCACCATAAGAGACTTGTAGGTTTGCAATAGCGTTCAGACCGACTCCCAGAATAGACAAAAGGATAATCCCAACGAGTAGACCCATGAAAAGCCCTGCATATAATGATCAGTGACGTCCCCAAAATCAATTCATTCACACATACCAGGAGTCAAGAATTGGTACTTCTCAAACAATGGTCTCTGATCGCCCCTTGATGTAGAATTGCCCTTTTTCTCGTTGAGATTGCGCTTCAAATCCATGTGAATAGCGTCATCAAAGATAGCTTCATAAACTGGGTTGTCTACTTCTTCTTGATCTAATCTTGTCGCTGGGGTTGACAGAAGAATGAAGGTATAGCTGTGGTGCATAGACAAGTCCTTCAGGACATTTGCTTGTAGTCCAGGATCTGTTACTGATGGTTAGTATCTTTGAAATAATGTAGATCCAACAAACCCTTCACACATACCACTCTTGCCCGATTTCTCTTCACTCTGCGTCCATCCACCGACTGCAACCTCCCACTGTGCCGTAACCATCTCCCTCGCACCATACCTAGCTCTATCGATGAACGCGTTGTCTACCACAGCGCCACACTTCTCCTGTGCAAGCTTGACTAGCTCTTCCCTGTCCCCAGCCTCGAATCCTACGACTTCTGAGACGGCCAAGTGCGATTTCGTAGATTTGTCCTCTAGCAATTTCCTCAAATGTGGTGAGCTTCGTGTGAGTGAGGAAGCGGTAAGTTCTGGTTGCGAAATGATATAGTATTTCTCGGAATCGCATCTACTGATGACATCCTTTGCAGCTTGCAGGACGGAGGAGGAAGATTGCAGCTGCGCGGTAGAGACTGATGATAGCGAATCTGGGAATCTAGCAGTGTATCGGTGGTTAGCAAGATGAGCTCTCGATATTCACATTCGCGACTGGCTGGAACTTTAACTGTAGACGTACTGCTTGTTTGAGAACATCAGAAATGGACTTGTGTTCTTGAAGGCATTTGCAGAAGCAGCGCATGCTACGACTGCTAGTGTTGAGAAGTGCATTGTGACGCAGTTGTATGTATCAATGAAGAAGTAGTAGTGATTCTGAGGACTGCGATGATGTATGGCAGAGGTCTTGGCACATGCCGCAGATTGTATGGGTATCAAGAAAATAATTGCTAGAGTCGAACGACAACTTTTCGACACCGATCAACGGACAATTGCACAGCCGCCAACCGCGATAATGTCTACAGACTTTATACAGCCTGGAATCTTCAACCACCCGCGGCCAAAGAAAAGCGTTCTACCACCTCCAAACAAGCGCAGAAGAATCGACCATAAAATCGAAGAGATTTCCTTCGATGACAGCAAGAGGGAGGACTACTTAACTGGGTTCCACAAGCGCAAAGTTCAGAGAATCAAGAGAGCGCAGGAGGAGAATGAGAAGAAACTGAGGGAAGAGCGGAGGCAGATGCGGAAACAGGTAATTGATGCTAGAAATACTGCTCCTGAAGGTGTTCCTAATATGTGCAATCTAGTTGCGTGAAGAGAGGAAAGAGGAGTTGGAAGAGCACGTAGAAGCTGTCAACAAAGCTCTTCGAGACGTGGCTGGTCTGGATAAGACAGATGCGGATGAGGACGATGATGTTTGGGGAGGGATTGAGGAAGCAGATGAGGACAAGATAATCCTACCGTCTGTTGATCATGAAGAGGAGTATGTGGATGAAGATCGATACACAACCGTCACAGTAGAGGCCGTTGACGTATTCAAAGATGGCTTGCATAGGATCGCAGACGAAGATGAAGATGTGGAAAATACGCCGAAACACTGGAAAGCAACAGAGGAGGATGCAAAGCCTAAGAAGAAATGGCCGAAGAAGGAGAAGCCTAAAAAGTTTCGCTATGAGAGCAAGGTGGAAAGACGAATATCTCGTGGCAAGCAGAAGGGCAAAAATACTGCCAAAGCTGATGCCAGACGAGATCGGTGAGTGTCATGAATTGAGAGTAGTTATAGTCGGAAGAGATACCCCGAGGAATAAGTCTGTCAATTTGGATTTTCTCATTGTGCACATCCCGCAAGCAATGCTATCTTGGACTTTGCGCGTACTTGCAAATTTCCTCGCAGCATACAGCTCATATGTAAACCATTATGCCCGCTAACATACCATAACATTTATAAACAAGCAAACACTGGAGCATGAGCCACCTGGCCGGCCCCATTGTGAACATTGTCCTCTTACATGTTTCCAATCTCCTGTTGGAAATCCTCGAGCTCCTTGTGAACAGCTGCATACTTCTTGGCCATCTCCTCGTACTTGGACTCCCATGCATCACGGTCTTGCTCGAGCGCTTGAACCTTGCGCTCGAAATGTCCAGCTTTTACATCAGTTTGGCGGAGTCTGAACAGAGTTAGTAATCCATGGCCAGATATGAGATTGCGAAACTGACTTTTCATTGGTCTCGCGAAGACTCTTGTCAGCTTCCTCAGCTTCCTCCTCCAAAAGTTGCAATCTTCGTTGAAGGGACTCGTTTTGTGTAAGTGCAGTTCCACTCACGCCCTCACGCTCCTTGTGATCCTTGACGTGACCCTCAAGTTTTTCGACTTCAGCCTCGAGTTGGGTGTTCTTATGTTGGAGGGACGTAATCTCGTGCTCCTTCTGGAGATTTTCTTGCTCGAGTGACTTGATGCTCTTCTGGAGCTCCTCGACCTTCGCAGAAGCCTCGTCGGCCTCGATGCGGAGGGAGTTCATTTTCTACAAGAAACATCAGTATCGACTTCTGTGTGAGCACCATGTGTATTGTCGTCGATTGTTCTGCGTAACAATCAAGAGTGGTCTTGTCACGAATGGCGGGGTTGTGTGTGGGAGCTTTTACTGACCTCCTTAATACGATCCATGTTGACGGCGGTTGTCAAATTTGTGTATACAGTGATTATTGGTGTTTGACGTAGAATGTGTAGTAGAGGGCGAGTGAGGATGAGGAGGCTGTTGATTATTATTTGTTGGGATGAAGGAAGTAAGTAAGTAGTTGTAGTAAGATCAGGAGCAATCACAAGAACATTTGGGGACGCACATGGAAACATGGAGGGGAGGTAACGACAAGGGGTGTGTTCTTGGCAGTCGAAACTCGCGGCTTCCAGTCTTGGGGTCGGTGTGAAAGTATCGCGTTGTCGTGTCAACCAAATCAACAAATGAGGCTGTCTACCAAACAGACTTGGCAGGAGCTCATTTCGACAGGACGACATCATTGCTTTGGATAACATCAATATTTCGAATCAAAAGTCACATAAGCACTCAGAGGTACCTACTGTATCACGTCTCCCAACATGTTCGTCGCACGCGATCAGGAGAATTTAGTCCATGGTCATCAACAGCTAGCAGCATCAAAACCACTCAATCATGGCACCAAAGGGCTGCAACCAAAAACCCCAGGAAACAAATATCCCAAGACACCTTTGAAGGTGCCTTTGAATGACGAAAATGCTGGAGGTGGTTTTGGAGGTAAAGGAAAGGCGTTAGAAAATTTCGTTCTTGGAGGAAAGAAGGCCACTTTCGACAAGAGCGCGTTTGTTACTCCTGTTGGTAAGTTGTGCTGATGCACCTATGTAGTACGCGGATGACTCATACATATAGGTCCTCGAGTTCGTGCCCCATTAGGAGCAAAGACAACCAATGCGAAAGCGAAAGCATTCCAGACGCCGACTGGTAACGCGCCGCTGAAAGAAGCCGAGAATACAAAGCCACAAGCTAGCACACGAAAACCGAAAAGAGTCATTCATGCAGATACTGTTAAAGTAGAGGTCTTTGGTGATGAGAGCCCCCTCAGAGTCGACAGAGAGGTTGAATACTGCCCGCCGAAGCCACAAGACTTACCGTACGAATCAGAAGACTTCCCAGTCGGCTGTCTTAATTACGAACCATTAAAACCAGAGAACCTCACCAAGGGTATCTGGCGGGCGTACCACAAGAAACAGGTCGATGCAGAAGGATTGACAGAGGCGGATCGTAGATGGCAAGCCGAGAACGAGGAGAGGAACATGAAAGTTGATGAAGCTATCTTGAAGTCTTTGGAGGAGGATTGGGTTGTCGGCGACGAACCAGAAACATTTGCTTTCCGGCAGAAGAAGTCCATCCCATCACAGGCAAACGTAAAAACCTCAACGAGACCAGTCCCTTCGACCCTCAAAGCACCTCCAACAGTCACCTCCCGGAAGGCGGTTTCAGCGCTTGGTCTACCAACCAAGCCAAAAGCTGTACCTATTACTACTAAGATACTCGCTAAGCCCAAACCAAGTTTACCGTTTCCGTCACGGGCAGCCCCAGCGAACTCGACCACAATGGCGAAGCCATCAACTATGCGCCACAATGCTGCAGTTGCTGCATCCAAAAGTACAATAGGCTACAGCAAAGGTCGCTCCGCCTCTGGTGTAATCCCTCCTCAAAGAAGACAGGGGGGAATGACCAGGAGTGCTAGCAATGTCTCGGCAATCTCTGAAATTACAATTACCCCGGCACGCTTTGCGCAGCATGAAGAGCGCGAAACAAAGCGTTTGCCATGGCTTGCTGCGTTCGAGGCAGATGATGAGAATGTCGAACCGTTACTGAAGGGTAGTTCTTACGAGAATCTGAGGAGGTTTGATGAGGATGAGGAGGAATTTGTGATGACGCTAGGTTCATAAAGATGCGTTGTCTGCTGTGAAGTGTTACAGAGAGTCCATGAGGCAATTTTCTTGTATTGGCCTTCTCTTATGAGAATCTGAGCCTTGAAATAATTTGACAGGATGGCAGCGATTTTCGAGATACCACATTTGTTAAGTACAAAATAAAATATGTATGTGCAAACATAATTACAGAATCAACGCTGAATAGCCACAACAAGCACAAATGACACAATGTGTGCTCTCTTCACTTAAGCTTACCATTACAGGTAGAGGTACTCATTTTATCTACATACCGCGTCAACTAGAGTGAGAGCTTTCACACACAGTGATGAAGCACTACTAGATATGGAATAGAAGGTGTGATCACAACTTGATGTCCCTACCTCCCTACGTGCTTGCTCAGACTTCCCTACTACGACTTGATGAATGTTTGGTCAATGCCTATGGTGGCTAATCACTTTGTCGTCACAAATCCGGCAAAGACCACTAATAGAGAAAGTAATAAAGCTGCTATACCTGGACTCATCACAAGTTCACCACAAGGGATTTCCATTCTCAAGCCATGTATCATTCATTCATTCTATTGTCCTCAAAATTACATGACATTGTCATCACAAGATGCCAAGAAAGAGGTTGGTTAGCGCGAACATCAAGAAAGTTGCTTGGTAGGTCAACGACGAGCCTCGCAATTCTAACAATGCACCACCGTCACTTCCTTCCACTCCAATCATTTCCCCATCAACTCGTACTTTTCGATCTCGCTTTGCGACCGCAATATCATCACGTCCGTCAATTGCTCGACTCCTTCTCTTACATCTCTTCATCCATCAAATCCCCCCTAAACACGAGTCGCGTGGACTTTGACACCAAGTATCTTGTGTCGCGACCTCCTCTACATCTGCAATCTTCATACCAGGTAGCCTTGAATAAGTGATCGATACAAAGTATGGTGGTTGGCAAACGGAGGCAAGGCTCAGAATACTCCTGAGGGACCATGTCTCGTGCTCCTTCGGGCAGCTTTGCGCAATATTTCCCGTCCGCACCTCGCGCTGCTCGAGACAAGGCAAAAGAAAGGGAGCGATCGAAGCTGCATATCTCAGAGTCCTCCGCGACCGTTGAACAACCGGAGCTACATGGTACGTACCGATCGCCAAAAATCTCACACGCTGTGTCCCCTTGCGTCACTGGATGCTAATACCATATGTAGAAATTGGCCCAGTGGCAGATGAATCGGAGAGAGCTGGTGATATTCTCAATGGAGTAGGTTCAGCGAGCTCCCATACAAGCACGGTGTCGTCTGTTTTCAGTGCGCCTACGCAGCACCACAATATGACCACAATGGCTTCTCTCCACAACATGAGCAGTTTCACACCTCTCACAAATCACGATTCTTCCCCATTACGCGTATCAAGTCCGAAGTCCAGTGCTGCTGCCTTCAATTCTGCGCATACCGTTGACGATAGCCTGGACTTGTACAATGATTCTGAAATTGCGCAACTTACTTTGGAGGGGCCAATAGCGACCAATCGAATCCTTGCTCGAGATCCCGCGAAGACAGTCAAAGGACAAATCTGTACATATAATCCAGAAGTCGATCGCACTCCAGGCATAGATGGAAAGAAGAAGACAAAACCCATATATGAGGATTTTGGGGTAGTATGTATACATAATCTGCTGGGGAAGCGTCATCTCAATGTGTTTGGCTAATAGTTTTGTAGGAAGATGACGCTCCCCCAGCAGATCCAAGGTTGGCAAAGGGTGGTCGCCTTGGGTATATCAACACAGATTTCCATCTCCCAGGATCGCGCTTGCGACATGCGCCTTATCTGTTGAAACCGTATGCTTATGATCCACGAACATCACTCGGCGCGGGTCCACCAACACAGGTGGTCGTGAAGGGGTACGATCCCTTGATCAATTTCTCGAGCGTTTCTGCGGTCTTCACATCATTCGGTGATGTTGCTGAAAGTAGCAATAAACTTCACCCTGAATTGGGTGTCTGTCTTGGTTTTGGGACCTTTCGATATCGTGACAGTCGGACGAAGGATGGTCGATTCATTCCCGCAATCGAAGCAGCCAAGATGGCCGTGCGCAAGGGCAACAACACTAGGATTGGCACGAAGAACATCATCGTAGAATTTGATCCTGATGGGGTGAAGAGTAGGCGATTGCTGGAAAGCGCTGAGAAGGCATATCATGTTTCTGCTGCACAAGCCAAAGTAGTACCGTCGAAGATTGCAGAGACCGCAAAGTCATCAGGTCCACCGCCGACAGCACCACGAGGGCCTGCGGCGTACGCTCAGCGTGCTGTACTACGAACGCCAATGCCGATGTTTGCTCAGACACCTGCTCCAGCAACAGTGGCGGTGCCAACAGTACCAACGAAGCCTCGTTCTCAGCGTGTGGTCGAGGAGACTGGACTGGCGCGGGCTCTTGCCAATGTTCCTTACCTATTCATCCCAGCAACATCAGTGCCTACTATGCCGACTACGATACCGCATATGAAGAAGAGGATGCGACATTTTTACCCTGACGATGTTGTCATGGATCGTACGGGATACTTTATCGCCTTCCCAAACACAGCGTCTGGACGCAGTTACATGAAAAGATGCTACGAAAGTCTCAATCGAACATTGATGTTCACATATACAATGGAGATGGAAATGTTCATCAACAGTACCAGTGGGTCACGGGATGTCATTGAGACCCAGGATTGCGGATCACGCAAACGTAGTCGCAGTCCGCCTCGCCAGAATCAGGAACAACTCGAGAAGAACGACGCAGCGGCCCGACAGAAAGAAGAAGAAGCCGATTTGGAAGAAGAGCGTAAGGAGAGAACAGAGAATTTCGACCCGTCTCGAGAAGCTATTGAGATCATAAAGCGAGAGCTAAAGGCACAGATTATGGGCAATGTTCGAGATCGGATTGCTAATCCTTGCTTGCACTCCTTCATGGACCCCGTGAAACACCTCACAAAAAGACGTAAACTCAATCTTACGGATCCCTCAAATCTCCAGCTGCACTTCATCGATATCGAGGAAGAGGGTGACCGAAGCCCTGGCTTTGCTACCCCTAGTTCGCAAGCTGATACTTCGGATCGTCGCGTCGGGATTACTGGCAAGCTGAATATCTCCAGTCTGCCTCGTATTCGCAAGAATGCAAATGCAAAGAAGGTCGTTGTCAAGGATAGTCGTCGGAAGAAGAGCAAGGTCAGGCTGCTCCAGCACCGAGTGGTGGACAGTGATGACGAAAATTCTGATCGTGAGGATCGCACAGCAGAGCCTGAGTCGAGATCTAGAAGTCGTATTGTTTCGGAGGACGAAGAATCTGGCGACGAAAACTCCATGCTGCGTGTTCCCCGGTCGCACCGTGACGATGCTTCAGTGGACACGCCCGAAGAAGACTTCAGCGATATGCCAGATGATACGAAAGAAGCTTCCAAGAAACGTAAACTGGACGCCGCTAGTGAAGCCGCACGAAAGCGTCAAAAGAAATCCGACGAGGAACTATTCGGCGTGGCACCAGAGCAGATTGAGACCGATTTACTGGGTGACTCGGACGCTACAAAAGCCGTCGACGATGGCCATGTCGAGACTGAAGAGGAATCGCGGGCTCGTAGGAATCTTGCCAAATCAGCTAAGAGGAAGAAGTCAAAGAAACAGATGTTCGAGGAGCGAGAGGCTCTCAAGCGACAGCAAGAGGGCGTTTACCTGCAAGAAGTGGTCAGAGATGTTAGCGAGTCACCTGAAAAGGAAGAAGAAGAAGAAGAGGAAGAGGATGCAGAGTTCATCCGGGAGACCGCTCCCACTGAGACCACCGTCGAATGGGGAATGTCTGCGCAGACGCCACGGGCAACAGTCGACGACGATTTTGAAAACGTCATTGATTTGGATGGTCTCAAGAATCTGCTCAAAGATGATGAGGATGCTGCTCTAGCTGTCAAGTTGATCAGAGACAAAGGTACTGTAAAGATGCCCAGTGTTGAGACGTGGG
>Ga0247809_1000564_pt1 | contig 16961 bp, 15 predicted proteins | sample UWRJL104311B1_FD_180951 | JGI IMG/M metagenome (GOLD analysis project Ga0247809, IMG submission 180951) | Plant litter microbial communities from Arlington Agricultural Research Station in Wisconsin, United States - UWRJ-L104-311B-1 | ecosystem: Environmental > Terrestrial > Plant litter >...
CGATCAGGCTTCGTCACGGTCATCCCCCTATGCCGCCAGCCCGCGCTGGAGGATCTCGACCCCCAGCAACAGGACATAGGCGACGCCCAGTGCGGCCGTACCGCCCAGGAACATCTTCAACTTGTGCCGGCGCTGGCCGGATTGCACGCGCGTCACCACTTCGCCGATCGACCCGATCACCGGCATGCCTGCCGCCTTTTCGAGCCGCGCGGTCGTCGCGAACGTGGATCGCAGCTGCCCCATCGCGAAGGCCGCGCCGATTCCCGCCGCGAGTCCCGCGATCAGAACCCCCGTGAGTAGCAGCAATCTGTTCGGCGCGCTCGGCTTGCTCGGCATCGTCGGCGGATCTATCACGCTGAACTTCACGTGATCGCTCTGCGACTGCGCCTGGCCGACGATCGCGGTCTGCTCGCGCTGTTTGAGCAGCGCGTCGTACTGGTCCTTCAGCACCTGATAGTCGCGATCGATCGAGCCCTGTTCGGCGGCGACTTCCGGATCGCCCGACAGCTTCGAATTGAGCAGGTCGAGGTCACCCTGCAACTGGCTCCGCCGCATCCGCAGCGAGGCGACCGTGGCGGTGCGATCCGCGACCATCGACTGGAGCGATGCGTAGAGCGGGTTCTGCGCGCTGCCCCCTGCACTGCCGCCTGCCAGCGGCTCGCTGCGCGCGGCCGCGGTGGCCGATGCGAGCTGGCTCTTCAGCGCGATCACGTCGGGATGGTTCTCGGTATAGCCGCGCGCGCGGGCATCGGCGAGCTGACCCTGGATTGCCTGGAGCCGTGCGCGCGCGGGCCCGGCCGCGCCAGCGACGCCGCCCGTCCCCGCGACCGTCGCCGGCGTCCCGGCCATCTGGCCCTGGACCGCGGCGAGGCTCGACTGCGCGGCGGCGAGATCGCCGTCGACCTGCGACATCTGCGACCGCGCGGCGCTGATCCGGTCGCTGACCGAACCCGTGCCGGGCAGAGCGCCGAGATAGCGATTCTGGAAGTCGGCGCGCTTGGCCTCGGCATCGGCGAGCTGCTTCTGGCGGGAGGCGAGCTGCTGGTCGAGGAAGGTCAGGCTCTGCGTCGTCTTCGAGCGATCGCCGGCGAGGTTCTGCTCGACGAACAGGTCGATCAGCTTCTGCGTGATCTGGCGTGCGAGCTTCGGGGTCGCCGCGCTGGTCGTGATCTGGAACAGATTATCCTGTTGCGACACGATCTTGATGTTCGGGGCCAGCGCCGCGACGCGATCGGCGACGTCGCGGTCGCTCGACACGGTGTTCGCGAGATCGGTGCCGCGCACGACCTTTTCGAGGTTCACCGCCGAGATCAGCGTCGTGCGGATCGTGTCGACAGTCATCGGCGCGACCTGTGGCACGCCGTCCATGCCCGAGGGCAGGATCGTCTGCATCTGCACGAAGACGCGCGCGGTCGAATCGTAGCGGCTCGGGATCTGCGACACGACCAGCCAGCCGAGCACGCACACGCCCCACGCCACCGCGAGCGCCAGCCAGCGCCGCGTCCAGATCGCATGGAGCGCGATCCGCACCTCGTCGTAGATCCCGTTCATCCCGATCGCCTCAGAACATCGATTCGGGGATGATGATCACGTCGCCCGGCGCGAGCCGGACGTTGGCCGACGAATCGCCCTTCTTCAGCAGGTTGTTGATCTGCAACCCGAACTCGGTCTGCTTGCCGGTCGCGCGATCGTAGCGCACCAGTCGCGCCTTATTGCCCGCCGCATACTGGCTGAGCCCGCCGACCGCGATCATCGCATCGAGCAGAGTCATGTTGGCGCGGTACGGGATCGACGCGGGCTTTTCGGTCGCGCCGACGATGCGGACCTGCTGGCTGTAGGTGCCGCTGAAATTCTCGACGATCACCGAGACGATCGGGTCCTTGATATAGGCCCCCAGCGCCTTTTTGATGTCGTCGCTGAGCATCGCGGGGGTCTTGCCGACCGCGGGCAGGTCGTTGATCAGCGGCGTGGTGATCCGGCCGTCGGGACGCACTTGGACCTTCGACGACAGCTCTGGATTGCGCCAAACGAAGATGTTGAGCTGATCGAGCGGGCCGATCACATATTCCTCGCCCGGCAATTCCTGCTTCGCGACGAACGAGGCGGGCGGCAGTGCGGGCGGCGTGCTGCCGGTCGTGCACGCGCCGAGCGTGGTCGCGGCGAGGCCTAGGGTCAGCAGGGATTTCGATAAAGATCCGGAACGCATGGGTAACTTTCTCCTGGCGCCGCACCGTCCATCGGTTGCCCGACGGGCGGCTAACTCAGCCTTCGCTATGCAAGTAACAGGTGAAGATAGCGTTAGGAGCGCCCCGTAACCATGCCCCGCCAAGGCACTGCAACTGCACCTTATATACCAGTAACGATCTCGGACGCTGGTGGATGCCCGAGAAACGCAGTCGGGCTGGCGCTCGCCCCGTAGGCACCCGCCATGAAGATCGCGATCAGGTCGCCGACGTGGACGGGGGGCAGCGCGACCTTGTCGCCGAGCCGGTCGAGCGGGGTGCAGAGCGGACCGACGACGGAGACGGTTCCGGTCGGCGCGTGGCCCATCCGCGCGGCGACCGCGATCGGGTAGTTGCGGCGGACGACGGTGCCGAAATTGCCGCTGGCGGCGAGCTGGTGGTTGAGGCCGCCGTCGACGACGACGAAGGTCTCGCCCTGGCTTTGCTTCACGTCGATGACGCGGGTCAGGTAGACGCCCGCTTCCGCCACGAGCCAGCGGCCGAGTTCGATCGCGAATCGGGTTTTGGTTAGGATCGCGGGGCGAGATGCGAGCGCTTCGGCTAGCGCGTCGCCGACCCGTTCGACGTCGAGCGCCGCGTCGCCGGCGAAGTACGGCACGCCGAAACCGCCGCCGAGATTGACGAGCGGAGGGGCGACGCTCGCCTCCTCGGCTAGCCGTGCCGCGAGTGCGATCGTCGCGGCCTGCGTCTCGATGATCGCACCGGCATCGAGCGCCTGGCTGCCGGCATAGATATGGAACCCGCGCCAGTCCGCGCCCGCCGCGACGATCGCTTTCACGAGCGCGGCGGCGCGCACTGCATCGACCCCGAACGGGGAAGCACGTCCGCCCATCCGCATGCCCGAGCCGCGGAGCTCGATGTCGGGGTTCACGCGGACCGCCATGCGCGGTGTTTGCCCGAGGCGGTCGCCGATCGCGAACGCCCGCGCCGCCTCGCCTTCCGATTCGACGTTGAGCGTGGCGCCGGCGGTGATCGCGGCGGCGACTTCGTCGTCGCGCTTGCCTGGCCCGGCGAAACTGATCGACGCGGCCGACTTAATGATCATAGCCTTCGCGAGTTCGCCCGAGGAAGCGACGTCGAGCCCGTCGACTAGCGGCGCAATGGCGGTCAGCAGGTCGGCATGCGGATTGGCCTTGATGGCGTAATGGAGGTCGATCGCCGGCATCGCTGCTCTGAAGCGTGCGATGCGCGCGGCGACGACCGCCATGTCGTAGACGAACAGCGGCGTGTCGCCGGCCTCTACCGCCCAACCATCGGCAGTCCGACCGCCGATCGTTAGCGCGCCCGACTGCGCAACAAACTCGGGAGGAAGAGCACCCATCGGTTTCATGACGCGCTTCCTTCCATGTTCCCCCGCGAAGGCGGGGGCCCAGACTGGACTCCCGCCTTCGCGGGAGAACAAGCTTTTACCTCCAACGCAATGGCAGACCGGTCCAGCTTCCCATTGGCATTGCGCGGTAATTCGTCCCGCCAGAGGTATACTCCCGGCTGCATGAAGCTCGGCAAGGCCGTCCGCAATCGCGCCCGCAACGCCGCTTCCTCACCCGCATCCCCGGCCAGCATCACGACGATCGCCTGCCCCAGCCGCTCGTCCGGCATGCCGACCGCGACCGCCTCGCGCGCTTCGCCGCCTGCCAGCACCGCCTCCTCGACTTCCAGCGGGCTGATTCGGTTGCCTGCGCTCTTGATCATCTCGTCGTCGCGACCGACGAATCGGAGCAAGCCGTCCTCGCCCTCGACGACGGTATCCCCCGACCAGACCGCCATGCCGTTCCCACTGGGAGCCGGGCGGAACCGCTGCCTCGTCCGCGCCGCGTCCTGCCAATAGCCTTGGGCGACGAGCGGCCCCGAATGCACGAGTTCCCCCGCCTCCCCCGGCGCAGCGCGCGTGCCGTCGGGCTTCACCACTAAGACCTCGGCAAACGGGATCGCCCGCCCCATCGCGTCGGGGTGCGTATCGATCAGCGCCGGGTCGAGATAGGTCGACCGGAACGCCTCGGTCAGCCCATACATCGCGTACACATCCGCCGCCGCGAACCGCTCGCGCAGGCCGCGCACGAGTCGCGGCGTCAGCGCGCCGCCCGAGTTGGTCAGGCGCTTCAGCCGCGCGGCGGTTTCCATCGGCCACTCCGCTTCCAGTAGCTGAACCCACAAGGGCGGCACACCTGCCAAAGTCGTCGCCTCGACCCGCTCGACCGCTTTCACCACGTCGCGTGCGACGAGGTAGTCGAGCGGCGCTACCGACGCGCCGGCTGCCCATGTGGAGAATAGCTGGTTCTGGCCGTAGTCGAACGACAAGGGGAGCACGCCGAGTACGCGGTCTTTAGGCGCCAGCTTCAGATAGTGCGCGACGGAGATCGCGCCGAGCCACAGGTTTGCGTGGCTTAGCATCACGCCTTTCGGCCGGCCGGTGGAACCGGACGTGTAGAGGATTGCGGCCAGGGTATCGGGGTCAGCGTCGGAGGGACCCATCATTCCGTTCCCCCGCGGAGGCGGGGGGCCAGCAATCACGGGCGTCGCGTTCTGCAATCCTGGGCCCCCGCGTTCGCGAGGGAACAGAGAAAGAGGATCAGTCTCGTCTACGATCGCGCAGCCATCCGGTACGTCGCCATCGTCTAGCGTCCCGGCCCTCGCGCTCTGAGTCACGAGCAACCGAGTGCCGCTATCTGCGAGAATATGCGCCACCTGCGCTCGCCGGAGCAGGGGGTTGACCGGGACATACACCAGCCCTGCCCGCGCCGTCGCGAGCGGCATCATGCAGGCGACGCGCGTCTTCGGCAGCCACGTCGCGACCCGGTCGCCGGACGACAGCCCTCGGGCAGCGAGCCACCCCGCCAATGCACCGACCCCCGCCTCAAGCTCGGCAAACGTCATCACGCCCGCCTTGTCGACCAGTGCAACGGCGTCCGGCGCACCACGCAGCGCGATGTGGTCGATGGGGTACGGAACAGGGTCGAGCGCAATCATGACGCCCTAATAGCGCCAAGCCGTTGCCGAATTCACCCCCACACGCTAGCGGGGCCGGGTTCCTAACCGTTCAGGCGATGCTCGTGATCTTCGAAGGCACTTCCCAAGTCGAAACGACGGTACGCGCCGTCCTCGCCGATATTCTCGGTCTGAGCGCGGACCGCGTCGCGGCGTTCACGCCCGACACGCCGCTGTTCGGCGCGCTGCCCGAACTCGATTCGATGGCGGTGGCAAGCGTGCTGACCGAACTCGAGGACCGGCTCGGCATCCTGATCGAGGACGACGAGATCGACGGCGAGATGCTCGAGACGTTCGGCGCACTCGTCCAGTTCGCCGCGAGCAAGGCACTGGTCTAGCATTAACGGGCGGTCTAGCCTCACCCGGGATGACCGCCCTGCGCTTCGATACCTATGACTGGAGCGGCGGCCGCGAAGCGATGCTGCGGTTCGGCGCCGATGCCGGCCCGATCGTCGTCGCCGCCCTCCCGCTGTTCGAAGAAGCGAACCGGACCCGCCAGTTCCTCGTCACGATTCTACGCGCACTCGCGGTTATTGGGATCAGCAGCGTGCTTCCCGATCTCCCCGGCATCGGCGAGAGCATCGTCGTCACCGGCGAAGCGCGACTCCGCGACCAGCGGACAGCCTATGCCGAGCTTACTCAGCAACTTGGCCGGAACACTTACGGCATTTCGATAAGAAGCGGCGCGCTCTTCGATACCGACGCGGCCCTCACCGGACGATGGCAGCTGTCCCCACAAACGGGCGAAGACCTGTTGCGGGAACTGGACCGCGCGCGAGCGGCCTCCCAATCCGCTCGCGCCAGCGACACCGACTATGCGGGCAACACGCTGTCCCGCGAAATGCTGGCCGACCTCCGCGACGCCACACCCTATGCGGGAACGGGCCCCCTGCGAGGTGTCAGGCTCGAATCCGATCCGCGCGACGCAGACGTGAAATATGCGGCATCGCCCCTGTGGCGCCGGTCAGAGCCGGACAATGATATCGCATTGACTCAGATACTTGCCGGCGACATCTCGAACTGGATCGCATCATGCGAACGCTGATCGCGTTCGTTTGCGAAGGCGAAACCCTTGCTGCAACGCTGGACGAGGCAGACGGGTCTACAGGATTGCTCATCGTGTCCGGCGGCAACGAAATTCGCAGCGGTGCACATCGCGGGATGGCGATGCTGGCGCATCGACTGGCCGCCGCGGGCATACCCGTGTTTCGTTACGACCGCCGCGGCGTGGGCGATTCGACGGGCGACAATGAGGGCTTCCTCAGCGCCGAAACCGACCTGATCGCAGCCGCTGCCGCGTTCCGCCGCGCGGCACCGGGGGTCAGCTGGTTGGTCGGCTTCGGCAATTGCGACGCGGCCAGCACGCTCGCGCTGTTCGGACGATCGGCGGGGATCGACCGGATCATCGTCGCCAACCCCTGGGTCGTGCAACCGATCGACGACCTTCCCCCCGCCGCCGCGATTCTGGCCCGCTATCACAGTGCGCTACGCGACCCCGCGACCTGGGGACGCGCGCTGAAGGGGCAGGTCAGTTTTACCAAGTTACTCAGAGGCTTGGGAAGGGTTGCGATTGCCAAGACTGAAGAGCGTGCTTCGCTAGCGACCAACGTCTTGACCGCACTGGACGGCTGGCACAACGACGCCGCCATCGTCCTTGCGACGGGCGACGCGACCGCGATCGCCTTCGCCGCACGGTATCGCGGTGGCGCGCAAGTGAAGCGGTTCGACACGGCGTCACATAGTTTTGCCGGGGCGGAGAACGCCGCAGCGCTCCACGCCGCGATCGTCGACGGGATCGAGCAGGGGTAGCTACTCTGGTCCTGATGAACGCAGGACCAGAGCCCTAACCGCTATCGTTTGGAAACCTGGATCCTGACTTTCGTCAGGATGACGATGACGAAAGACGCGGGCGTTATTCCGCGGCTTCGGCCAGCTCCGCAAACTCGGCCGCCGCGAGGAACCGCTCGGCATCCAGCGCCGCCATGCAACCCGTCCCAGCCGCCGTCACCGCCTGCCGGTACACTTTGTCCGCGACATCGCCGCACGCGAACACGCCCTCGACGCTGGTCCGGGTCGACCCGGTCTCGACCGAGATATAGCCGTCCGAATCGAGATCGATATGGCCGCGGAACAGCTCGGTCGCCGGATGATGCCCGATCGCCACGAACCCGCCATCGACCGCAAGCCGCGAGCGCTCGCCCGTCACCGTGTCCTCGAGCTCCAGCGCAACCAGGCCTGCGTTGCCGCCGCCGTCGACGAACTCACGGACTTCCTTGTTCCAGAGCACCGTCACGCCCTTATGCGCGAACAGGCGTTCCTGGAGGATCTTCTCCGACCGCAGCGAATCACGGCGGTGGATCAGGGTGACGTCGGGCGAATGGTTGGTGAGGTACAGCGCCTCCTCGACCGCGGTGTTGCCGCCGCCGATCACCGCCACCTTCTTGCCGCGGTAGAAGAACCCGTCGCAGGTCGCGCAGGCGCTGACGCCCTTGCCCTTCATCGGCTCCTCGCTGTCGATCCCGAGCCATTTGGCCTGCGCGCCGGTCGCGATCACCAGCGTATCGCCCTCATACACGTCGCCGCTGTCGCCGATCAGGCGGAACGGGCGGCTGGTCAGGTCGACCTGCACGATGGTGTCCCACATCATCCGCGTGCCGACATGCTCGGCCTGTCCTTGCATCTGCTCCATCAGCCACGGGCCCTGGATCACGTCCTTGAAGCCCGGATAATTCTCGACATCCGTGGTCGTCGTGAGCTGGCCGCCGGGCTGGATGCCCTGCACGACGATCGGCGCCATCCCGGCACGCGCGCCATAGATCGCGGCGGAGAGCCCGGCGGGGCCCGAGCCGAGGATAAGCATGCGGGTCGTGTGCGTCGTCATCGGAGTTCCTTGGAGATTCGAGACTGCATCTAGGGGATGCGCGGCCGGATTTGAACCGCCGGTAAATCTGTGTCGCCTGCATCGAAAGCTTTGCCACTGCGTTGGACCATAAAAGCGGAGATGAGCATGAGCGACGACCGGACCGTAGAGATCGAGGATTACACCGCACCAGCAGGCGGCTGGGGTTCGATGAAGTCGCTCGTCGAGATTTCCGCGCGCGAGAAGGTCGGGCCGGAAGTGATCCGCGAACTCGCCCGGCAGAACAAGCCGGATGGCTTTGCGTGCGTCAGTTGCGCGTGGGGTAAGCCCGCGCATCCGCACGTCGCGGAGTTCTGCGAGAATGGCGCGAAGGCGACGGCGTGGGAGCTGACCTCGTTCCGGGTGACGCCTGCGTTCTTCGAGCAGCATACGGTCAGCGAGCTGATCGGCTGGAAGGATTACGATCTCGAACAGGCGGGGCGGCTCACGCACCCGCTAAAGTATGATGCCGCGACCGACAAATACGCGGCGTGCAGTTGGGACGAGGCGTTCGCGGGCATCGGCGCAAAGCTGAAGACGTATGATCCGACCAAGGTCATCTTCTACGCGTCGGGCCGCGCCAGCCTCGAGACGTCGTACATGTATAGCCTGCTCGCGCGGATGTACGGCAGTCAGAACCTGCCCGACAGTTCGAACATGTGCCACGAGACGACCTCGGTCGGTCTGAAGTCGGCGATCGGGTCGGCGGTCGGCACGATCCACCTGTCGGACTATGAGAAGTGCGACGCGATCTTCTATTTCGGGCAGAACCCCGGCGTGAATAGCCCGCGGTTCCTGCATCCGTTGCGTGACTGTGCTAGGCGCGGCGTCGAGATCGTCGTGTTCAATCCGCTCAAGGAACGCGGGCTGGAGAAATTCCAGGATCCGCAGAACCCGATCGAGATGGTGACGGGCAAGTCGACGCCGATCGCCTCGCAATATCATCAGCTGAAGACCGGCGGCGACGTCGGCGCGATCATGGGGATGTGCAAATATTTGATCGAGGCCGACGACAACGCCAAGCGGATCAATGGCCTGCCCGTCCTCGATCATGCGTTTCTTGCCGAGCACACGACCGGGTTCGAGGCGTTCGCCGAGGTCGCGCGTGCGACCGAATGGGCGACGATCGAGCATGAGAGCGGCTTGCCCCGCACCGAGATCGAGGCGGCGGCGAAGGTCTATGCCAAGTCTAAGGCGGTCATCGCTGTGTACGGCATGGGGCTGACACAGCATGTCGGCGGGATCGACAACGTCCACATGGTCGTCAATTTGATGCTGCTGCGCGGCAACATCGGCAAGCCCGGCGCGGGCATGGGACCGGTTCGTGGTCACTCGAACGTGCAGGGCCAGCGCACCGTCGGCATCACCGAGAAGCCCGAACTCGCGCCGCTCGACAAGCTTGCCGAGCAATACGGGTTCGAGCCGCCGCGCGAGAAGGGTTGGGATACGGTCGAGGCGTGCGAAGCGGTGCTCGATGGCAGCGCGCAGGCGTTCGTCGGGCTTGGTGGCAATTTCGTGCGCGCGATCCCGGATCATGCGCGGATGGAGCCGAAGTGGCGCGCGCTCGACCTGACGGTGCATATCGCGACCAAGCTCAACCGTTCGCACCTGCTGCCGGGCGAGACGTCGTATCTGCTCCCCTGCCTCGGCCGGATCGAGACGGACATGCAGGGCACGGGGCCGCAGAGTGTGTCGATCGAGGATTCGTTCAGCCAGATCTACGGGTCGAAGGGCAAGGCGACGCCCGCGTCCGAGACGTTGCTGTCCGAGCCGGCGATCGTCGCGGGGATCGCGAAGGCTACGCTCGCGCCCAATCCGAAGCTCGATTGGGATGCGTGGGTGCGTGATTACGCACGCGTCCGCGATGCGATCGAGGTGACATATCCGGACCTGTTCAAGAACTTCAACGACCAGATGTTCACGCCCGGCGGGTTCTGGAAGGGCGTGCCCGCGGCGCACCGCGAGTGGAAGACGAAGAGCGGCAAGGCGGAGATCAACGTTCCGCAGGCGCTGAACGTCACCGGGTTCGAGGAGGCGGAGGGCCGCTTCCGGCTGATGACGCTGCGGTCGAACGACCAGTTCAACACCACCGTCTATGGCTATCACGACCGCTTCCGCGGCGTGAAGGGGACTCGAGACATCGTGTTCATGAACCGCAGCGACATGATCCGTATGGGGATCACCGATGGCGACGACGTCGATCTGGTCGGTGACGCGGGCGACAATTCGGATCGCCGCCTGAACAAGCTGCGCGTCGTTGAATATGCGATCCCCGAGGGCTGCCTCGGCGCGTACTATCCCGAGTGCAATTTGCTCATTCCGGTTGCTCACCATGCCCGCGAAAGCCATGTTCCAGCAGCGAAATCGGTGCCGGTACGGATCGAGAAGACACGCTGACCGAGCAGCGTATTCTCGGCGTCGTACTGGCTGGCGGGCGGTCGTCGCGATTCGGGTCCGACAAGGCGATCGCGGTATTGGACGGGCGCGTGCTGGCTGAGCATGCGCGGGCGCTGCTGTTGCCTCATGTCGAGAGCGCTGTGATCGCGGGGCGCGATGGGGAGATCCCCGACCTGCCAAGGGCGGATATTGGGCCATTGGGGGGCATCGCCGGCGCGCTCGGTTATGCAACGTCGCTCGGGTTCACGTCGGTGCTGACGATCGCGTGCGACATGCCGTGGTTGCCCGACGGGTTGCTGACGGCGCTGTCCCGACGTGCTTCCGCCTATTGCCCCGACGCTCCCGTGCTCGGGCATTGGGAGGCGGGTTTACTCGGCAATTTGCTGACCCATATCGAGACCGTGCCGCGGCGATCGGTACGCGGCTGGGCGGAGGCGATCGGGGCTATCCCGATCCGTGCGGGTGCGCCTATCCCGAACGTCAACACGCCGCAGGACCTCGATATCTTATGAGCACGTCGCGCAATGAAGCGATCAAGATCCTGCGGCCTGATTCGATTGCCGCGGGCGAGCGCGCCATCGCGGTCGAAGTCCCTGTCGCGATCGAGATCGACGGGCTCGGCTATGCGGTGATGATGATGACGCCGGCCGACTTGGCCGAGTTCACGACCGGCTTCCTATTGACCGAGCGGCTCGCGGACAGCGCGGACGACGTGTGCGACATCGATATCTTCGAGGCGGAGGCGGGCTGGATCGTTCGCGTCGGGCTTTCTGATCGTTGCAAAGGCCGCATCCACGACCGCGTCCGCCACCGGACCAGCGACACGAGTTGCGGGCTGTGCGGCATCTCCGGGCTCGAACAGCTTCGCAAACCGGTCCCGAGGACGCCGCCAAAGCCCGACACGCCTGTCGACGCGCTGTTTGCCGCTCTTGGTGGCCTGCGCGCTCACCAGCCTCTTAACGCGGCTACGGGCGCGATCCATGCCGCGGCCGCGTGCGATCGCGAGGGTCGGATCGTTGCGGCGTATGAGGACGTCGGCCGTCACAACGCGCTCGACAAGCTCGTTGGCGGCATCGCCGTCGCTGGGCAGCCGATCGACGGCTTCATCCTCGTCACGTCGCGGATCAGTTTCGAGATGGTCGACAAGGCGCTGATCGCCGGGGCGCCGATGCTGGTGGGGATCTCCGCGCCGACCACCCTGGCAATCGATCATGCGCGCGAGCACGGCCTGACTCTGCTCGCGCTCGCCCGCAGTGATGCGATCCTGGTCGTCAACGATCCGTGGGACGTGTTCGCGTAGCAGCAGGGTTGCCGCTGCTACGCGAAACCGCCGTTACTTGGCGGCCTGTACCGCGTCCGTCTTCGACGCGACCAGATAGCCGCCGACGACGAATACCAGCGCGCCGATCGTGTTGCCGACGGTCACGATCGCAAGATTGCGGATCATGCCCCCGAGGTCGATCGACGAGTTGGGCACCAGCAGGCCGAGCGTCAGCGCGGTCATGTTGGCGACCGAATGCTCGAACCCGGCGGCGACGAACGCGAGCAGGATCCAGGCCATCGCGATGCACTTGGCGGTGTCGCCGGTCATCCGGGCCGCGGTCCAGATCGCGAGGCAGACGAGCCAGTTGCACAGGATCGCGCGGGCCATCAACGCAGTCGCGTCGACCGACACCTTGTGCAGGACGTACGCGTGGAACATCGTATCGGCGTTGGCGAAGATCGCCCCGCCGCCGCCTGCCGCGAACACCACCGACAGCACAACGCCGCCGACGAGGTTGCCGATCCACACGACGACGGCGAGTTTGAGCGCGTCTCCGATCGTGATGGTCCGGCGCGCGAGGCCGAAGCCGAGATACATCACGTAGCCGGTGAACAGTTCAGCGCCGGCGAACACGGTGAGGATCAGCCCGAGCCCGAAGGTCGCGCCCATCACCAGCGGTCGCACGCCGGGTTCGAGCCCCGAACCCGTGCTGAGCGCGAGAATCATTGCGATGCCGATATACGTGCCCGCGAGGATCGCGCCGGCGAAGAACCCCGCGGGAGAGCGCCGCAACGCCTCCGCCTTGGTTGCTGCGAGGGTCGCGTAGGTGTCGATCGTCGACGAATAGCCGGTGCTCATGCGTGTACTTTACTCTCGTGCCCGACGATCCCCGCGCGCACCACGCCGCGATCCGAACCCATGTCGGCGGCGGCGGGACGGACGGTCACCGGGATGGATTTATAGGACGGGGTGAAGCTCTGCGGATCGTGATCCTCGAGCGCGATCAGCGGTTGCGTCTCGGGGTAGTAGGAGGCGACGCAGCCATCGGGCAGCGCGTAGCGGACCAGCATCAGCTTCTGCACGACACGGTCGGGCCGGGCGAACTGGAGCGCGGTGGCGATGTCGACGACGTCGCCCTCCTTATGCCCGAGACGCGCCATGTCGCGCTCGTTCATGAACAGGATGTCGCGGCGCCCGAATACGCCACGATACCGATCGTCGAGGCTGTAGACGGTGGTGTTGTACTGATCGTGCGCGCGCAGCGTGGTGAGCCGCAGCACGGTCGGATCGCCTGCGCTCTCGTCCTCCTCGACACCCTTGGCGACGATGAAGTTCGCCTTGCCGCTGTCCGTCTTCCACTCGCGCATCGCGGCCGAGTTCGGCAGGTGGAAGCCGCCCGGCTTGCGGATACGTGCGTTGTAGTCGGCGAACGCGGGGAACACCGCCTCGATCTTGTCGCGGATCAGGCTGTAGTCGCCGACATAGGCATCCCAGTCGATCTCGATCGGCGTGCGGCCCTTGGCGGCGAAGGTGGCCTTGGCGATCTCGCCGACGATCCAGATTTCGGACTTCACGTTGTCGCCCGGCGGCATCAGGAACCCGCGCGAGGCGTGGACCATCGACATCGAATCCTCGACCGTGACCGACTGCTGGCCGGTCGCCTGCATGTCGAGCTCGGTCCGGCCGAGGCACGGCAGAACGTACGTCGCCTTCGCCATCAGCAACTGGGTGCGGTTGAGCTTGGTGGTGATGTGGACCGCGAAGTCGAGGTTGCGGAAGCCCTCCGCGCACGCCTGCGGATCGGACGAGGCGATGGCGAGGTTGCCGCCGAGGCAGACGATCGCCTTGGCGTGGCCGTCACGCATCGACGCGATGCTCTCGACGACCGAATGGCCGTGGTCGCGCGGCGGCTCGAACCCGAACACGTCGCGCATGTTGTCGAGCAGCAAGGGCATTGGCCGCTCGGTGATGCCGACGGTGCGGTCGCCCTGGACGTTGCTGTGGCCACGCAAGGGGCAGATGCCCGCGCCTGGCCGGCCCATATTGCCGCGGAGCAGGAGCAGGTTCGCGATCTGCTGTACGTTGGTGGTACCGGTGCGGTGCTGGGTTACTCCCATGCCGTAGCAGCAGATCGTCGACTTCGACTTCGAATAGGCGAGCGCGACTTCTTCGAGATCCGTACGCGAAAGGCCACTGGAGCGCTCGATATCCGCCCATTCGGTGGTCGCGAGATCAGCGATATAGTCTTCGAGGCCGGCGGTATGCTCGGCGATGAACGCGTGATCGAGCGCGGGCTCGCCGCCGGAGACCTTGGCCGCCTCGTCGAGCGCGACCAGCGCTTTGGCGATACCCTTCAGCGCGGCCGCGTCGCCGCCGACCTTCACCTGGTAATAGCTGCTCGCGATCGGGGTTGCCGACATCGTCGCCATCTCGACCACCGACTGCGGCGATTCGAAGCGTTCGAGCGAACGTTCCTTGAGCGGGTTGAAGACGATGATCTTACCGCCGCGCTTCGACACTTCGCGCAGCGTCGCCATCATCCGCGGATGGTTGGTGCCGGGGTTATGGCCGATCGACAGGATCAGGTCGGCGTGGTCGAAATCCTCAAGGCTGACGGTGCCCTTGCCGATGCCGATCGACTTCGGCAGCCCGACCGACGTCGCCTCGTGGCACATGTTCGAGCAGTCGGGGAAGTTGTTGGTGCCGTAGAGCCGCACGAACAGCTGGAACAGGAACGCCGCCTCGTTCGAGCAGCGGCCCGAGGTGTAGAACTCCGCCTGATTGGGATCGGGGACGGCGGCGAGGCCTGCACCGATCTCGCGCATTGCATCCGCCCAGCTCACGACCTCATAGTGATCGGTGGCGGCGTTGTAGCGGAGCGGCTCGGTGACGCGGCCCTGGTCCTCGATCCAGTGATCGCTCTGCTTCCAGATGTCGGAAACGCTGTGCGCGGCGAAGAAATCGGCACCGATCGTCTTGGCGGTCGATTCCCACGCGACGGCCTTCGCGCCGTTCTCGCAGAATTCGAACGAGGAGGTATGTTTCGGGTCGGGCCATGCGCAGCTCGGGCAGTCGAAGCCGTCGGGCTGGTTCGACTTGAGCAGCGTCTGGCCGCCACGGACTACGATCTGCTGCGCCTTGAGCGAGACGGCGACCGCCTTCAGTGCGCCCCAGCCACCAGCCGGACCCGTGTAATCGGCGATCCCATCAGGGCGTTTGTCGCGCATACTCGTATCTCCCGAACGGTCGGGCCGACGCGTGCGCCCGAGATGCGGCACACTGGCTGACCATTAACCCAAGGCAATAGAAGCGCATTTTACGATTGCGAAGACGAGTTTCCCGCAGTTGGTGATCGCTTGCGTCGGTCTGCGGGGATGTGCCGGCAGCGCTGCGCGCCAAGTCCGAAATGGTAGCGAAGGAGGGACTTGAACCCCCGACCCCAGGATTATGATTCCCGTGCTCTAACCAACTGAGCTACTTCGCCGTACCGTCCGTCAGGGAAGCGTTCTTCCCTGCGAGGCGCGGCCTATAGGAAGCGGATTCGAGGCGGTCAAGCGAACATGTGCCGGGAAATCGCTTCCCAAGGTCCGCCGCGATACCACCACGCGCCCAGACCGGCGATTTCGACGTCCTTCGGGGCGAAATCGCGTTGCAGATTGCCGAGCAGGAGCTTGGCGACTTGCGGGCTGACCTTGTTCTGGATTGTGACGTGCGGCCGCCAGCCGCCGGCGTCCTGCGGCGTCAGCATGCCGGTGAACTCGTCCGCCAGACGCGCACGGATGCCTACGAGCTCGGGGGACTCGATGCGGTAGGCGACACCCCGCCCCAGCGACATCAGGCCGCCCACACGCGCCTGTGGGGCACGGATGCCACGCGTTTCCTGGTTGAGGCGGTGCTTGAGCTCGTCGAGGCCCGAGGGCGGCAGGTGGTGGAACAGCGTCAGGTGCGCGTCGAGCTGGTTGCGCTCGGGCGGGAAATGCTCGCGGCGCATCGAGTCGAAGAACGCGGTGTCCTTGCGGCCGAACAGGGCGGTGACGATGATCGGGGCGACTTCGGTAGAGCCGGTCATACCAAGCTCCTTTCCGCTTCTACGCCAGTGAAAACCACCGGCACAGAGAGAATGCAGAACGGCAGTGCGCTCTTGTTCTCCCGCGAAGGCGGGAGCCCAGTCTGGGTCCCCGCCTTCGCGGGGAAACAAGCTTCTCTCCGGTCAGAGCAATACTCGTCAAACCAGTCCAGGATGACGGCGGCGGTTAGGCAGGCCATCAAATCTCGACCTGGCTACCCAGCTCGACCACGCGGTTCGTCGGCAGGCGGAAGAACTCCATCGCGCTTTCCGCGTTGCGCAGCATCCACGCGAACAGCTTTTCGCGCCAGATCATCATGCCGGGCTTGTCCGACGCGAGCAGCGTCTGGCGGGACAGGAAGAAGCTGGTGTCCATCATCTTGAAGTCCGCGCCGCAATTATGGACCTGGCGCAGCGCCGCGGGGACGTCGGCGTCCTCCATGAAGCCGTAGCGCAGCACGAGCCGGTGGAAGCCGTCGCCAAGCTCCTCGCGCACCGCACGGTCGTTGGCGGGCCAGTAAGGCTGGCCGACAATCTTCACGGTGAGCAGGATGACGCGCTCGTGCAACACCTTGTTGTGCTTGAGGTTGTGCAGCAACGCGTGCGGCACGCCGTCCGCAGTAGAGGTCATGAACACCGCTGTGCCCGGCACGCGCGACGCGGAACTGGCCGCTGAGCCGATGAACACCTTTATCGGCATCGCCGCCTCGTGCATCCGGTCGATCATCAGCTGCCGCCCCTTCGACCAGGTCGTCAGGAAGGTGAAGATGATGAACCCGACCAGCAGCGGGAACCAGCCGCCGGCGGGCACCTTCGTGAGGTTCGCCGCGAAATAGGCGCCGTCGACGGTAAAGAAGATCGCCAGCAACGGGATCGCCGCGATCTTCGGCCAGTTCCAGAGGCGGAACAGCACGACGCCGAGCAGGCACGTGTCGATGAACATCGCGCCGGTCACCGCGATCCCGTACGCGCTCGTCAGGTTCGACGAGGTGCGGAAGAACAGCACGAGCAGGATCACCATCACCATCAGCGCGCCGTTGACGAGCGGGATGTAGATCTGGCCGGCGGTCGAGGCACTGGTGTGCTCGATCCGGAGGCGCGGGATAA
>Ga0247809_1000566_pt1 | contig 16942 bp, 15 predicted proteins | sample UWRJL104311B1_FD_180951 | JGI IMG/M metagenome (GOLD analysis project Ga0247809, IMG submission 180951) | Plant litter microbial communities from Arlington Agricultural Research Station in Wisconsin, United States - UWRJ-L104-311B-1 | ecosystem: Environmental > Terrestrial > Plant litter >...
AATGTCTTTGTGCGGGCTTACTGTTGGACATGGTAGGTGTAACACTGTCAGGGCGCGACATTGCATCACTGTTGGAACGTTTGAAGGTTGTTGGCTGTATAAACCCATCGGCACCGTTTGTTGAGCCTGAGCCAGAATATGTACCAGATGATGGGTTAGTCATCGGTGAATATGAAGCACTTGAATCTTGCTGTGCTTGGAACTGGATTTGATTCGTAAGCAATTTGTTACCTGACAAGTTTGATCTCATGACTTCTGGTGATGTCGAGGTTTTGCTTGGTATAGCCTTGGGCGACTCTAATGGCGATGCGTTGTGATGACCTAGCATAGAATCTTTACGGTGTAGCTGTGAGCCCTTTGCGGTGTGTCGATCTCTATGTCTGTTGCAAAGATCTTGCCTGACGAAAGTACGCGTGCAGTCCGGGAAATTGCAACTGTAGATCTGCTTTGGTGTGTGGTTTAGTTGATGGCGGTAACTAGTATGGTTAGCTTTGGTCGATACGTGACAATCATGTTGGATCCTCACAGATGTTCCGCTCTCGAGTAGCTCTTTCCACAGCCTTCCTGGGGGCAATCAAACTTTTTGTCTAGACCTTTTCGACTTCTTCGTCGTTTTCGTGGGTTGCCCTCACTTCCGGAAGAGTTGCCTCCTTCATCGTCCTCGGGTGACCCTTCAGTTGTACCCATCATGCTTTTTGCCTTTGACGGTTGACTTCTCCGTCGACCTCTGTTTTTTATACCTGCCTCCGATTGTGCCCTAATTTGCGCTGGCGAGTCTGGCAGGTGACTTACGCCAGGCGCGTCCATCTGATTCATCCGACTATTCGTAGCAAAATTCTGAGACGGGGAAGCAAGGATCGAAGTCATTGTATTGACGTATGCGTGCTCTAGATCAGAGTAAGGCTGGACATAGATCGACGAGGACGAACGAGGTCGTGTGTACGCTCGTCTAGGAAGAAAGTCAATAGGTGTAACGTAAAGTGAATCGAGTGGCTGTGGTACTCGAGCTCGGTGTTGACTTACATTGCCTGGAGTCAACCCTAGGAATGCAGCTAGCCGTGCGCGTACTGTTTACTTTCTAGGTCGCCTTTGTATGGTATTCGATCTGGAGAGAGTTTTTTTGGCAGGCGTTACGTCAGTACATTGATATGCACGTTGTGAATCAAAACCCAGCAGTATACTGTCGTGGAGCCGTGGTTGTGTGATACTGAATCGCGAGGGGTTCGAGAACGGTTGGTCTTGGATGATCTCCGAGCAAGAATCTGGGGTCGTGTGTTACCACCAACACAGTCGTGAGACAACAGTCTTGATACCGCGTTTGACGTTGACGTTGGGTTGGAATGAATGACAGAATGCGGAGGTGGAGAAACAAGAGTGTGTATGGATGTCGTGTGTCTGTGTGTGTATATTTTGGCTACTCGCGGGATGGGTAGACGGAGAGCTAAAGCTTGCCTGGGATTCTTGTGGGGGTTTCCGCTGATTTATTAGGTCGCTTCCGTAGGTGGTCACTGCACCGAATAGCGCATGGGCATGCTAAGACGGGGTAAAATCGTGCAGACGCCTCCTGCAACACTGCTTTTTGGGAACCAAATCGTAGGGAGAAGTTATGAGTTGGCTGTTCGATAGTTTGACGATTTGGTAAGCTTGCCTACAATCGAGGGTGTGTAATGTAGAGTGATTACAAGGCAAGACAGGTGTGTAACGTGGTTGACCTTGAAGATAGAAGTAATGAGGTTGGTGGGAAGGAGGAGTAGCGTGGTTGTTGGTGTGCAGATGTCAAAGTACTAGAAACTACGATAGCTTTGCGACCCATAAATTTGAATTCCCAAGTGATAGCAAGTACAGTATGACTACTGGGTCATGGATATTTTTATGGAGGCAGCAGTAATTGTTTACAGCTTGATATGTCTGTCGATCGAGGAGTAGCATGAAAACTCGAGGTTGATCAATTCGACGATCCCGTCTTCACAATGGGCTACCATACCCCAGAGAACGGTCGACACGGCCATCTCCGTCAGCAGCTCACTCGCTGATCTAAGTTGGAATAGCTAGACTTCCAGAAGCAATTACAAGCGGGGTGGAAGATGGTCAAGAATTTGACGCCCATCGACTGGTTAGAAAAATCTTTTCGATCACCTGGTTACACAATTGTCAGCCGCCGTGGCCCCTTCATCGACCTCTTCAAGCATATTCAGCACACCATCTCACCATCTCACCATCAAAAACATGAGAGGACAAAGTTGCAGGGCGATCCCCTTTTCGGTCCATTCATTGGGAGCAAATCGCGCACGTAAGAAGAGTAAAGCCCCTTTTGCTTTTCTTCCCAATAGCTGCAAGTTCATGGTATATGTGCTGCATGTATGCTTTGCCAAACGTTTGCCAGTTTGACATGCAGGCACAGCGGAACACTCATCGGGCCTTGAATTCCTTTCTCATCCCTTCTGAGTCCTGATCATCATGACTACGCATCCAGCACTTGGGGCACGCGACATTGGAGAAGTTATCACGTTTCAGGTGTGCTGTAACTTGCAAAGTCTTCAAATCTTGTATGCGTGCATAGCGTTACTATTTTTTATACAGAGATTCCTCCTACACCTTGTAGTGTACACTCTTCGTTCTTCGGTGGTACTGTCTCCATATCGCTATTGTACGGGTTTCCTATTTGAATGCAGCCGCTCAGAAGAATTTCCACTGGTTTCTTCTTTCATGTTTTGCATATGATGGGTTGTCCCAAGGCTGAAGAATTGGCTACCACATTCTGAACATCACTATTTCCACAATGCTCATCTATCGGACTATGCGTTCCGTTTGCTGGCGTGCGCTACTCTTGTGCCCGCGGAGAAATTCATTTGGAATGACTTTGGCTTGAAGGATCTTCATAAAAAGAAAGCAATCCTTCTAGAAGCAAGCGTTTTCAAGACCTTGTGCCTCGAACGAGGAACAAAAGCAATCTATGGCGGCAAGTCCAACAAAGATCAGGGATATCTGCATTTGTCGTCATCGATGCGCCACGGTCTGACTTTTTCTGCGGACGACACGTTCGCAAATCCTCTCTTGCCAAATCTTACTTCACCGAGTTTCTTGCTCGCATCTTTTTACCACTTCGATGTCAAGATGTGCCCCCCACCCGTGTCTACGAAACCATCCCGCGGCCTCCCCTGTGATCCCTGGGTGTGCATCAAAAATTCCCATCACCTTGCGGGGAAATCTGCAAGTGCTGGGAGGCAGACCAGGGCCGCCATGAAATCTCTTCAAAATGACCGCTCTCAGGGAGATTTGATTCGTTGTGCATAAGCACCATTCAAGCTTGAAGGACAGCGGTGCAGACTTGCTGTGACTGAAGTTCTTGGCTGCATATATTAATGCAGATTTGTGTGGATGTGGCATCAGTCTGTAACATAACGCGCATGATAGAACCGTAGGACTGGAAACATTTCCAGCCATGCTGTGAAAGCCGTTGTTTTTGTTCTTTCAAAGGACTCACGGCGTGGACGACGACATATTTTTTTGGTGGAAGATAGGCGCAAGAGAGACCAAACTAGGTGTTGTAATACAACGTCAACGCTATGCGCGCTGACCTCGCCCATTATTCACACCGCCGGAGCTGCCCCTCCGCTACCATTTCAGAAGCTCTTTCATAACAGCTTGTGTACTGTCTCCTCCCGAAGTTTAGAAGTCCTTGCGGAAGACGACAAACATCAATGGCAAGCGAAACGCAAAATCAACAAGACCACTTGGCTGTGAGAACAATAACGATAAAATACGACCATTCGTTTAAGTGAAAAACCATTGTTGCAGTTGGCACAATGCTATATTGTTGGTGCTTCGTCCCACAATCAGTGGCTATCTGGTTGTCGAAATGCAGGTGCTGGTGTCGACGACGGCACTGTCTCTGTTCTGTACATGACAGTTCGGTAGCTCAGATGTCCACTCCTGGGACAAGTACCGCCATCACTTACTCTTCACAGTCTGGTCCTGTAAGGTAGCGAGAGTATATCCTCCCGTACATCTCTGTCATGGTCGTATCTTGTGTTCTACTACGCTTCGAGGATGCGTATACTGTCTTGTAGCATGAGTTTTCCCTTCGCTATGGCAGTGTAAATGCTTGGACAAAGAACAGGCGATAAATCCATTCCAACGCAGTATAGTATTGATGTTGTTGAACAATAAGCTTTGTCCTTAATTGTTGGTAAGGTCACGGTCCGGAAGACCCTGAGAATAGGAGAGAGTTTGAACCCTGCTTCTCTGAATGCGGTGTGTGGCAGAATTATCACGCGCCTCCTGACGCAATTTGAAAGGAGCGAGGAGCTTCGCGGTTCAAGTTTTGTCAATCTACAAGCACCATCCGTTACAGTGAGTGATGAACGCTTGTCCTCTCGTCGCCAAATTTCTACTCGTCAAAAACTTCAAACCACAATATGCCACCAGCAAGATCGCGCCCTCAACACGACGATTCGCGTTCTGAATCCTCAAGCACAAAAGAAAAGGCTGGTTCCAATGCCACAACGACGATCAACGGCAAACGACGAGGAGGCGGCAACACACAAGCGAGTAGCTCATTACGCGATGTAGTCACTGCAGATTCGAATAATGCAGGTAACATAACGAGTAGTGCAGAGGCAGGGCAGGGAGTGAGTGACCCTTCGATTCGCAGTTGCAGTCGCAAAAACTAATAAACTTTTCCTTTAGATCTCATGGTCAACTTTCGACGCGGATATTTTACACGGATACAGGCACGACTATAGATTGAATACACCCGCTGCGTTCAGTAACAACTACAACCAAATCGTGCTCAATCGATCAGCCATTGGAAAGTTGTCGCCGACGATGGTGGGCAGGAGGAAAGAAGAGAGGAAGCAGAATAAAGACCAGTTGGCAAATGCGGTGCGGAAACACTTCAATAGTATGGGAATAGTAGAGAATGAGGTTGTGGTAGACTTTTTATATAAGGTTCGCTGGCAGGGTATGTGCTTCGAGTGCTGTTCTGATTGGAAGGTGGTATTGACGATTGTATAGACAAGAATTTCCGAATGCGTTTTGCGCCGCAGCGGCCGCGATGAGGAAGCCGTCATACTTCCATGTGTTTTCGTGGTGTACTTTTCGGCATGATGGCGAATGGATATGGCGTTTCTGGACTTGCTTAGTATCAGTATACCCTTCGAGTTTCAGTTATTTGCAGAGGGGATATGGTTGTTCTGGATTAGTGGCACTAGTTACCGAGAATCTAACAATTTGGAATGTAGCAATGCAAGATATTCTGGCGTTGACAGCTATGGCCTTTCAACACTGCTACAATTGCGTTGACATGACCAGCATTGAATACTCTAAGGTGTAAGAGAATCTTGGTATGCCATAGCCGCGTCTATTCTCATAAGTATTGAACCTGAGAATGTAGACACCAATGCGGGTATCTAGGACTAGACTGTATCAAGATTGCAAATCTGATGATGACCACATTATTATTTTCATGAGACTGTACGTTATGAGCACTGCCATTGATCGGTATGAAGATGTTGCTGTCGTGTGAAATTCGTTACTCTTCCATCGAAACATAAGCTCCACTCCCATTGGTCACTTTTTTTTCTGGTAACTTTCCATTCTAAAGCTGCATCATCTTTACACAAAATTATACCACACTCTTTTATTCACATACACACTTGTAATTCATTCTCTGTCACTTTTCTACTGTTCCCTTTGGGACTTGCAAATACAGACTCACTCATTGTTCGCGGCGGCAGCCAAAACTACAAGTGATGAAAGTCAGTACCGTCGGCCTTTTCACCAAGGCAACTGCATCCACGACTCGTCTGCTATGTCCTACCCAAACATGCTTACAACAACGGGTCAACGGCGATGGGACTAACATTCAATCTCGTTCGATACATAGCACGACGTCGCGGCGACCTCAACGAGCACAAGGAGATACGACGCAAAGATCATGGGTATCTCAAAATAGGGTAGGTGGTCTTCACATTTTGCAGGGCAAGTACGGGGCACGGCATTGACACAAGATAGAGCTTCCATTCGAGTTCAAGTCTGCAAGCGACGAAAGATCCATACAAGGTGTTAGGGGTTGATAAAGATGCCAGCGCGGCGGCAGTCAAGAAGGCCTACTATGGAATGGCAAAGAAATTCCATCCCGACACGAACAAGGATCCCACCGCGAAAGAAAAGTTTACAGAAGCACAATCCGCGTATGAACTTCTAACGGATCCTCAGAAAAAGGCTGCCTGGGATCAATTTGGTGCTGCTGCTTTTGATCAGAATGGCAATCCAGGGCCTGGTGCTGGAGCGGGAGGAGGCAATCCTTTTGGAGGCGGATTCGGCGGAGGGAACCCTTTTGCTGGAGCTGGAGGATTTGGAGGAGGCGGAGGAGGATTTGGTGCAGATTTCAACTTCGAGGATCTGTTCAATACTTTCGCAGGCGGTGGAGGTCGACGTGGACGAGGCGGTGGACGAAATCCATTCCAAGCAGAGGAGGTTCTGGTCGGCGACAACATCGAAGTCGCAACGTCAGTATCGTTCATGGAGGCTGCGAAAGGAGTGGCTAAGTCCATCACAATCACACCACTTACAACCTGTAAAACTTGCTCTGGGAATGGTCTGAAGGCTGGAGCGAAGAGAACGGAATGTAAAACTTGCGGAGGTACTGGAACAAGAGTGCATATGGTCTCTGGAGGCTTCCAGATGGCCTCTACTTGTAATGCGTGTGGAGGCCAAGGAGTGACAGTGGCTAGAGGAAGCGAATGCAAGCCTTGTGGTGGAGATGGAGTGGTCAGAGAACGTAAGACTATCACGGTCGACATTCCAGGTGGTATCGAGGACGGAATGCGCCTGAGGTTGGATCGTGAGGGCGATGCTGCAGCAACAGGCAATGCAGCTAATCCAAATGCACGATCGACACCGGGAGATCTTTATGTTCTCGTACGAGTTGCGACCGATCCAAAATTCAGCAGATCAGGATCCGATGTACTTTATACAGCTACAATTCCTCTGACAACGGCTTTACTCGGCGGAGAAGTCAAGATTCCTACATTGGACGGAGATGTCAATGTCAAAATTGCAACAGGCACTGGTACTGGAGATAAGATAACTTTAGGTGGAAGGGGTATGAAGAAACTTGGTGCCAGACTTGGAGGTTCAGGTGACCTCAAGGTCGAGTTCAAGGTCCAGATGCCAAAGTACTTGTCAGCCAACCAACGCACAATTATCGAAATGCTTGCGGACGAGTTTGGGGATACATCTGCCAAAAGGATCATGAACCTCAACAGAACGTAAGCTTGTACTCATTCGATGTGAACGAATCCCATTAACATGTATAGTGTTCCAACTGACTCTGCCGCTTCTAAAGACCCTAATTCTCATCACAATGAGGGATTCTTGAAGTCGCTTTGGCACAAGGTCACCGATCACCCAGCTCATAGGGACGATGCAACGAAGACAGATGGCCAGAACAATGACAAGCAAGGAAAGAAAGACGAGAAGAATGGCTCGAAGTAGATGAGTTTGTAAATTAACAGCGGGTCGTGCTGCTCTCCGTGTATATTATTCACCATGTAACAACATGTAGAGCATTGGGTGCGTAGTAGAGATTGGCGAAGGCGTCTGCATATATAAAAGGTTGATGTTTGCATGCATACCCAACCTGTAATTAGGTTTATCACAATGTATAAGTACTCTGCTCCCCCAAAGACGTTTTACCTGCCAACCATTGAGTGGTTGTTGATACTACTTTGTCCTCGTGGCTCAGTTTTTGTATATAACCATGCCTCGTCGCTGAAGACGTCTATCAGAGGTGCAGGATCTACATTTGTCTTCAGCTGAGAAGATTGATTCTGCATGTAAAACTTACGACAAAGACGATGATGTGGGCTGCACCTTTGGTGTCGCTTCTACAAGAACCCCTGCAGATCGATAGTTATTCCAATGTCATGTTCACGAATAATCTTTTCAAAGAGCGTCGTGTCACTCTTAATGGCTGCCACTTTTCATCTACAGCACACTTGTTAATACCCAACGCACAAGTTATTGTGGAGGTCAGCATCAATGTGCCACAAGGCGCATTCCCACTCATCGGCGCTTAAAGGCACATCAAGTTCCCACACCCTTCTTCCCCTCCCTCTTGTATCCACGTCCTTTCTATACTGCACGCAATTGTTGTGACAAGCGCCATCACTCGCCACATTCTACAATACTGGGAAGTGAATGAGCACACCCTTTTCGAAGGAAAAGAGGCACTAAAGCGACCGTCTCGGAGGCCCTTCCTATCTGCAACTGCATCTCTTGCATACAGCTCACAGGGATCTGGACAGCAAATGAGCTGCCAGATATCGTGTATTGAAAGTATCATTTCCATCACATCAACACCATCGACTTCACACCCTGGCCCCGTCTTCGGCACTTTATCTTGAAGTAAACCTTTTGACATTAGTTACTGCCTCTCTTCATTGTTACCTGGAATCCTGATATCATGAATTACGTGGGCGCTTGCTTGGGCTGAGTACCCCACCAAACGAAACAATAGGCCCGTCCCGGACAAGCTACTCGCAAGCAACAACAATACATATCATCTCTCCCAACTTCGTCTCGGTCTCAATAAAGATCAAACACTTTGTGATCTGCAACGTACACGTCAAAGGGAATACTTCCACTCTCAAGAGCAAGCTCCTCGAGAGCTTGCATCTCCTGACTGTCGTCATGCAAGCGCCCATGCTTTCAGCGCCGCTGAAACAGACAAACGAGATAGATTGGATACAGCCTTTGAAGGGATACATCAGACAAACGTATGGGGACGATCCAGAGCAATATGCAGAGGAGTGCGCGACATTGAATAGACTGAGGCAGGACATGCGAGGGGCAGGAAAGGATAGTGCTGCGGGAAGAGATCTACTGTATAGATACTATGGACAACTTGAGCTATTGGATTTGCGATTCCCTGTGGATGAGAACCATATCAAGATCTCTTTCACTTGGTACGTTCTGTAGTTCCCAGATGTGAGAGGCAACGTGCTAATACTGGGTCATAGGTTCGACGCATTTACACATAAACCAACTTCGCAATACTCCTTAGCCTACGAGAAAGCTTCCATTATATTCAACATTTCCGCTGTATTATCATGTCATGCCGCGCTGCAGAATCGGTCTGACGACTCTGGTCTCAAGACCGCATATCACTCTTTCCAGGCATCTGCTGGCATGTTCACATATATCAACGAGAACTTCCTCCACGCGCCTTCGACTGATCTGAGTAGAGAGACGGTGAAGACGCTGATAGCTATCATGCTTGCACAAGGCCAGGAAGTGTTTCTGGAAAAGCAGATATCTGATGGGAAGAAGGTCGGGTTGTTGGCGAAGTTGGCAAGTCAGGCGGCATATTTGTATTCGCAGGCTGTCGAGGGAACGCAGGAGAATGTCAATAAAGCCATTTTCGAAAAGGTCTGGCTATTAGTTGTACAGGTATGTTGGATTTTGTTCACGTGTAGCCATTGCGTCGTGGGCAACCATTTGCAATTTAATTAGATTGGGCTGAATCTGAAAGAGTGCTAATCATCTAGTAGATTAAAGCTGACTACATGGTGTCAATGGCTCAGTACTATCAGGCATTGGCGGATGACGATGCAAACTCCCACGGCGTAGCCATTGCACGTCTACATACGGCCGAAGCTTCAGCTAGGTTGGCTATCAAAGGAGCAAACAGCTTTCCAAGCAATGTACCTGCAAACTCCAATATGACATCAGAAGCTGGCACAGCGCTCACTGAAATGACAAAAAAGCACCTGGCCATCGTGGAAGAGAAGCTTGCTGGACTGATCAAGGATAACGACTATATTTACCATCAGACGGTGCCGGGCGAAGCGTCATTGGCCGCAATCCCAAAGCTTCCTGCTGCAAAAGCTATCCCTGTTAGTGAACTTTATGCTGGACAAGATATTCAGCGGATCACCGGACCAGACATCTTTCAGAAGATTGTTCCAATGTCAGTAACCGAATCAGCAAGTCTATACGATGAAGAAAAGGCAAAATTGGCTCGCGCCGAGGCAGAAAGGGTCGATACCGCAAATAGCGAGTTGGATGCGAGTCTGGACTATTTGAGATTACCAGGTGCTTTACAGGTGTTAAAGGGAGGTTTTGACCAGGAACTGGCAGCAGATGATGAATTTCGGGGCTGGTGTGAGGACGTGGCTCACCACGACCCACCTACTGGAATCTTCGAGTTTTTGAGCTCATCGAAGGAGAACATCCTGGGTGTTTTAGACAGAAGTGGCAAGCAATTGGACATGGAGGAAAGTGTGTGCGAGAAAATGCGGTCGAAATATGAAGGCGAATGGACTCAACAACCGAGTTCGAGGCTCACTTCAACGCTCCGGAGTGATATCCGGAACTATCGAGAGGCACTAGAGGAAGCTGCCCGAAGCGACAACCAGTTATATGCAAAGAATCGACAGCACGAGGGCGACTTTGATGAGATGCGAAATGCGGGAGATATTAATGAGGCCGATGTCCTGTTCCAAAAAGCATTGATCCAATACAGTGGCAAATCGCGGGCTAATAATGCAGGTAGTCCGACATCAGGTAGTCTTCTTGATGATGATTTTGATGAGGGTCAGCCCAGTGTCAAGGATCAGATTACGAAAGTGGAAGAGATCTTGAAGAAACTGAGTCTTCTGCGTCGAGAACGGACCCAAGTGCTGAAGGATCTCAAGGAGAAGGTATATGCCTCAATACCATGTGCGGGCAGAAATGCGCTAATAATTGTAGATACACAATGATGACATCTCTCAAGTTCTGATTCTGAACAAAAAGTCAATCTCGAATTACGAAAATCAGCTCTTCCAGGCAGAGCTCGAGAAGTTCCGGCCGCATCAGAATCGTTTACTTGCAGCAAGCCACAAGCAATCCTCCTTGATGAAAGAATTGACATCCACCTTCAATACGTTGCTGCAGGACAAGCGCGTACGGTCTGAACAGAGCAAGTATGAAGGTATCACAAGGCAGAGGTCAGGAGTCATGTCACGATATAAGAAAATATATCAGGAATTTCTGGATCTTGAGGCCGGACTTACCAGCGCGAAGAAGTGGTACCAGGAAATGAAAGAAACTGTTGATAGCCTGGAGAAGAATGTCGAGACTTTTGTGAACAACCGACGGTCTGAAGGTGCACAGCTCCTCAGCCAAATTGAGCAGGATCGTAACGCAAATGCTAGCGGACAGGCTGATCGAGAACGAGAACGTCTACGTGGATTAATGGAGCGTATGTCGATGGATCCTTCCACATCGCCTTCTTCGCCAAAAGCACCACGAAATCAATCCATGTCATACTCTTCTAATTCTCCTTCAACACGATACCCACCTACAAACTTTGCTGGGGGATATCAGATACAAACATCTCCACCAGTCCAATCAGCTCACCCACAATCAGCACATCCACAATCCGCTCATCCACAGTCAGCACACCCTCACTCAGCACATCCAGCTTTTGGCGCACAAGGTGCTTTCTATCCTCAACAGCCACAACAGTATACTCAACCACAAAAGTCGCCACCCCTTCAATCCCAACAGGCCGTATACAACCCTAGCATGTTCCCACCCACGAACTCGCAACCAAACTCGCCGCCGCCAATGCAGACAACTTTCTCGCCAGGTTCTTTTTCAAGACCTCCACATACTACGCCGATCAACCAGCAATATATGCCTGCGGGGTTCATTCCTCCGCCACCTCCTAGAGGACCTCCCCCACAGCAGCAGTATCAGCAACAGGGCCAAGAGCAACAATATGGATATGGTCATCCACAACAGCAACAACAGCAGCAGCAGAGATCGCAACAAGGCTCACATGATCCTTGGGCGGGTCTCAATAATTGGAAATAAGAGGCCGACACGTGTATATGGATCTTCGGCATAATCATGGAGTAAAGGTTCAAGTTGATAAACGATGGTCATGGATTGCATTGGAGGATTAGAAGCATGGTAGATTAGGAATGGATTACAAACTGTGGCCTTTACCATTTAAACCTTCGTGGTGGATGACCAAGTTATTGAGGACTTGGGAATACGTGAATCACGCGCACGCCATTGCTCTTTTTTCAAATTTGATCTTTTCCACTCTAGATATTGTATGCGACTCGAAAGTGACCCCGACGTTGACGTGATGTTTGAAGTGTGATGGGTACCTAGGTACGGTCTGCCAAGAAAGCTCGTGCCGCCGATTCGGCAATGATTTCTAAGAAGCTTGAGGCATCTCATGCACTCGTCATGATCCATTAGATGCATTCTGGAATTTATATTCCTCAACCAAACATTGTACAATAGTTCGCCCCGCCCCTTTCTCCTTTATCTTTTCATATATTCCTGGCTTGTTTCACGCATCGAATATATAGAATTCTCAATTTGCATAGACGTGGAACAAGAGACACATTCAGGACTTCGAATCGCCACGATACAATAAACTACGTAACATTTTTGTAGAAGAGAGGAGATAGCTACAGTATGCTTTACGGCCAGAGCCTACCATTGCGACTTGCGCTTCGAAACACAGCTAGGACTTCCTCGAGAAGTGCTTCGAGTAGATTGTACAGTACAGCAAGACAGCAGCATATCCTTTCTTCGCGGTCGAATCCCGCAAGATCAGCCACATACTATCAATCGCCTCGAACAAGCAGCGTCTCACACTTTTCTACGTCAGTTTCGCGGCAGAAAGATGCGCCTAAAGATCCGAAAGACACGGTCGTCGAGCCTGCGGAGGAGGTAGAGAAGGAGAGGTCGGACGTCAAGCAGGGCAGCGAGGAGAATATAGTGGAGAACAAGAACAAAAGCTCGGAAGCAACGTCGTCGATAAATGGAACCACCTCACCTGGGAATGTCGCAGATGCGAAGGGAAGTGCTGCGGGATCTGCGGCCGGAGGAAGTGGTTCTGGCGATGGAAGTGATGGAGGCAAGAAAGGACGAAAGTCAAGTAATGCATTACAAAAAGCTACAGTTCCAGACGTGTATCCTCAGGTCATGGCTATACCGATTGCGAAAAGACCGCTCTTCCCGGGATTCTACAAAGCTGTTACTGTTAGGGATCCAGAGGTTGTGCATGCTATACAGGAGATGATCAAGAGGGGTCAACCGTATATTGGTGCCTTTTTGTTCAAGGATGAGGCCGCAGATGGGGATACGATCGAGAGTGTCGATGATGTCCATGAGGTTGGTGTGTTTGCGCAGATCACAAGTGCGTTTCCTGTGCATGGTGATGAGGGTGCCTTAACCGCAGTTCTGTATCCTCACCGAAGGATCAAGATGTCGACACTTGTGGGCCCAACGCGATCGGCCAATGCGGATGCCACGAAGAAGACAGACTCGGCAGTGGATGAAGTGCCGGAAGTCATTCCAGCTAAGCCTACCCAAGAAGAAGCTGTACAGGAGAAGAAGGGAGATGTGGTTGCAAGCTTTGAGGAGGGCGCTGTGCAGACAAAGAAAGGTGACGCCCCAACGACGCCCTATGAGCCAACTTCGTTCTTGAGGGACTACAAAGTCAGCTTGGTAAATGTGGAGAACCTTGCTGAAGAACCACACGATCCAAAGAGTCCGGTAATCCGCGCAATCACGAATGAGATTGTCAATGTCTTCAAGGAAGTCGCGAGTCTGAACACTTTATTCAGAGATCAAATTTCAACTTTCTCAATGAGTCAGTCTGCTGGCAATGTCATGCAGGAACCTGCCAAGCTTGCCGACTTCGCCGCAGCCGTTTCTGCTGGCGAGGTTTCCGAACTACAAGATGTTTTGGAGACCCTAAATGTGGAGGATCGATTACAGAAAGCGTTGATCGTGCTTAAGAAGGAACTCATGAACGCCCAGCTCCAGTCAAAGATCTCGAAGGATGTCGAAAGGTCGATACAGAAGCGTCAACGCGAGTACTGGCTGATGGAGCAGATGAAGGGTATCCGGAGAGAGCTGGGTATCGAATCCGATGGCAAAGATAAGCTGGTTGAGAAGTTTAGAGAGAAGAGCTTGAAGCTGGCTATGCCTGAAGTCGTCAAGAAGGTCTTCGACGAGGAGTTGAATAAACTTGCGCATCTAGAACCCGCTGCTTCGGAATTTAACGTCACGAGGAACTATTTGGATTGGCTGACCCAGATACCATGGGGCCAGAGAAGTGCCGAGAACTTTGGCATCAAGAACGCCATGACTGTCTTGGATGAGGACCATCATGGTCTTAAGGATGTTAAGGATCGTATTCTGGAGTTCATTGCAGTTGGAAAACTGCGAGGCACCGTTGAAGGCAAGATCTTGTGTTTCGTGGGACCGCCAGGTGTTGGCAAGACCAGTATCGGAAAGTCCATCGCCAGAGCACTAAACCGACAATACTACAGATTCAGTGTGGGAGGTCTGACAGACGTGGCTGAGATCAAAGGTCATCGAAGAACTTATGTTGGAGCACTTCCTGGACGTATCATTCAGGCATTGAAGAAATGTCAGACTGAGAATCCATTGATCTTGATCGACGAGATAGACAAGATCGGTCGTGGTCATCAAGGTGATCCAGCTTCAGCTTTGTTGGAGTTGCTTGATCCCGAGCAGAACAATTCTTTCTTGGATCATTACCTCGATGTGCCCGTCGATTTGTCGAAAGTTTTGTTTGTCTGCACGGCCAACATGACAGATACCATTCCTAGACCACTCTTGGACCGTATGGAAATGATTGAGTTGTCTGGATATGTTGCAGATGAAAAGATGGCAATTGCTGAAAGGTATCTTGGACCGGCCGCGAAGGAGTTGGCTGGTCTCAAGGAAGTGGATGTCGAGTTGAGTAAGAGCGCCATCGAAGAGCTCATCAAGTCATACTGCCGAGAATCCGGAGTACGAAATCTCAAGAAGCAAATCGAGAAGGTTTATCGCAAGTCAGCACTGAAAATCGTGCAGGATCTTGGGGAATCTGTATTCCCCGAGGAGGAAGCCTTAACTGATGAAGGGAAGGCTGCTTTGGAGGAGTCCAAGAAGGATGAGACCGATGTCAAGGATACTCCTGAGAATATTGAAAAGGCGACCACAGAGAAGCCAAGAGTGCAATTGAAGGTGCCAGAGTCTGTACATGTCACAATTGACAAGGACAACCTCAAGGATTACGTCGGTCCACCAGTCTTTACTTCAGATCGTTTATACGATATTACTCCTCCGGGTGTGGTCATGGGTTTGGCTTGGACGCAGATGGGCGGTGCAGCATTGTATGTTGAGTCGATCCTTGAATCAACACTCAATCGAGACTCCTCTCCACGACTTTCTGTCACTGGTAACCTGAAGAACGTCATGAAGGAGTCTACGCAAATCGCCTATTCTTTTGCCAAATCATTCATGGCTCGTACCTACGCCGACAATCTGTTTTTCGATAAAGCGAAGGTACATTTGCATTGTCCGGAGGGAGCAGTGCCAAAGGATGGTCCTTCAGCTGGTGTTACGATGGCTACGTCCTTGCTGAGTCTGGCTTTGGATAGGAAGATTGATCCTACGGTTGCCATGACGGGTGAACTGACTGTCACTGGCAAGGTGTTGAGAATAGGAGGATTGAGGGAAAAGACCGTTGCTGCTAGGAGGGCTGGGAGCAAGACGATTATCTTCCCACATGATAATTTGAGTGATTGGTTAGAGTTGCCTCCTGTAAGTATTTTGCATCTATTGTACAAGCTCCACTGACTTGTTATTAGAACATTAGAGAAGGTATCGAAGGAGTCCCGGCAAAGTGGTATACGGAAGATATCTTTGATTTAGTTTTCCCGAACTTGGACAAGAATCAGGCAAACTCGGTGTGGAAGGAGCAGTTGCCAAAGAAGGAGAGGAAGAAGAGGGAGAGTAAAAAGGAGAAAGATGAGGAGAGTGAGGATGATGATTGAGGCGGAAGAACGACAGATATCCGGTACAGTGGCAACATAGTCGGCGTCGTTCCCATGAGCAGGGTTGAGACAGTCAAGAGACGCTGAATGGCCTTTGGAGTGGCCAACATGTGAGCTGCTCTACAGTGGTGGAGCAAGAGCGAGGACAATACTTGTAGAAAGTTGCGACGCAAGGAAGATCAATTTAGATAGCGTTATACAGCCGGGTTATATGTATATAAGCATCATTGTACTGTACCATCTCTCCATAAGCGAGCAATGTGGCGCTTCGGTGGCGAGCGCACTCCACGAAGCAAAGAATTTCAACTCAACTCAACTCAAAACCACATGGCCACTATCTTCCTTGCTCTTGAGACTCTTCAAAGTATCTTTTCCAGCACGAAACAATCAGTAAAGGCCCACTTAGAATCCATGAATCCATGCTGTTGTAGAAAAATTGCTACTAATATTATGGGTAGTAAGGCATATTCCTTCATGAATCAGCGAGTAACTCGGTCTGCCTTCTTAGCTCAGTGGTAGTAGCGCGTCACTAGTAATGACGAGGTCCTCTGTTCGATCCAGGGAGAAGGCAATCTTTTTGCGTCTTTTTCCGCACTTTTTGACAGTTTTGTGATGTTGTTGCTTTGATTCATGTGGTCAAAAGTTTTGGTATTCGGATTTTTGGGGTTCTTCGACAAGGAATTCCCCCAGGGCGGCCGTCAACGCTACCGTTCACGTGATTCACATTCTATCGATCGTTCCATTACTCTTTCTTGGCTACCTTCTTGTAAGCTGGGAGTTGCTAAAATATTTGGCTATTTTGGACACAGCAAGCTCGTTGAAGGGTTGCAAGATTATGGTACATCGTGTATCGTGGTAAACGATACCGTCACATTGTCGCGAATCACAGCCTTGAACTTTCCATAATGTAACTCCACCGGGACTCCCCTCACAGATCTTGATGTGATGTACAAATGGGAGATGAGCTGTACCACTTACTGAACTATTGTGCGCACAGTACGAGGAAGTCTCAGCAGTATGGCCCGCAGTGTGAAAGCTTGAGCGGCTATTTAGGATCTCTGAAATTGGGCAGA
>Ga0247809_1000567_pt1 | contig 16932 bp, 15 predicted proteins | sample UWRJL104311B1_FD_180951 | JGI IMG/M metagenome (GOLD analysis project Ga0247809, IMG submission 180951) | Plant litter microbial communities from Arlington Agricultural Research Station in Wisconsin, United States - UWRJ-L104-311B-1 | ecosystem: Environmental > Terrestrial > Plant litter >...
GAAACACACCCAGCAAATCTGGTGTAGTGCCACCCCAGACGGAGGCTATTGGCATATTGAAAGCTTCTGCGATATGTGTCAGGCCCGTATCAAAACCTATCACTTTATAAGCCTTTGATACAATAAAAACAGATTGATCGAGATTCGTTTCTCCGCAGGTAGAGTATACATTGGCACCAACAGCCTGTTTAATCTCTTCTGCGTTAGCTTTTACATCATTCCCACCCAAGAGCACGATGGGTAAATTAATGCCTTTACAGATCTCAATGATCTTTTCATTGGGCATGCGTTTAGTAAAGTGTGTAGCACCAATCACAAAAGCAATGTATTTCCCGCTATGGCTGGGAGGGAGGAAGGTCTCCAGTGCATATTCCTTAGCCACATAATAATCTATAGGCCTGTTGTCATTTTTGATGCCGAGAAATTTTACTGTCTCCAGGTAACGGTCCACCAGGTGGTCTTTAGAAAATAAGGACGACCATTTCAGCTTCAGACCAAGCCATTTTTTTAACCTGTCTTTTTTATAGGTAGAAGAAGGGATCTGCGTGGCTATTTTAATGATCGACGTACGGAGGTTATTGTGCAGGTCAATAATCAGATCGAATTGCTCTGCTTTGATATCTCTGATTGTATCTGCCAGTTTGGGCTTTAGCAGATGGAGTTTGGTCAGATATGGATTCTGCTGATAGATATATTTGAACTGGTCTTTGGTCAGGAAATGTACTTCGCAATCAGGTATTTGCAATTTCAGACAGCGCACAATAGGGGTGGTGTAAATGATATCACCCATAGAACTGAAGCGAATGACTAATATTTTTTTAGGGCTTTTCAATTGCGCGGTAGGTTTACGTTCCTGTTCAGGACTTTTTTATTTTCTCAATAATCGCAGTAGAAGAATAACCCGGCAGGAAGCTGAGCACTTCTACTTTACCGCCATTGGCGATCGTCTCTTTCGCACCCACAATACTGTCAGTGGTATAATCACCGCCCTTTACCAGCACGTCTGGCAAGATAGTTTTGATCAGTTCCAGAGGGGTATCCTCATTGAATAAAACCACTGCATCAATGAAATACATGGCACCCAGCAGGGCAGAACGTGTGATTTCATCATTGACTGGTCGCTCAGGCCCTTTTAGTCGCTGCACTGAATCATCGCTGTTCAATCCCAGGATCAGCACGTCACCCAGACTTGCGGCTTCGGTGAGGTAGGCGACATGCCCTGCATGCAGCAGGTCAAAACAACCATTGGTAAAAACGATTTTTTTGCCCGTTCCTTTCCAGTGGTTCACCAAAGGCTTTAATTCTTCGCGGGAGACTATTTTCTGACTTAATGCGTGTTTGCTGTTCATATCGAATGCTTAAAATAGAAGATCTACGGCCTTACAGAACATATGGCCAATTAAAATATGCATTTCCTGGATCCTTGCGGTAGTTTCATCAGGGATAATAATATTCAGGTCGCACAAATGATTCATTTCCCCTCCATCTCTGCCCGAGAGTCCCAGGGTTTTGCAACCCAGTTCTCTCGCCGTATGTAAAGCCTGAACAATATTCGGACTGTTACCGCTCGTTGAAATCGCAATGAATAAATCGCCCGGACCAGCAAAAGCAGCGAGCTGCCGCGCAAAAACGCGCTCAAAACCATAATCATTGCTGATTGCGGTCATGGCCGATGTATCTACCGTTAACGCAATTGCAGGCAATGCTTTACGGTCTTTCACATATCTTCCTGTCAGTTCTGCTGCAATATGCTGTGCATCTGCAGCACTGCCGCCGTTACCTGCCAGCAATATTTTTCCACCAGCAGTGATGATATCTGTAACCAGTTTACAGCCACTTTCAATATCAGGGATAAGGGAGTTGATCACCCTTTCAATCACTTGTTTATGGTGGTTAAGTTCTTCTGAAACCATAGGTATTAATTTTTTAGCGCTGATATAATTTCTTCAATAGTAGTAGTTGCGCTTCCAATATGTTTAATCACTATGGAAGCGGCATAATTCGCAATGGTACAGGCTTCCTCAATGGAGAAACCTGAAGCGATACAGTACGATATCGTAGCAATCACGGTATCACCCGCACCAGTTACATCGTATACTTCCGTAGCCACTACCGGAAGAATTTTGCAGCTTTCGGGTGTAATAATAGCGATGCCGCCTTCAGAAAGGGTGACAATCAGGTAGTCTGTGCCCGTAAAATTAAAAATTACAGCTGCGGCTTTCACCAGTTCATCCTGACTATGGATCTTTTCTGTTTTTGCGGCCTCGGCCAGCTCCTTACGGTTAGGCTTGATAATAAATGCACCTTTGTATTTGCTGTAATCCAGCCCCTTAGGATCTACAATTACCCTTTTTCCCAGCGCATTGCAACTGTCAATAATTCTTAGTGAAAGGCTTGGGGTCAGCAGTCCTTTATTGTAATCTGAAAGGATCACGATATCGCTCACGGCGATGCAGTTTTGCAGGGAGTCGAAAAACACGTTTTCCAGTTCCGCAGCAATGTCATGTGTATCTTCCTGATCAATCCTTACAATCTGGTGATTGCCAGCAATCACCCGCGTTTTAACCGTAGTAGTGCGCGAGTCATCTTTCAGGATCAGTTGTGTGTCGATATTTTTTGTGGACAGGATAGCTTTGATTTCTTCGCCAAAACTATCATTTCCGGTAATTCCCGCCAGCGAAACCTTTGCTCCCAGATCAATCAGGTTGCTGGCTACATTAGCGGCACCACCGATAATCTTATTTTCCTTTTTAACATTTACAATAGGGACAGGTGCCTCCGGCGAAAGTCGGGTGGCACTGCCAAATATATAATGGTCCAGCATCAAATCACCTATAACCAATATATTTGGTGGAGTATGGCTATAATGTGCATCGTGTAATTTCTGTGCAAGCATGCTGACGTATTAATTTTCAAATATAGGTATTACAATACTATCCCCTAAGGTTTAACTGAGTTGAAATAGGTAGTGATCTCTGACAGTGTAAATGCATTCAGACATTGTTTTGTTTCAAGGCCGCCTTTTCTGCCTATATAAATGCCATAATGCATATCTCTGAAACCTTCCATGCGGTGTGCATCGGGATTAACGGCAAAGAGTACGCCTTTTTCCAGTGCGTAACGATGCCATCTCCAGTCCAGATCGAGACGAAGTGGATTGGCATTGATCTCTATCACTACGTTATTTGCTGCACAGGCATCGATTACTTTTGCAAAATCAATTGGGTAACCTTTTCTGCTGAGTAACAAACGACCTGTTGGGTGACCAAGAATGGTGGTATAAGGATTTTCAATGGCTCTGATTAATCTGGCTGTAGCTTTTTCCTCCTCCATTCGCAAATTGCTATGTACCGAGGCGACTACAAAATCGAAGGTTTTCAGGATCTCATCACTATAATCCAATGACCCGTCATTCAGGATATCACTTTCAATTCCTTTAAATATTTTGAATGGTGCCAGTTTTATATTGAGGGCATCTATTTCCTGGTGCTGCGCATAAATCCGCTGTTCATTTAGTCCGTTGGCATAGAAGGCTGATTTGGAGTGATCGCACATGCCCAGGTATTCCAGTTGCAGCTCCTCCTTACAGTATACCGCCATCTGCTCCAGCGTATGTACCCCGTCGCTCCAGGTAGAGTGGTTATGCAGACTCCCTTTCAGGTCCTGGTAAGTGATCAGTTTCGGTAATGTATTCGTTTTGCTGAGCTCAATTTCGTTCAGTCCTTCTCTCAGTTCCGGTTCGATATAAGTTAATCCGGCCTGCTGATAGATCGATTGTTCATCCGCAAAAGGACCCTCGCCGGCAAGTTTGAGTACCTCTTCCACATGGACAGCGTTACCGGTTAATTTAAAAAGGTTCAGGTAGAAATCTGCTGCCGGGTACAGGTGTAATTGTATTTTAAGGCCAAAAGGACTTTGTGCGACAAACAGGTTTTCATCTTTCTGCTCAAATTCAAGCGCAGGGAATGTGGCGAATTGTTCTGCTACAGCTGCAATGTCATTTACACCCGCAATAAAATCCAGCTCTTCAATGATTTCACAATAACGACGGTAATCGCCCGCCACGGTTAACAGCGCTGCAGGATCAATGTTGCTTAACCATAACAGTAACTCCGCAGATAAGGTATTTGCCAGCAATTCCGACTGCGAATACAGAAATTTCCCTTGCGCGGCCATCTTAAACTCGATTACCTTTTTAATTTCCTCCTGAGTTTTCAGTCCGAATCCTTTCGCCTCTATCAGGCGGTTTTCATTACAGGCGTAATACAATTCACCTATATTCTCTATACCGAGATCCTTCCAGATCACTACTATTTTCTTCGGACCTATACCTTTGATGCTCAGCATTTCTACTATACCTTCGGGCGTATCCGCAAGTATGCTTTCTAAATCTGCCATGGATCCCGTTTGCAGGAGTTCCCATACTTTGGCCGACATGCTCTTGCCTAATCCATCTATTTTCTCAATCTCTTCGAAGGTTTTCGTATAAATTGCATAGGGGAGTTTATCCACCTTAAAAGCTGCATTTGCGACAGATTTTATCTTAAAAGGATTCTCATTATGCAGTTCCATCAACTGAGAAAGGAGGCGCAGGCTACGGGCTATCGTCTTGTTTTCCATTGAGGACAAAAATAAATAAAAAGATGGGTTATTCCCTATATATGTATTCTGGCATAGTTTTTTCGATATATTGGTATGAAGATACTCAATTATGCAGGGGCTGTGCTGATGGGCTTAGCCACAGCATGTAGCTCATCCACAGAGAAAAGTGCTCATAAAGATAGCGTAAGCACGCAAACAGAACAGGTTAAAGATTCTACTGCAGCAGACCCGCTGGAAGATACTACTATGCGAGCCGATGAATTAGCGGAGCGCGATGAATATGCGTTGATTGTTCCCGGAAAAAGAATTGGTCAGATTTCGCTGGGTCAGGACATGAAAGAGGTCTTTGATTTGCTCGGTACTCCCGATGATGGCGATGCGGCCATGGGAAGTGCGGTAGGGGTATGGATCAAAAGCTCAATGACCATATATTCCCATTACCGGGACAGTACAATGGTCGTGAAAGCCGTGAAGCAGATCTCGGTGGCATCAGACACTTATTATACAGCAGAAAAAATTGCGACAGGAATGAGCCTGGCTAAAATTAAAGCTGCATATCCTGCTTTAAAAGAATCGGCTACTTATGTGAACTTGAAAACTAACGATAAACTGCAGGTATTTGATGACCTGGAAGGCGGAATAGCCTTTGATATACAGGCTAACAAATGTACAATGATCACTGTTCATCCAAAAGGCAAGCCCGTAAATGCGGCCTATCTTGATTTACATCCGGGTTGGAAAAGAATAGAGCAATAGTCGCCGACCATTGCTCTATTCCTTGATAATTATTGTGTTTTAATTTCAAATGGCATACGTGCCTGTATACCTGCATTTGTAATTGCTTTTTTCATTTGCTGATACAGCAGGAAGTTTTCGCCGAATTCTTTCTTTGCATAATATACCCTTACGTTATCCGTAGCGTCTTCCAGCAAAGATTTGATAGGATCTATTTTCTGAGGATATTCAACGATCTTATAATCTGATAACTTTGCTTTTTTGCCCGCTGCAACAATTGCGTCATTAAAATTACCAATCCTGTCTGCCAGGCCTATTTTAACCGCATCAGTACCTATCCATACATGTCCGCCACCAATGGAATCGATGTAGGCCTTAGACTTTTTACGGCCGTCAGCCACGCGTGTAATAAAGCTGTCATACACATGATTCACATCAGTCTGGATAATTAATCTTTCACCCGCAGTCAGCGGACGGTTTACACTCATAATATCAGCATACTGACCTGTTTTTACACCATCAAAAGTAAGCCCCAGTTTATTCGTCATCAGGTTCTGGAAATTTGGAATGATCCCAAAAACACCAATTGAACCCGTAATCGTATTTGGCTGTACAAAAATAGAGTCGGCCGCACAGCCGATATAATATCCGCCAGAAGCAGCAACATCACCAAAAGAAGCGATAACAGGCTTAACCTTTCTGCTCAGTACAATTTCTCTCCAGATCACATCAGACGCCAGCGCGCTGCCACCGCCAGAGTTTACACGCAGCACAATCGCTTTCACTTTATCGTCCATTCTCGCCTTTCTGATGGCCCTTGAGATACGCTCGGAGCCTATCGATTCATCCGTTCCTTCCCCGCCAGTGATATCTCCGTTCGCATAGATGACCGCAATTCTGTTTTTGCTATCACTATTTTCAGGTTCCTGGTTCGCTGCATATTCATTGATAGTTACCGTAGTCAGGTTTTCTTTTTTACCCTTTCCGCTCCATTTTTTTAGTTCATCCAGTACTTCATCCTTATATTTCAGGCCATCTACCATTTTATGCGTTACCGCATCCTGTGGAGACTGGATTTTGTATTCATTCGCAAACACGAATAAACTATCTTTCGATATTTTTCTGGAATCCGCAATACCTTCCAGGAAAGTGTTATATAAACCACTCACATAAGCAGTGACCTGCTGACGGTTATAATCACTCATTTTCTCATTGATAAAAGGCTCTACCGCACTTTTATAATTACCTACCCTGATGATCTGTGCTTCCACACCGATTTTCTCCATCGCCCCTTTAAAAAAGGTCAGCTGAGAACTGAAGCCCTTAAACTCCAGTGCACCCTGCGGGTTCAGGTAAACTTTATCCGCCACTGAAGCCAGGTAATAAGCTTCCTGCGTATACACTTCGCTGTAAGCAAGGATTTTCTTTTTACTCTTTTTGAAGTCAATCAGTGCATCCCTGATTTCTTTTAACGTGGCCTTACCTGCATCAGGAGAACTTACGTTCAGGTAAATGCAATCAATATTATCATCTGTCTTTGCTCTTTTCAGCGCAAGGATCAGGTCGTAAAAGCCAATACTCTTACCCCCGCCAGAACCGATAATCGGCAGGTTATCAAACCTTTTGTTCGGCGTACGCTCCTTGATACTCTGATCAAGATTGAGATACAGGACAGTATTGCTCGCTACATCTACTTTTTTATCATCATCGATGGCCGAGACGGCGGCGACTATGATGACAAAGAATAATATAACAATAAGGACAGTAGAAATGATAATTCCTACAACTGTGGCAAAAACATATTTGAAAAATTCTTTCATGTGGATGTTTACTATTTAGATTTGTAAATATATTAATAAGAATCAGGCTTTATATGCAGTTGGACAGCAAAGTGGTGTATTTGTTACTCGGAAGTAACTTAGGGGACAGAAGAGGCCTTATAGACGAAGCAATAATTAAGATCGGAGAGCAGATAGGGGCCGTAGTGGCGCGTTCTGCGAATTATGAAACTGACGCCTGGGGGAAAGAAGACCAGCCCTCTTTCCTGAACGTCGCCCTCGCGGTATCCACCAGATTATCAGCCCTGGCTGTACTGGAAGAGGCACTTGCCATAGAAATGGAGCTGGGCAGAATCAGACTCGAGAAATGGGGAGCACGATTAATTGATATAGATGTAATCTTATTCGGCGATGAAATAATTGACGAAGGGGCTAAGCTACAGGTGCCACATCCTGAAATGCAGAACAGAAAATTTGTATTAGAACCACTTGCAGAGATTGCTGGCGGTGTTTTTCACCCTGTTTTTGGGCAGACGGTTGCAGAATTGCTGCACAGTCTGACTGATAATTTATCTGTATCTAAAATATTATAATTTTATTAGTTTTGTTGTGATGATTAACACAGAAAAAAATAACAGTCCGCTTGATCTTTCTTATCTGAGCGATATGTCTGGTGACAGTGCTGAATTTATGATCGAGATGATCGATATGTTTAAGGTGCAGACACCTTTATATGTAACTGATCTGGAACAGGCAATTCTTGCTGAAGACTGGGCTAAAACATCCGGTTTTGCGCATAAAATCAAACCGACCTTCTCTTACGTAGGCAGGGAAGATGCCAGGGGACTTTTGCAGCAGATAGAGAATAATGCCAAAGAATTGAAAGATCTGGAAGCAATGCCTGCGGCATTAAAGGAGCTCAATGATTTTGTGCTGGTGTTGTACAGACAACTTGACGAAGCAAAAGCAGAATTAGAAAAGAAACTGTAGCTTTTCAGCTGGGTTAATCTTCAATGCTTTTGCCCCGGAAGTGTAAGAGTGATGCACCGATGTATAAGATCAGTACAAATGGAATAGCGGTAAATTTCAGGAAAGCAATCAGTAAGGCTGATACGATCAGAAAGATGAATTTAATTTTATTCTGAGCCCAGTCGCGCGACCCGAATTTTAGCGAGAAGATCCTGATCTCACTGACCAGCAGCAAGCTCATGATCACTGTCACTGCAATCAGCAGCATCGAAGAATTGATCAGTCCCGGATAATCTTTTTGAATAAAAGGCAGCGATACGATAAATAAAGTATTCATCGGTGTATTTAAACCGATGAAATCTTCTGTTTGTCTCGTGTCTATATTGAATTTGGCTAGCCTTAGTGCCGAAAATACCGTAATTAAAAATCCGAGGTAAGGCAAGTAAGGAGAAGAGAAATCGCTGCTGGCAGTCAGCAGCTGATACATCACCGCTCCCGGCAAAAAGCCGAAACTCACCATATCTGCCAGTGAATCCAGTTCCTTTCCGATATTAGATTTTACATGTAAGAGGCGGGCGATAAAACCATCGAAAAAGTCGAATATTCCCGAAATCAGCACTGCATAAGCAGCAAGGTTTAAATCGCCTTTAAATGCAAAAACTACACCAATACAGCCCGAAAGCAAGTTGGCGCAAGTTAATGCATTAGGAATGTGTTTCTTCATCGCAGACTAGCTGTTCATTGAAATTAAGAACTCTTCGTTTGTTTTTGTATTTCTTATTTGTGCCTGAACAAATTCCATAGCCTCCTGTGCATTCATATCAGCCAGGTGGTTACGTAAGATCCATACACGCTGTAAAGTATCTCTGTCATGTAACAGGTCATCTCTACGTGTACTTGATGCCGTGATATCGATAGCAGGGAAGATACGTTTGTTAGACAATTTACGGTCTAACTGCAGCTCCATGTTACCCGTACCTTTAAATTCTTCGAAGATTACCTCGTCCATTTTAGAACCGGTATCTGTCAATGCCGTAGCAAGAATTGTTAATGAACCACCCTTTTCGATGTTACGTGCCGCTCCGAAGAAACGTTTAGGTTTATGTAATGCATTTGCATCCACACCACCCGATAAGATTTTACCAGAAGCAGGAGCAGTCGTATTGTAAGCACGTGCCAGACGTGTGATAGAGTCTAACAAGATCACTACATCATGCCCGCATTCTACCAGGCGTTTTGCTTTTTCCAGTACGATATTCGCAATTTTTACGTGACGTTCTGCAGGCTCATCAAAAGTAGATGCAATTACTTCCGCACGTACACTTCTCGCCATATCCGTTACCTCTTCCGGACGCTCATCAATCAATAAGATGATCAGATAAACTTCAGGGTGGTTTTTAGCGATCGCGTTAGCTACCTCTTTCAGTAAATTCGTTTTACCCGTTTTAGGCTGTGCAACGATCAGACCACGCTGTCCTTTACCAATTGGCGTAAACAGGTCGATGATCCGTGTAGAGTAATTATTTGTTTCTGTAAACAGGTTTAACCTTTCTGTAGGGAAAAGTGGCGTCAGGTAATCAAATGGCACCCTGTCTCTCACATCAGCAGGCAATCTGCCGTTGATGGTTTCTACCCTTACCAAAGGGAAATATTTTTCACCCTCTTTAGGCGGACGGATACTTCCTTTTACCGTATCACCAGTTTTTAAACCAAATAATTTGATTTGCGACTGTGAAACGTAAATATCATCCGGTGAAGAAAGGTAGTTATAATCAGCAGACCTCAGGAATCCGTAACCATCAGGCATGATTTCCAGTACACCTTCATTGGTGATTGTGTTGTCAAAATCCAGGTTGGAGTAGCTGTTCTCGTTCTGTTTATTGTTGTTATTATTATTTCCGTTGTTGTTATTGTTTTTTGGTCTGTTGTCTTCCCTTACCGGTTTTGGCTTTCTAACTTCGCCATTTCCTGTATTAGGTTGCGCAACGAAACCCGCTTTTTCTGTAACTGGTGCTGCAGTTTCTTTCACCTGTTCAGCTGCCGGAGCTTCTGCTTCCACCTGCTCAGGTTGTTGTTCATTTTGAACTGTTTGCTCTGGTGCATCAAAAAGAGATGCCCTGTTGAAATTGGTCGGCGCAGTATTGCCCGTATTGTTTGCCGCCGCTTCAGCTTCATCCTTAGAAATACGCGCTCTCTTTGGTTTGTCGCCTGTACTGCTTTTAGCTGCTTTTGGTTTGGTCACTTTTACCGGACTCTGTTTAGCTTCTTTTACTGGGGCATCATCCTGAGCTGCAGGTGCAGATTCCGATTGAGCTTGTTGTTCGCTGATCTGGTGAATAACTTCTACCAGTTCTGCTTTGCGCAAATCGTCAGCATTTAGGATACCTTGAGATTTAGCTAACTCCCGCAGTTCTGCAGTGAGTTTTTCATTTAATTCTGTTTTGTTAAACATTATGTAGTTGTAGAGAATTTTTATAAAAAGTGTTTACCAATGGATCAAAGCAAAAAATGCAATCATTAAATTAGAAAAATAGAACAAATTTTGTGAGATTTTCTGGAATGATCAGATAAACTTTAGAGAATTATGTTGCAATTGTATGTATTTGTTATTTAATCTCCAAGGGAATTTGAAAATATAATAAAAAAATTACGCACAATGTGCAAAACTCAGTCCTCAGAATTGTTGCAAAATTTGGCATATTTGCGCACAATCTTAGCTACAATGAATAAAAAGCAACTATTTGAACAGATCAAAAGAAAAAAATCATTTCTCTGTGTGGGACTGGATCCGGTACTGGAAAATATTCCTGAACACCTGCTTTCGCACGAAGATCCTGTGTTTGAGTTTAACAGGCAATTGATTGATGCTACAGCAGATCTTTGTGTAGCTTATAAACCTAATACTGCATTTTACGAATCCCGCGGATTGAAAGGCTGGGAGAGTTTGCTAAAAACATGGAAACACATTCCTGAAGATATTTTTACCATCGCCGATGCAAAAAGAGGAGATATTGGAAATACCTCAGCCATGTATGCTGATGCTTTTTTCAACGAAGCGCAATCCGGGATGAGCTTTGATTCCATTACTGTTGCGCCTTATATGGGAAAGGATTCGGTAAGTCCTTTTTTAACACATGAGGGCAAATGGGTGATTTTACTTGCACTTACTTCAAATGCTGGTCATAATGATTTTCAATTACAGGAAACCAATGGCAGCAAATTATACGAGCAGGTGATCCGGGTTTCTTCTACCTGGGGAAATAGTGAAAATATGATGTACGTAGTAGGCGCAACCAAGCCGGAAGAGTTTGCCAATATCAGGAAACTGGCCCCTGAACATTTTTTACTGGTGCCGGGGGTAGGTGCGCAGGGCGGAAGTTTAGCTGAAGTGTGCAAGTTTGGATTGAATGATACCTGTGGATTGCTGGTTAATTCTGCAAGGGGAATTATTTATGCCAGTAAAGGTGAAGATTTTGCAGAAAAAGCAAGAGCTGAAGCTTTGAAATTACAGCAGGAAATGCAGGAAATATTGGAAAAAGCGGAGCTGATCTAGTTATTTTCCTTTTTTCAGTTTTTTATTGGATTGAGAAATGATCGCGTTAAATTAGCCGATGCTATTCAACGAGGATTTTTTACATTATATATGGCAGTTCAGGCTGCTGAAAAAGCTGGCGCTTCACTGTACAAACGGTGAGGCTCTTTTTGTGCTCCACCCGGGTAAACTGAATACCAATGCAGGACCTGATTTTAGTTTTTCGCGGTTGAGAATTGGCGACTGTACCTGGGTTGGTAATGTGGAGATCCATTTGAGATCGTCCGACTGGCTCTTACACCATCATCATCTGGATCCGGCATATGATACGGTTATCCTTCATGCCGTTTATGAAGATGATATGGCGATCTACCGGATGGATGGCACCTTAATCCCTGTACTGTTGATGAAAGATCTGCTGCCGGAAGATAAACTGGCCAGCTTTCAGTCGTTCCAGCAACATGGCTATTTTTTCCCCTGTGCACAGCAGATTGGGACGGTCGACCGAAATACCATTCAGGACATGCTGGACCATATGCTTGTGGAAAGGCTCGAAGAGAAAGCCGGTGCCGTATCCGAAAAGACCGCCTTTAACAAACACCACTGGAACGAAACCTTTTATTACCTGCTGCTGCGGAATTTTGGATTTAAAGTCAATGCCGTTCCTTTTGAATTGCTCGCAGATATACTGCCCAGTTCGCTACTGATCAGGTACAGAGATAATCCGCTGCAGCTAGCGGCACTGTTATTCGGTCAGGCCGGTTTCCTGGAAAATGATTTCAAAAACACCTATCCTCTGCAATTAAAAGCAGAGTTCCGCTTTCTGCAAAAGAAACATAAGTTACAGCCATTGTCACCGTCCCTTTGGCAATTCTTAAGAATGCGGCCGCAGAATTTTCCTACCCGCAGATTAGCACAGCTCGTTGCCTTGCTGTGCGGGCGACATCATTTTTTATCCCAGCTTCTGGAAACAAAAACATTGAAAGAGGTAAAGGCTATTTTCAGCTCAATTGAAGTAGACCCTTACTGGAAAACCCATTATCATTTCGATAAAGAAGTCAAGGAGACCACTGTGCAATTCGGTGAGAAATCCATAGATAACCTGATCATTAATGCTGTTTGTTTATCCCTGTACAGCTATGGTAAAACCTTTAAAAAGCCAAACCTGATGCAGTATGCCGTAACTCTTTTAAAAGAAATCCCTGCAGAGCACAATTCTATTGTAGATAAATACGTTAAGAATGGTCTGAGCGTAAAAAGCGCTTATCTTTCGCAGGCGGTACTACAATTAAATAAAAGCTATTGTAATCAGAAAAAATGCTTAAATTGTCTTATCGGAATTAAAATTTTAAATAAATAGACATGTTCCAGCGTATTGTAACCTTTTTCGAAAAGCAAAGTTTTGGGGTTTGCACTTACATCGCAGAGCGGTTTAATATGTCGATTTCCAAGATCAGGCTTTTTTTTATCTATTCTTCCTTTCTTGCAGTGGGCTTTCCAATTGTGTTTTATGTGATGGCTGCGCTGGTACTCGATGTGCGTCATTATATCAAACGCATCAGGTTGCGGATCTGGGATATGTAAGGTGCTAAGATGATAATTAACATATATTCCTTTGTTAAATCAGAATAACATAACACATACAACTATATATTTTATATTTGTTGTTTATTAAGAGCGTAATTAAAATGTCGTTAAGGGGAAACCAATTTAAATCTAATTCATTCAAAAACGAATACGGTGGGAAACCGGCTTCAAAGGCATCATTCAAAGAGCCAAAGGAAAGATTTGAAAGGATGCCTACATTCCACTTTCAGGATGCACGGGTGCTTAAAATTACAGGCTTGTTTTTCCTGGTGCTGGCTATCTATTTCCTTGTTGCCTTCACTTCTTATTTATTCACCTGGCAGGAAGATTACAGTTATGTAATTGATGCCAATGGGGGCTGGAGCAATCTTTTCAAAACTGTAGAAGAATTACAGCAACATAATATTCCTGTCATTGTGCAGAACTGGCTCGGTAAATTTGGTGCCTTGTTGTCGCATCAATTTATCTATGAGTGGTTTGGCGTTGCCTCTTTTCTATTCGTTTTTGTATTCTTCGTGATCGGTTACCGCCTGTTGTTTAAGGTGAAAATTCTAGCATTGGAAAAGACATTGGGCTATAGCTTATTTTTCCTGCTATTCGGCTCACTCGGTTTCGGTTTTATGCATTCCTTTTTTATCGATTCTCCACATTACCTCGAGGGAGAAATTGGTTACTGGACCAACAGATTGCTTGTTGCACAAATCGGTAATGCAGGTGTAGGTGGTTTGCTTACCTTTTTGGCCTTGTCGATTTTAATTATTGCTTACAATATAGATTTTAAATTACCCGAGCGTAGTAAACCCGCGCCCGGCGTACAGCTTGACCTTGAAGATGAAATTGCCTCCGTTTCCGGAAACGTACAACACAGACCGCAAACGGTAGCGCCTGAAAGGCAAGAAGAGGAGCAGGAAGAAGTATCCCCTACACGCGTAGAGTTTACGGTAAACGACCGATTGGCGAACCGTAAACAGGAGCAGAACATTGTGCTGACGCCGAATCGTTTTGAAGAGAAAGAAGAAGAGGAGATTATACCAGTAAGACCTCCGGTGGAGAACCTAATGAATGCACCAATCATTCTCTCGCCAATAGTAGAGCCTATTGCGGAGCTGGTTTTTGAAGATGTCACTCCTGTTTCACCTGCACATCAGCTGGTTATTGAAAAAACAGAAGAGGAAAAGAAATCTGAAGACCTCGTAGAGCAATTTGGTAATTACGATCCTACGCTCGACTTATCCAGCTATCAGTATCCGCACCTGGAATTACTCGAAAACTACGGTTCTAACAAAATCTCTGTCAATGCAGAGGAATTAGAAGCCAATAAAAATAAGATTGTTCAGACCCTGAACCATTATAATATTGAGATTGATAAGATCAAAGCTACTATTGGTCCGACAGTAACCTTATACGAAATCATCCCTGCACCCGGTGTAAGGATTTCCAAGATTAAAAACCTGGAGGATGATATTGCATTGAGTTTAGCCGCATTGGGTATTCGTATTATAGCCCCGATGCCTGGTAAAGGTACGATCGGTATCGAGGTACCCAATATGCATCCTGAAATGGTTTCTATGCGCAGTATTCTGGCTACCGAGAAGTTCCAGAAAACCGACTACGATCTGCCTATAGCTCTGGGTAAAACTATTTCCAACGAGGTCTATATAGCAGATTTAGCTAAAATGCCCCATTTACTCGTTGCCGGTGCAACCGGTCAGGGTAAATCCGTGGGTATCAACGCCATCCTGGTATCCTTACTTTATAAAAAACATCCTTCCCAGCTTAAATTTGTACTGGTCGATCCTAAAAAGGTGGAGCTTACCCTTTTTAATAAGATAGAGCGCCATTTCCTCGCTAAACTTCCAGGAGAAGCAGATGCGATCATCACCGATACCAAAAAAGTAATCAATACCCTGAACTCACTTTGTATTGAGATGGATCAGCGTTATGATTTACTGAAAGATGCACAGGTGAGGAACCTGAAAGAATACAACGAGAAATTTATCAAGCGTAAGTTAAATCCGAACAACTCACACCGTTTCCTGCCTTATATCGTACTGGTAGTAGATGAGTTTGCCGATTTAATGATGACCGCAGGTAAGGAAGTAGAAACACCAATTGCCCGTCTGGCTCAGCTGGCACGTGCGGTAGGGATACACTTGGTACTCGCTACACAACGTCCATCTGTAAACATCATTACGGGTACAATCAAGGCCAATTTCCCGGCACGTTTAGCCTTCAGGGTATTGTCTAAAATTGATTCACGGACTATCCTGGATAGCGGTGGTGCAGATCAGCTGATTGGTCGCGGGGATATGCTTTTATCCACTGGTAATGACCTGATCAGGCTACAGTGTGCTTTTGTAGACACGCCCGAGGTTGACCGTATTTCTGAATTTATCGGTAATCAGCGCGGGTACGCTGAGGCTTATCAACTTCCTGAATACCTGGATGAAGCGGCAGAGTCGGCCAAAGCAGATTTTGATCCGTCCGACAGGGACAGTATGTTTGAAGATGCTGCACGATTGATCGTTATGCATCAGCAAGGCTCAACCTCACTTATCCAGCGTAAGCTGAAACTGGGATATAACAGGGCAGGAAGAATTATCGATCAGCTGGAAGCTGCAGGAGTGGTAGGACCATTTGAAGGCAGCAAGGCAAGAGAAGTATTACTGCCCGATGATTATGCTTTGGAACAATTCTTGGACAACCTCAAGAAATAAAGCTAATATTACACACATGATGAAGAAGATCCTATTATCACTACTGGTTTTAACCGGCGTGAGTTATACCATATATGCGCAGACAGACGAGAAAGCAAAAGTTATTTTAGCTGAAGTCAGTAAAAAATACCGTTCCTATACCACGGTGAAAACAGACTTTACCTTTACGCTTGACAATAAACAATCGAAAGTAAAAGAAACGCAGCAGGGAACTTTGTATGTGAAAGCAAGTGCAAATAAATATAAAGTAACCATGACCGATCAGGATATGATCAGCGATGGTAAAAGTCAGTGGACCTATCTGAAAAAAGATAAAGAGGTACAGGTTTCCAATGTGGACAATAGCAGTGAATCACTGAACCCGGCTCAGATCTTTACCATTTATGAAAAAGGCTTTAAATACTTGTATATCGGCGAAACTAAAGCAGGAGCGAAGACCTATCAAGTGATAGATCTGTCTCCTACAGATACCAATAAATCATTCTTTAAAATCAGGCTGAGTATTGACAAAGTAGCGAAACGCATTGCCAGTGTGCTCATCTTTGATAAAAATGGCAACAGGTATACCTATACCATCAAAACATTTGTACCGAACGTTAAAGTTCCTGAAACGACCTTTACCTTTGATGCTAAGAAATATCCGGGAGTAGAGGTAGTAGATTTACGATGAAGATAACATTTCTGGGTACAGGGACTTCGCAGGGAATTCCAGTCATCAGCTGCGGTTGTGCAGTCTGTCATTCTGACGATTTTCGTGATAACCGGTTAAGGACTTCTATTTTAATGGAAACAGAGGATCGCACTATCGTTATTGATAGCGGTCCGGATTTCAGGTACCAGATGCTGCGTGCGCGCGTTCATGATCTGGATGCCATTATCTATACCCATGAGCATAAGGATCATATAGCGGGGCTGGATGACATCAGGCCATACAATTACCTGCAGCATAAAGATATTGAAGTGTACGCCACGGTAAGGGTTCAGGAAGCACTCGAAAAGGAATTCTCTTATA
>Ga0247809_1000568_pt1 | contig 16930 bp, 9 predicted proteins | sample UWRJL104311B1_FD_180951 | JGI IMG/M metagenome (GOLD analysis project Ga0247809, IMG submission 180951) | Plant litter microbial communities from Arlington Agricultural Research Station in Wisconsin, United States - UWRJ-L104-311B-1 | ecosystem: Environmental > Terrestrial > Plant litter >...
AGAAGAAGGTGTCGCTACCGTAGGGGTTGGGTTAACCGTGATGGTAAATATTTTTGCTACACCCGGGCACGCAGTTGCTGTAGGGGTAACCGTTACCGTAGCGATAATCGGTGCATTGGTTAGGTTGATCGCTGTGAAGCCTGCAATATTTCCTGTACCTGATCCTGCAAGACCAATTCCAGGCTTATCATTTGTCCAGGTGAATGTTGTTCCAGTGACTTCTTTACCTGCAATTTGTGTAAAGGTAACCGGTGTAGTCATCACATCATTACACACTTCAAAAGAAACAGGTGCAGCTACTGTTGGTGTTGGGTTTACTGTAATCGTAAATGTTTTGGGAGCACCCGGGCATGCTGTTGCTGTAGGAATAACGGTAATCATCGCAATAATTGGTGCATTGGTCAGATTAATCGCCTGGAAGCTTTCGATATCACCAGTCCCCGATCCCGCAAGACCAATACCTGGTTGATCATTTGTCCAGCTAAATGTTGTTCCTGTCACTTCTTTACCTGCAACCTGAGCAAAGGCAACCGGTGTAGTCATCACATCATTACACACTTCAAAAGAAACAGGTGCAGCTACTGTTGGTGTTGGGTTTACTGTAATCGTAAATGTTTTGGGAGCACCCGGGCATGCTGTTGCTGTAGGAATAACGGTAATCGTCGCAATAATTGGTGCGTTGGTCAGATTGATTGCCTTGAAGCTTTCGATATCACCAGTTCCAGATCCCGCAAGACCGATACCTGGTTTATTATTTGTCCAGCTAAATGTTGTTCCTGTCACTTCTTTACCAGCAACCTGCCTAAAAGTAACAGGTGCAGTCATTGCATCATTACACACCTCAACTGAAGCAGGTTTCTCAACTGTTGGTGTTGGGTTCACTGTGATCGTAAATGTTTCTGCCACACCCGGACATGCTGTAGCTGTAGGAATAACAGTGATCGTCGCAATAATTGGAGCGTTGGTCAGGTTGATCGCTTTGAAGCTTGCGATATTACCTGTCCCCAATCCTGCCAGACCTATACCTGGTTGATCATTTGTCCAGCTAAATGTTGTCCCTGTCACTTCCTTACCCGCAATCTGCGAAAAAGTCACCGGTGTAGTCATCGCATCATTACATACTTCCATTGAAGCAGGTTTCTCAACTGTTGGTGTCGGGTTAACCGTGATCGTGAATGTTTTTGCATCACCCGCGCAAGCAGTTGCTGTAGGGATAACGGTAATGGTAGCTACAATTGGAGCATTGGTCAGGTTAATTGCTTTGAAGCTTTCGATATTACCAGTTCCGGATCCTGCAAGGCCTATACTAGGTTTGTCATTTGTCCAACTGAAAATAGTGCCCGTCACCTCTTTACCTATAGTCTGCGTAAAGATTACCGGAGTAGTCATCGCATCATTACATACATCCATTGAAGCAGGTTTCTCAACTGTTGGCGTTGGGTTTACTGTGATTGTAAATGTTTTGGGAGCACCCGGACATGCTGTTGCTGTTGGGATAACGGTAATCGTTGCAATGATTGGTGCACTGGTCAGGTTGATCGCTTTGAAGCTTGCAATATCACCAGTTCCTGATCCAGCCAGACCTATACCTGGTTCATTATTTGTCCAGCTAAATGTTGTTCCTGCTACTTCCTTACCCGCAATCTGCGTAAAAGTTACCGGCGTACTCATCGCATCATTACATACTTCAATTGAAGCTGGTGTTACTACAGTTGGTGTTGGGTTTACCGTAATCGTAAATGTTTCTGCTACACCCGGACATGCTGTAGCTGCAGGAATAACAGTAATCGTAGCAATGATTAGAGCATTAGTTAGGTTGATCGCTTTGAAGCTTTCAATATCACCAGAACCCGATCCTGCAAGACCAATTCCAGGTTTATTATTTGTCCAGCTAAATGTTGTTCCTGTTACTTCCTTACCTGCAACCGGCGTAAAAGTTAAAGTCGTGGTCATCGCATCATTACAAACCTCAATTGAAGCAGGTTTCTCAACTGTTGGTGTTGGATTAACTGTGATCGTAAATGTTTTGGGAGCACCCGGACATGCTGTAGCTGTAGGAATAACAGTAATCGTAGCAATGATTGGTGCGTTGGTCAGATTAATTGCATTGAAGCTTTCGATATTACCAGTTCCTGATCCTGCCAAACCTATACCCGGTTGATCATTTGTCCAGCTAAATGTCGTTCCTGTCACTTCTTTACCAGCAATCTGCGTAAAAGCTACCCTAGTAGTCATCGCATCATTACAGACTTCAATTGAAGCAGGTTTCTCAACTGTTGGTGTTGGGTTTACCGTAATCGTAAATGTTTCTGCTACACCCGGACATGCTGTAGCTGTTGGGATAACTGTAATCGTTGCAATGATTGGAGCGTTGGTCAGATTAATCGCTTTGAAGCTTTCGATATTACCAGTTCCTGATCCCGCAAGACCAATTCCAGGTTTGTTATTTGTCCAGCTGAATGTTGTTCCTGTCACTTCTTTACCCGCAATCTGCGTAAAAGTAACAGGTGCAGTCATTGCATCATTACACACCTCAATTGAAGCAGGTTTCTCAACTGTTGGTGTCGGGTTTACTATGATTGTAAATGTTTTGGGAGCGCCCGGACATGCTGTAGCTGTAGGAATAACAGTAATCGTCGCAATGATTGGGGCATTAGTCAGATTAATTGCATTGAAGCTTGCGATATCACCAGTTCCTGATGCTGCCAGACCAATTCCAGGTTTGTCATTTGTCCAGCTGAATGTTGTTCCTGTCACTTCCTTACCCGCAATCTGCGTAAAAGTAACAGGCGGAGTCATTGCATCATTACACACATCAATTGAAGCAGGTTTCTCCACTGTTGGTGTCGGGTTAACCGTGATCGTGAATGTTTTTGCATCACCCGGGCATGCTGTTGCAGTCGGGATAACGGTAATCGTTGCAATTATTGGAGCATTGGTCAGATTGATTGCTTTGAAGCTTGCAATATTACCAGTTCCTGATCCCGCAAGACCTATACCTGGTTTGTTATTTGTCCAGCTAAATGTTGTTCCTGCTACTTCCTTACCCGCAATCTGCGTAAAAGTTACCGGCGTTGTGGTCGCATCATTACACAGCTCTATTAAAGCAGGTTTTTCAACTGTTGGTGTTGGGTTTACTGTGATAGTAAATGTTTTCACAGCACCCGGGCACGATGTAGCTATCGGGGTAACTGTAATGGTAGCGATAATAGGTGCATTGGTCAGATTAACTGCCTTGAAGCTTTCGATATCCCCAATTCCAGATCCCGCCAGACCAATTCCAGGCTTGTCATTTGTCCAGTTGAAAGTAGTACCGCTCACCTCTTTACCAGCAACCTGCGTAAACGTAACAGGCGAAGTCATCACATCATTACACACCTCAATTGAAGCAGGTTTCTCAACTGTTGGTGTTGGGTTTACTGTGATTGTAAATGTTTTGGGAGCGCCCGGACATGCTGTAGCTGTTGGGATAACGGTAATCGTTGCAATGATTGGTGCGTTGGTCAGATTGATTGCTTTGAAGCTTGCGATATCACCAGTTCCTGATCCAGCCAGACCAATTCCAGGTTTGTCATTTGTCCAGCTAAATGTTGTTCCATTCACGTCCTTACCCGCAACCTGTGTAAAAGTTACAGGCGTAGTCATCGCATCATTACACACCTCAATTGAAGCAGGTTTCTCAACTGTTGGCGTTGGGTTTACTGTGATCGTAAATGTTTTTGCTTCACCCGGGCAACTTGTTGCTACCGGGGTAACGGTAATCGTAGCAATAATTGGTGCGTTGGTCAGATTAATCGCTTTGAAGCTCTCCATATCACCAGTACCCGATCCTGCAAGGCCTATACCTGGTTTATCATTTGTCCAGTTAAATGTTGTTCCTGTTACTTCTTTACCAGCAACCTGCGTAAAGGTTACCCCCGTAGTGTTCGCATCAGTACACACCTCAATTGAAGCAGGTTTCTCAACTGTTGGTGTTGGATTAACTATGATTGTAAATGTTTGGGGAACGCCCGGGCAACTTGTAGCAGTCGGGATAACGGTAATTGTTGCAATGATTGGTGCATTGGTAAGATTAACTGCTTTGAAGCTCTCAATGTCACCAGTCCCAGATCCGGCAAGACCAATACCTGGTTTATCATTTGTCCAGCTGAAAGTAGTACCACTCACCTCTTTACCAGTAACCTGCGTAAAAGTTACAGGAGTAGTCATTGCATCATTACATACCTCAATTGAAGCAGGTTTCTCAACTGTTGGTGTTGGGTTTACTGTGATCGTAAATGTTTTGAAAGCGCCCGGGCAACTTGTTGCAGTCGGGATAACGGTAATCGTCGCAATAATTGGTGCGTTGGTAAGATTAACTGCTTTGAAACTTTCGATATCACCAGTTCCAGATCCCACAAGACCTATACCTGGTTTATTATTTGTCCAGCTGAATGTTGTTCCTGTCACTTCTTTACCAGTAACCTGGGTAAAAGTTACCGGCGTAGTCGTCTTATCATTACATACTTCAAAAGAAGCTGGTGTTGCTACAGTTGGTGTTGGATTTACTGTAATCGTAAATGTTTCTGCATCACCCGGGCATGATGTAGCAATTGGTGTAACCGTAATAGTCGCGATAATTGGCTCATTGGTCAGATTGATCGCTTTAAATGCAGCGATTTCACTCCCTGTACCAGCATTCAGACCAATCTCCGTACGATCGATTGTCCAGCTGAATGTAGTTCCGTTAACCTCTTTACCCGCTACCTGCGCAAAAACAACCTTTGCAGTTGTCACATCATTACAAATTTCAAAAGAAGCAGGTTTCTCCACTGTTGGTTTCGGGTTCACGGTAATCGTAAAAGATTGCTCTTCACCCGGACAGCCATTAGCAGAAGGCGTAACTGTAATTGTTGCAACAACAGGAAATCTTGTTGTATTCGTTGCTGTAAAAGCAGCAATTTCACCACCTGTACCTGCAGTCAGGCCAATTTCAGGATGGTCAATACTCCAGCTATACGTCGTATTTGCCACCGGTCCACTAAATACAACCTTACTAGTTGTTGTGCCATTACAATTTACCTGATCAATCGGTTTAGTTAATTTTGCAGTAGGATTTACAGTGATCGTAAATGTCTCACTACCCGCCACGCAGCCTGTTGCTGAAGACGGGCTGACAGTTATAGTCGCAGTAACTGGTGAATTCGAATTGTTAACTGCTTTGAAACTTCCAATATTACCAGTTCCTGAATCAGCAAGGCCGATAGATGAATCGTTGTTTGTCCAACTATATGTTGTCCCCACAACATTACTTGAGAATTCAACAGTAGTAGAATTTTTATCATTACATAAAACCTGATTATCAGGTTTATTTACCGTTGCCAAGGCTTTTGATGTTATAATACCACTTATCGTAGCGCTAGAACATCCACCGGTAGTGGTGATAGTATAAGGAAACTCTCCAACTTCATTAGGGTTACCTGAAATGGTGATTACACTACCAGAAATATTGCTGTAGACTCCATCCGGTAATGGAGTTATTGTATAACTCACCGCGTTTGAAATCGTATATTTAATTTCATTGATACCAGTATTTACGCAAACAAAAGGGTTTGCATTTCCAGATGTTAATGCGATGGAAGCATCGGGGCTTACAGTTATTTTTCCGGTTAAGCTTGCTATTGTACAGCCTCCGGTAGTAGAAACTGTATAGGAGTATTCACCTGAAAATGCTGCGCTACCATTGATGGTAAATATTTTAGTTGTTGGATTAAAATTGGTAGTGAACGAAGATGGCAGTCCGGATACCGTTACCCCGGTTGCATTGGTAACAGCATAAGTGATTTCAGTAATATTGATATTCTTACAAACCACTTGCGAAATGGTAGACACACCAGAAGTCAGTGTTATTGTAGGATCTGGAATTATTGTAATGTCGGTAGCCCCTGAACTCGCATAACATCCCGAATCATTCGTAAAAACCACCCTATAACTTCCAGCATCAGTGACAGTGTAGGTCGCACCGTTTGCTCCAGTAATTAATACATCATCTTTATACCATTGGTTTCCCGAAGCAGATGAAGAAGTTAGAACTACACTCGAACCGGTACAAAATGAAGTGGCCGAAGCTGTAAAAGTTGGTGCAGCTGGTAATGGATTTTCTGTGATAGTCAAGGTGTTTGAAGGATTACTCTGACAACCTTTTTCACTCAGGACAATTACAGAATAGTTTCCTGGTTCAGTGGCCAAATAAGTCCGCTCATTATAAAGTACACCATTTACCTTAATTGCAGTTCCATTCTTAAACCAAAAGTAACTAGCAGCTTCAGTAGACGTGATCAGCACTCCTCCATTTTGGCAATAGCTTAGTGATGGGGACGTAAGAGTGGGTTTGGTCGGACGTGGATTTACTAAAATTGTTCTGGGGTCTGAAAATGTGGTACATCCATCACTGTTTGTAAATGATACCGTATATTTTCCGGCAACAGTAACTAAATAATCAATTTCTGTAGCTCCAGGAATCAACTCTCCATCTTTATACCATTGATTTCCTGATTCGGCGGAAGAACTAATGCTTAAACTAGTACCCTGACAAAACTCTTCTGAACCAGCAGTAATAGTTGGCTTTGTAGCAGGCGGTCTGACGGTAACCGTACTACTCACTGCCTGCGCTACGCTGCAATGTGTAGAGCTTGCATCAGAAACGCTCGTAATCTTATAAACAAAATCGCCCGAAACTGCCGCCGACTGGTATACAATAGCGCTACTACTACCTGTTGCCGAAGTTACGGTTTGAGGAGTTCCGTTATTGATAGTATACGTGAAAGTATAAGGAGCCGTACCTTTTGATCCTGTAAAAGTCATCGCCACATCAGGACTACCCGGACAAACAGGTGTGGCAGTGGAAAGTGTAGTAGTTGGTAAAGGATTAACTACAAGTCGTGCTGGAGAAGAATAAGCAGGGCAAGTTACACCTTGTGCATTTGATGTTATTAAGACCCTATAATACCATCCATTCTGTCCGACAACTACGTTGTTTATCAAAAGAGTTGCTGTCTGTGCTGTTGAATTGCCAGAAATATTAGTCCAGGTTTTAGTCGAATTTTCAGGCGCTTTCCCATCTGATGAAAATTGCCATTGATAACTGAGCTGTCCTGAACCGCCATCACCTTCCACAGATGTACTAAATGAACTATTTTCACAAACGGGATCGATCACCGGCTGTTTTGTTACCTTTGGTAAGACAGTACTAACCGTTACAGTGGCAGTAGTTGACTCTGCACCATATACATCTAAAAAATTATAGCTAATCGAAGTGGTAGAATTAAATGCAGGATCGGGTTTGAATTCAAGCAGCATTGTAGCCTGATTAAAAAAGAAAGTTCCAATACCAGGCTGAACTATTGTTTGTTCGTAAATACCCTCAGTGGTTGGATCTAAGTCGACCTTTTCTTTATTAGCTTTACCACCTGCGTTCTTTAAATCATCATTCGCAAAGATATCTTTTGAAGTCGTTACTGTATAGTCCTGACAGATGTTAACTATATCATCATTTGCCACTGGTGTTGCTAATTTTGTAGGATCAACCGTAATTTCCAGCCCGCGTATTTCATGATAATTAGTAGCACCACCAGTTGAAGATGCAATCCCATATTTTAAACCCGCCGCCGGAACTGCAGTAGCATAAGGTTCATTCACTATTAAAGGCGTAACAATATTGCCATGTTTTATACTCACATTAATAATCAAACCTCCACCAACCCGCGGCTCCAGATTGATAATTACCCTCCGGTATTCAGGATCGCCCGCAACTGCACCTCTTTTCCCTCCGGCAATCTTAAATGCGTTCGTACCGGTGTTGGTAGGAGCTGACGTAAGATATTTATAATTGTTTGGGTCAGTATTATATCCATTCCCAGCCCCTCTCAGTACAACTCGATCAGGACTAAGCTTCGCTTTTAATAAGCCAGAATTACGTCCCTCATCTTCTGAGGAAAAATTACCATACTCGTCCAGACCTATCCCTAGATAGCCTTTAGAAACCCCATTCAATTTTGTATTTCCATTATTTATTAGCTTCTGGGCATACCCTAGTGAGCCACCGAATGCCCCGATGGTAAAATTAGGTACCGAAGCATCAAATAGAAAAAAGGATATACCATCCGCACCACTTCCTCCGCGTGTAAAATAATCAAACTCAATATGCAAGCCGTACGTACCTGGGAACACAGCATTTGAATAAATATATCCCGTCTGATCACCAAGATTATTGGTCAGTCTTAAATACCCCTCACCGTCAACATCATTAGTTTTTGCTGTATCCAGAGATTTCCCTGCAGTAAGCAGTGCAGTAGGCGTACCTCCAAAAATGACACCAGGAGCCTCAAGCCCACGAAAAGACTCATTATATGGAAACTGCGCAAAAGAGAGAAATGGAAATAAAAACAGGAGAAAAAATACCACCAAAGAAACCGCATAGTACCTAAGTCCTGTAACGCATTCTTTAAACAGACTAAACCATAAAAACGATTTACCTAGTATCGGTATCTTCATATAGAGCGCTCACAAGTAATTCAGAGGACTTTCCCCTTAGTTAATAGTATATTATCCCTCCACAAAATACCAACATTTTATTATTCTTCCGAATTATTGCAGTAAAAATTATCAACAATAAATCCCGTGCCAATTATGAATAACTAATAGTGCACCTACACCTCCTAAATCAACATAATTATTATAATCCGCATTAATAATACAACTAAAACGAATATATCAATTGACCACGCATAGCAAAATATGGTAAAAAAGATAATATACTACCCACAGATCAATATCAAACTGTGTACCAAATACACTTTTAGGGTATTTTATTCCCCACTTAAGCGACTTAATAAAATACAAATTCAGCAATATAAAATATGAACAGAAAATCGGAACACTCACAATAATCTAAAATGAAAATACACCATCAATGAAATACATATATTAAACAAAAGATTAATAAAAACACGTCATAAAGTTAAATATATAGCCTAATATGACGAATGATTCACAAGCTTTGAACGAGAGTATAATGACGGCTTCTCGACCTATAGAAATAAGTTGATCCGAATAGAAGTGAGTCTTTTTCTCTTCAATGACATTTTCTGCATCACCCAGTCTGAAAGACTAACTATACAAAATCGCAGCCTACAGCATATAAATCCAATTATTTTTCTTACATTTGCATTATAACGGAATATCAACACACTATTCTCTTAATACTTACTTGCTAATCAGTCAATTGATTAGATTCAATTTCTCCTGGCTCCCCTACCGTTGTTGCCCGGGATTAAAGTTTTACTCAGGCTGGATCTATCCTAAACACAATATTGTTTGGGAACGCCTTAAGAAACAAGTAATCAGCAGAGAACAGTTATTTTTTAACTAAATAAAGAAATTTATGGCTAAGTCTCAGGCTACCTTCATGAAGAAGCAACTCGAAAAAAACAGACAGAAGAAAAAAGAAGATAAAGAACAACGTAAACAAGAACGTCAGCAGAACTCCACTGGTGGAGATTTAGACAGCATGATGGCTTGGGTTAATGAGTTCGGTGAAATCGTCAACACACCTCCTGAAAAGAAATAAGACATAAAAAAATCCCTGGCTCATATGAACCAGGGATTTTTTTATGCTCGACCTAATCTTACGATCAGCTCTTATATGATTAGTTTTTAGGCTGAACTCTACCAGATTTTCTATCCTGTCCACGGCCAATTAAATAACCGGCACCAGCACCTGCTACACCACCGATAATTGCACCTCTACCTTTCTTTTTATCAATAAGTGCACCACCTAATCCACCAGCACCAGCACCAATTACTGTTCCCAATGCTGCGCTACTCCAACCTTTTTTCTTAGTGGTAGTGGTAGTTGTTGTACTTGAGCTAGAACTCGGCGAAGCCATTCTTGCTGCAGGAGCGTTCTCTGCTGCTCTAGCCTCAGACAACATTAAAATCCTTTTCTCTTCCTGAATCTTAGCTGCCTGCTCTTTCTGAGCAACTTCAACTCTTCTAAAGCTATCTAATCTCAAACTATCCTGTACTTGTTTAACGGCAGCTACTCTTATCGCCTCTTCTTTTTCTGCGTTTCTACATGAAGTAAATGCAACGGCAGCAAATGCGAATAATACAAATATCTTTTTCATCGTGTGTTTATTTTATGTTAGAGAATTAATATATACATAGACATTAGAAAAAATGATGCCAAAATCGAATTCATATTATTAAAAACAATTGTAGCGACTACTACATTATATATATACAACTATATAGGTATGGAAAATCAAGAAACAGAAAACACAAAGAATATGGATAACAACACACCCAAACCATCAGAAAACACTCAAATAGATATTGAAACGGTTACACCGGATACAGAAAAAGATACTCCTGACACCAATATCCCTCCGCATAAACTAACGGAAAAAGAAAAGGATGAACATACAGGCACAGAAAATAGTGACCAGGAAAAAGAGAATAATTCGTCTGTTACACCAGACAATAGTATAGAAACTGTAGCCCCATAGAGCTATTTATCCATTAACGGAGAGCTTCCCCGCTCTTCGTTACTATCACTATCATCATCCTCCCCATCGGGATTATGTGAAATCATGTCATTATCATTATTCAGATAACCATATTTAGAGTCATTTGATGAATGATCTGCATCAAGCCCCAGATTATCGTCTTCATCAAAATGGCTATTTTTATTCCTTTCCTGCCCTGGAGTGTCTTGTAAGCTCTTCATATTATTTTTTGTTAAACCTCTTATCTCAATATCTTATGGTCATAAAGGGACGCCTTAAACCGCCGCTCATGACAAACTGTAAACCGATAAATTAACAAGTTTAAACGCGCAAAGTTTGCACCTATTTATTTATAACAGCAATAATAAGCACTATGGTTTTGGATATTAGTATTCTATTCATTATTTTCACATCGAAATTTATAATAATAATATGCGTACAACAGGAAAAGTTAAATGGTTTAATTCTGCAAAAGGGTTTGGTTTTATAACTCCAGAAGATGGAGGAAAAGATATTTTCGTACATTTTTCTGCGATTGCAGGTGACTCATTCAGAGAACTGAATGAAGGTGACAACGTAGAATTTGAATTGAATGATGGCAAAAAAGGCCCTGAGGCTTCTAATGTAACTGTTCTTTAATACAAAGACTCTATTAAGAATTAAAAGGGGAATGCTTTAGCATTACCCCTTTTTTTATGGAACACAATGAGGATTCCAAATTGAAAGTGCTGAATGATGATAGACAATAAGCAAGAAAATAAAAGGATAAGTGTGCTGGGCTGTGGGTGGTACGGACTGGAACTCGCAAAAAAATTGATAGAAAAAGACTATACAGTCAGCGGCTCCTCAACTTCAACAGATAAATTGACCTTACTAAAACAATTTAATATCAATCCGTTTTTAGTCAATTTTGAAAAAGAACAGGAAACGTATGAACGCGATTTTTTCAGCTGTGATGTATTGCTGATCTGCATCCCACCAAAAAGAAGTACTGGAGAACAAGATAGCTATACTGATAAAATTAGACGAATAGCTGAGATAGCTGATCAATCTGGTGTAAGACAGGTTATTTTCATCAGTTCCACATCAGTATATGGCGACCATAATGATGACGTAACGGAAGAAACTGACACCTCTGCGGATACAGCATCGGGCAAAGCAATAACTAGTGCAGAAAGCCTGCTGCAAAATTGCACAGGATTCACCACGACTGTAATTCGTTTTGGCGGACTTATTGGTCCGGGAAGGGATCCGGGGCGATTTTTTGCAGGCAAAAGAGAAATACCAAATGGCAAGGCACCAGTCAACCTCATCCATTTAGCAGATTGCATAGGTATCACATTGAGCATTCTGGAAAATAAAGCTTTCGGATATATCTTCAATGCCTGCGCACCATCCCACCCTAGCAGGCAGGACTTTTATACCCGCGCAAGTATTGCTTCGGGATTGGCAAAACCAGATTTTATGGATGAGCTGCTCAACTGGAAGAGAATTACAAGTATAAATACAGACAGACTGCTCAACTACCAGTTCATACATAATTTTTATAGTACTGAATAACAGGACCATCTATATAAACCAGATACTATATATTAAATTAGTTAAACAAATATTATTTAAAATGATATCTTGGTATTTGATGGAGTTCCTGGATCAGAACCAAACAATTAACTCCTAAAACAACATAAATAGATGAAACTAACCATTTGGGGAGCAGCGAAACAGGTCACGGGGAGTATGCACCTGCTTGAGCTTGAACATTATAATATATTAATCGACTGCGGACTGGATTATGAAAAGGAGACTTTTCAGGAAGAAAATCAGTATTTCCCATTTGAACCATCGGACATTGATGTTGTTATCCTCACACACGCACATATTGACCATTCAGGGAATCTTCCTACACTGGTAAGGCTTGGCTTTAGAGGGCAAATTTTATGTACGCCACCTACGGCAGATCTCACAGAACTGCTGCTGATGGACTCTGTTAATATCTTCATTAGTAAACAGAATAAACGCGGCAAAGGTAAACGAGCACATGCTGGTCCCAAACCGCTGTACCTGCACAAACATGTAATGGATACAGTGGATCGTTTCGTAACGATCTCTTTTGAAAAAGACTTCAATCTAAAGGATAACGTATCTATTCGCTTTATTCCTGTTGGACACCTGTTAGGTGCCGCAGCAGTGATTTTAACTGTTCAGGAAAATGGAGAAGAGAAAAAAATAGCATTTACTGGTGATATTGGTCGCAAGAATTACCCTGTACTGGTAGATCCGCAGCAAATACCTGAGGTAGATTATCTGATTACAGAATCTACTTATGGCGGCAGATTACACAGTAAGGATAGTACCATCCAGGAGAAACTGGTAGAAACCATTAATGAAACCTGCATTAAATTCCCGGGACGATTGATTATTCCCGCCTTCAGTATCGGCAGGACACAGGCATTGGTCTATTCACTAAATAAAATATTCAGCCAGGGACTCTTACCTCCTGTAAAGATTTTTGTAGATAGTCCTCTGGCCAGTTATGCCACAGATGTCTACCGAAAACACCATCACCTGCTCAATGAAGAATCTCAGGATTTTTACCGCAGCAAAGGGGATGAATTTGAATTTGAAGAACTCTCTTATGTGCAGGACAAAAGGGAAAGCTTGTCGATTTCTAACTACCATGAACCTTGTATCATCATCTCATCCGCGGGTATGCTTGAAGGTGGCCGCATTCAGGATCACCTGTATCATAATATACAAAACTATTATTGCACGATTTTATTTATTGGATATTGCGCTAAAGGAACGCTTGGAAACCGGCTATTAAGGGGAGATCCTATTGTACGTTTAAGACATCGCGATCTGATGGTCTTTGCTACCATTAAACAAACGGATCTACTCAGCGGCCATGGTGATCATGACGATCTGATGAATAATATCATTCATCAGGATCCGCGGAAACTAAAACGAGTATTTCTAGTGCATGGAGAAACCAGGAGTCTGGAGGGATTAGCCAGCTCAATCGCTGAGGCTGGCTTCAATGTAACTATTCCTGAAAAAGGAGAAGTGTTCGAATTATAACGGAACTCCTTAACTTAATTTATACTTCTATTCTGATTAAACCAGAAATCATAAAGTGATTGCATACAAACAATCAGATTATTATATCCGTTCGGTTTAGTCATAAATGCATTTGCACCAATTTCTAATGATGACTTCACATCTTTAGGATCATCAGAAGTTGAAAACAGGATAACAGGAACATATTTGAAAAAAGGAATCTCTTTAATGCGCTTCAAAACATCCAGGCCTGAAAGCCCGGGCAAATTTAAATCGAGTAATATCAGTTTTGGACGATGTTTTTCCTCTGCAAAGCGTTGTAAATGCGCAATTGCGGTATTACCATCCTCCACAATACCTACCGTCAAATCCTCTTTAACCTCCTTCACCGCATATTGCATGATAAATGCAAAATCCGGATCATCCTCTACGTAAAATATATCGGGTGACACTACCATAATTATTTTTTAAATGCTATGTAAAAAACTGTGCCAACTTTCAACTCACTCTCAAACCAAATCCTGGCCTTATGCTTTTCAACAATACGCTTTACGATGGCCAGTCCCACGCCTGTGCCTTCATATTCCTTCACATTATCCATCCTCTTGAATAACTCATACACCTTATCATGGTGATCCACCTCTATCCCGATACCATTATCCGACACCTTATAGATCACTTCATCTCCTGCAATTTTTCCTTCAATCATAACTTCAGGATTTACTGAAGCAGCACTATATTTTACAGCATTGCCGATCAGATTAGTAAACACCTGAGTAATCAACGGCTGAGCTCCCATGATAGTTGGCAACTCTCCCAGTTTCACATTTACATGGGCGGCATTCAAAGAAGAGATCACTTCCCTGCTAATCTCTTCTATCAGATGTCCCATATCTATAGGTTCAAAATCTACCTCAGCCCTACCTACTCTGGCCAATTTTAATATTTCATTGATCAGAAAAGCCATTTTATCTGCACCGGCGACTACCCTTCCCAACATTTTTTTGCCCTGTTCATCAAGGGATTTATTGGTCGCAATAACGAGTTCAGTATAACTTTTTATAGAGGTTAGCGGTGTTCTCAGATCATGAGAAATGGTATAACTAAAGGTATCCAGTTCTTCGTAGGCTTTTTTCAGACGTTCATTAAGTAACCTGATCTCTCCGGCCTTCTTGTTAATTGCAGTGATTATTTTCTCTCTGATTTTTATCACATTTGCAATTTCAGCCTTTCTCCATTTTACCGAAGTATTTTCTACCATTTCAGCAAAGGTTTCGAAAGAATGGCGTGGCGATAAGTTCAATAAACCATCCTCACCTTTAACAGCAGGTTTATTTGGATCTCCGGCCCAGTTAATGGTAGTGATCTGCTCTGGTTTAAACCAAACAATCATTTCTTCCATATCTCTGGAGATAATACTGGCAACAATTCCACTGCCAACAGCTTTATATTCCCTGGCCGCATGATAAACCTCTGGCAAACTATGGGTATAATATATCGTATCATCCATAGTTTTTTTCAGCCATTTAAATAAAGCCCAAAGCTGGTCCTCACCGGGAACAATTCCTTTAGTTGAAATCTGGCCCTCAAATAAAACAGCTACACCAGTAGAACTGATAATATCATTAAGTGTATATTCCTGTGCAGTCAAGGTACTCAGCATATCACCGTCTTTATTCAATGCCAACGTTAGCGCATGAAGAGCTTCCTGATAATTATTCTGCTGGCTTGACTCCTCTTCCTCTTCTCTGTACTCTAATGCGGATGACACAATTTTGCCAATCAGCTTTGCTGCCTCCCTGGCCTTATAATCTATAAACTTAGGGCTGTAATTGTGACAGGCGACTAAGCCCCATAACTCTCCATGAGAAAGCAGGGAAATACTGAAACTGGATTCAACACCCATATTTTTCAGGTATTGTATATGTATAGGGGAGACGGCTCTTAAAACAGAATTTGTCAGATCTAAGGGTTTTTCCTCATTCAGGGTTAAAATTGGAGAACTCAGTGAATTTACATCAGCAATGATCCGTGTAAAATTCAACTTGTATAACTCTCTTGCCTGCTTCGGAATATCAGACGCCGGGTAATGCAAACCATAAAAGGACTCAAGATCATCATTCTTTACCTCAGCGACCACTTCACCATGCCCGTCTTCAAGGAATTTATAAATCATTACCCTGTCATAGTGAATAATATCTCTCACCTCTCTTGCTGTATTTTGTAATAAGGCATTCACATTTTTTCCGGAAAGAATTGCAGATACGGATTTGCCTATCTGATTCTGAATATCATACTCTATGCTGATTGGTTCAAACTCTAATATATATTCAGCACCGGATAAGGATATAATCAAATAATAATGTTTACCGTTAATTTGCAGGGGATATGGATTAATGGTTTCGAAGCTCTGTTGTGCTCCCCCTAATTTAAGTAAAGCTGCAAGCTGAAGATTTGAACTCCCGAATTCATCCAGTTTTTCAAATTCCGCAACAGGTAGTCCGAGCAGACTTTTAACGGGGGAGGATAGAAAACCACTTAAATTCTCACTGATATAGGTAATCAAAAAGGACTCACTGTTTACGACTAACATAAAACCGTGAGATTGTATCTTTCCAGGAATATGGATAGGCTCCCTGTCGCAGTTAGTTAAGTCTACATTATTTATATTCATAGGTATATAGTGCAAAGGTCATTGCAATGCAAAACTATCAGATTTTCTAAATTCTACGCACAATCTTCCGAACTATTTATAATCAGGACTGAAGCTCACAACAATGAAGAATAAAAAACAGCCTAAATACTAATAGAAAAGAAGCTTAAAATTAACCCTAATTTAACTTGAAATGCAAATTTGTATGGTAAACTATACAGTGATTTGAACATTTAAAGGCAAAAGTCAGTAACCTGTATACAGCATCAAAATTAATTAAAACACTCATTACCAATACATTTAACTTTTTTGTTACATAAAACCTGCTTTGGCAGGATTATTACATATAGCTAGACAATCAGTGGAGAACTGATATTTAATATCTAATAACAATTAAGATGAACTCAAAAATTACAAAATCGGCTTTGATATTATCCATGGTAGGATTATCAACCTCTCTATTCGCTCAGGACATGAACTCGGACACGACGAAACGTTTTGATAAAAAAGATTTCCGCACGTGGTCAATCGGACTTAACGGTGGTATGTTAACACACTACACTCCTTTCAACAGCAGAACAAATGGTGATTTCCGCACACCACAAGAAAGCTGGGGTTACGGTGGTTATATTAAGAAACAAGTTTCACCAGGTTTTGGTATCCAGGCTGATTT
>Ga0247809_1000569_pt1 | contig 16919 bp, 10 predicted proteins | sample UWRJL104311B1_FD_180951 | JGI IMG/M metagenome (GOLD analysis project Ga0247809, IMG submission 180951) | Plant litter microbial communities from Arlington Agricultural Research Station in Wisconsin, United States - UWRJ-L104-311B-1 | ecosystem: Environmental > Terrestrial > Plant litter >...
TGTAGATGTTGAATTCGGTACAGGATGTTTGAAAGTAACTCCTGCACACGATATGAATGACAAAACGTTAGGAGAAAAACACAATCTTGAAATTGTTGATATTTTTAATGAAGATGCGACATTAAACAGTTTTGGTTTGCATTATCAGGGAAAAGATCGTTTTGTGGTTCGTACCGAAATTGCAAAAGAATTAGAAAAAACCGGAGCTTTGGCGAAGACCGAAATCCATTTGAATAAAGTAGGAACATCTGAAAGAACCAAAGCGGTAATCGAGCCAAGATTATCAGACCAATGGTTCTTGAAAATGGAAGATTTAGTAAAACCGGCAATTAAATCGGTTTTAGAAACGGGAGAGATTAAATTACACCCAAAACGTTTCGAAAACACTTATGCACACTGGTTAAACAATATCCGTGATTGGAATATCTCTCGCCAATTATGGTGGGGACAACAAATTCCGGCGTATTATTATGGTGATGGAAAAGAAGATTTTGTTGTAGCTGAAAACATTGAAGATGCTTTAGCTTTAGCGAAAGAAAAAACCAACAACCAACAACTAACAACCGACAACCTTAAGCAGGATGTTGATGCATTAGATACATGGTTCTCGTCTTGGTTGTGGCCAATGTCCGTTTTCGGAGGAATAATGGATCCCGAAAGTGCCGATTACAAATATTATTATCCAACAAATGACTTGGTAACTGGTCCGGATATTTTATTTTTCTGGGTTGCGAGAATGATTATTGCGGGATATGAATATGCAGGTGAAAAACCATTTACAAATGTGTATTTAACAGGTTTGGTTCGTGATAAGCAACGTCGTAAAATGTCTAAATCATTAGGAAATTCTCCTGATCCTTTAGATTTGATCGAAAAATTCGGTGCCGATGGTGTTCGTGTAGGATTGCTTTTAAGCGCTTCTGCAGGAAACGATATTATGTTTGATGAAGAATTATGTCTTCAGGGAAAATCATTTACAAACAAAATATGGAATGCCGTTAGATTGATTAAAGGGTGGGAAGTTTCAGAAACAATTTCGCAACCTGAATCATCAAAAGTAGCCATCGAATGGTACGAAGCGAAATTGCAGCAAACTTTAGTTGACATTGAAGATAATTTCGAAAAATACAGAATTTCAGATTCATTAATGGCCATTTATAAATTGGTTTGGGATGATTTCTGTTCCTGGTTTTTAGAGATGATCAAACCGGCGTATCAACAACCAATTGATAAAGCCACTTTTGATAAAGCAATCGAAATGTTAGAAAGCAACTTGAAGTTACTTCACCCATTTATGCCTTTCTTAACCGAAGAAATATGGCATTTAATTGCTGACAGAACTGCTGAAGAAGCTTTAATCGTTTCAACATGGCCAGAATTAAAATCTTTTGATGCAAAATTAATTGCAGATTTTGAAAACTCGATTGAAGTGATTTCAGGAATCAGAACAATTCGTAAAGAAAAGAATATTGCAATGAAAGACAGTATTGAATTAAAAGCAATTAACAGCGAAAAATTCTCTACGTATTTTGATTCTGTAATAACGAAATTAGGAAACGTTTCAGCGTTCGAATATGTTTCTGCTAAAGTAGACGGAGCATTATCTTTCCGTGTAAAATCAAATGAATATTTCATTCCGATTTCAGGAGGAAATATTGATGTTGAAGCTGAAATTTCAAAATTGACTGCAGAGTTGGTTTATACTCAAGGTTTCTTAAAATCAGTTCAGGCAAAATTATCGAATGAGAAATTCGTTGGCGGAGCACCCGAAAAAGTTTTGGCAAATGAAAGACAAAAAGAAGCCGATGCTTTGGCAAAAATTGCTACAATTGAGCAAAGTATTGCTGGTTTGAAATAAGGATTAAATTCTCATTTAATTTATAAATTTATAGACCCGACAGGTTGTAAAAACCTGTCGGGTTTGTTGTTTTTACAAGTATCGTTTTTTCTAAAAAAATAGTTGACTTTTTTTAATTTTTATATCTTAAAAAAATATAATTTTAATACGGTTTTACGCTATTTAAATTTTCTTTTTCAATGAAAAAAATTCTTCTGTTGGCTTTGGTTTTATATCTGTTGCTATCTTGTTCAAATAAAATTGAAAACGTTGAAAAATCCTTTTATTACTGGAAAAGCGATCAGTGGAGTATGTCTTCAAAAGAAATAGCTGTAGTTAAGGATTTGAAAGTTCCTAAAATTTATATTAAATTCTTTGAGGTTGATCATAATGAAAATTACGGAAATTTTCCAATATCAAAGACTAGTTTACGGCTTTATGATCTGGATAGTCTGACAATTGTTCCGACAGTTTATTTAAAGAATGAAATTTTTAAAATCAGCAGTAAGCCAGGTTTGGATACTCTGGCGAATAATATTAATTTTCTAATCAATAAATACTCAAAAGACAAATTTGAAAGGACTAAACCTGTAAAGGAATTTCAAATGGATTGCGATTGGACTTTGACTACAAAAGAAAATTATTTCTATTTTTTGAAAAAACTAAAAGAAATTTCAAAAAAAGAAATTAGTTGTACTTTACGTTTGTATCCTTACAAATATCCCGAAAAAATGGGGATTCCCCCTGTAGATAAAGCTACTTTGATGTGTTATAATTTAGTAAATCCGTTAGAAAATCATTCTAAAAACTCTATTTTAGACGTTGGTGAGCTGGAACTTTATCTCAACAAAAAAAGAAAATATCCTTTGCATTTAGATATTGCGTTGCCTGTATATTCCTGGATGCAGGTTTATCAAAACAATCGGTTTGCCAAAGTTATTTACAATTCGCATAAACAAATATTGAAATCTTTAAAGGAGATAAAACCAATGTGGTATGAAGTAACAAAAGATACGGTTGTAAACGATTTTTATTTAAGGGTGGGAGATAAGATTAAATATGAAAATTTAACTCCCGAAAAAATCGATAAGGCAATTCAGGTAATCAGGAAAAATGTAGTTTTTGATGAGAATACCACAGTCACTTTATTTCATTTAGACGAAGAACAATTAAGCAATTACACCAATGAAGAACTTTCTGGTTTTTATACTAACTTTAGTAAGTAGTACTCTTTTTGCTTGTGGCTTTTATCCTTTTGGAGAAGAAATTCGCTTTTCGTTTTTAAAGCCGGAGACTTTTGGCTATGAATCTTATTCTGAATTTATTTATTCATCCAATTTGTTTTATCCAAATAATGAGGGAGTATATTTAAAAGGTACAATTGATCCAAATGAAGATCTTTGGAAAAAATACTGTAAAAATAAAGTTGCTGTTGAAGCGATAAGAACCGTTTTATTAGAATTTAAGGAAGAAGATATTACGGCAAAAAGTACGAATGAAATGATTCGTTACTTGTATCAGATTAAAAATCTTGAAGCTATTGATTATTTAAAGTTTGCCAAGAGTTGTGAGTTTTTTAATGGAAACTATGAGGATACCTGGGAAAGGAAAGAAAATTATGATATGCCAAAAAGAAAAGATCTTATTGACAAAGCCATACTTCTTTCTAATAAAACAACCAGTAAAGAGTTGAAAAAGAGATACACTTTTCTTGCAATTAGACTGGCCTACTATAATAATGATCTGGAAAAAATAAAAACATTATATGATGGCGTCTTTAAATCTCAAAAAAAAGCGGATATACTTAATTATTGGAGTTTATATTTTAGAACATTAGCAGAAAAAAATAAAGCTTTAGCTAATTTTTATGCCGCTCAGGTTTTTGTAAATGCACCAGATAAACGTTTTATGATTGCCGGAGCTTTCAATACTAAAATCCCTATTGATTCGGTTTTGAAATATGCTAAAACAAATCAGGAAAAAGCAAATGTTTATCTTTTGGCCGGGATTAAAAAAAGTGACCAATCATTGTATTACTTAAAGCAGATTTACAAATACAATCCAAAATTTGATGGATTATCATTTTTGCTGTTAAGGGAAATCAATAAAATTGAGGATTGGGTTTTTACACCTTATTATTCATTGTTCAATCCCTCCGTTTCAGAATTTAACTACTGGTCCGAGGACAAAAACAATTCGATAAAAGACATTTTGCAGCGTGTTGAAAAAGACAGGGCTTATGCAGGCGAAGTATTGCAGTTTATCAAGACTGTAAACCTTAAAAAGATTGACAATCCATTTTTATGGAAAATAAGTAAATCTTATTTGGCATTCGTAACTAAAGACAATAAGGGCTGTTTGAATCAAATTGACATATTGGAAAAAAGCATTTCTCAGACAGATTCGATTTATAACCAAATTAAAATTATAAAAGCTCTCGCCCTAACTGCAAACCAGCAAAAAGATAATGCTTTTATTTTGGATGAAGTAAAACCAATTCTTCTTAAAAATGAAAAGCACAAAAAATTTCTCTTTGCCATTGGAAGAGAGTTAGAGTATAAAGGAAACACGACTGATGCAGCTTTTTTGTATTCTAAGCTTAATGATATACAAAACGATTATGATAATTACAGCACTGCATATTGGAAAACGAATAAAAATAAGAGAAGCAGGTACAATTACACGGATTATTTTTCTGATTACTTCAATTATATAGATTTGATTTATTCTCCGGAGCAAGTAGAAAAAATTGTAGAAGAAATTGAAAACAGTGATCTTGATTTATTTTCTGTTTGGAAACATAGCATTATTAAAAAGGAAGGATCAAAATTGAATGATTTAATCGGAACAAAATACATTCGTCAGAATAATTTAGAAAGTGCGATTACATACTTCAAAAAAATAAATTCTACCGATATACCTAAATATTCCGATTGCTTATGGGAAAGACCGAATTGTTCCGTAGCCGGCTTATTTGATACAAACCCATTTTTTGTTTTAAAATATACACCCCATTTTATTGACCAGAAAAAACATTTTATAGTCAATAAACAAAGCATTACTGAACACCTCATTCTGTATCTCAACAAAGCATCCGATGCTAAGGAAGAAAACAGGGATTATTATTATTTTCTGGCTGCCAATAGCTATCTTAATATGACACAATATGGCAACTCGTGGATGATGCGCCGTTATTACAAAAAGAGTGATTATGATGAATCACCTTATGAGGATGAAAAGGAGTATTATCAATGTGATTTGGCCAAGAAATATTATCTTTTGGCTCTTGAACATGCAAAAAACAACAATTTTAAAGCCTTGTGCCTGAGGATGGCAGGAAGATGTGAAAAGAATAAACTACAGTATCAATATCAATACGATTATAATGATAAAATTGAAGATTATGATGCATTTTTATGGGATAAAAACAAATATTATCAGGATTTAAAATCGAATTACGCAGATGATTACGAATATTTAATTTCTGATTGCAGTGCATTCGAAGAATATTTCAAAGCCAGAAGATAAAAAAATCCCGATACTATATTTCTACAGTATTGGGATTTTTTTGAGATAATATTTTATTCGTTTTTTCTACTTCTCAAAACCAAAAACAGAGGATAAGAAACCAAAGTAATTCCAAGAATAATGATAAAGCTTACAGGATCGCTGTAAATAAATCCAGCCAACAATGCAATCGAAGCTATAATAGCAATAATGGTTGTCCACGGATACCAAACTGAACGATAGGGCCTTGGTAAATCAGGTTCTGTAACTCTTAATTTTAAAAGAGAAAAATAAGCCAGTCCCCAAACTATGATGGAAGTAAAGGCTGCGAAGGAAAATAATACTTCAAACGAACCAATACAAATCAGGAATAAACTAAACAATGACGAAACCAGAAGTGCTACGATGGGAGTTCCGCCTTTATTTACCATTGTTCCTTTTTGAATAAAAAAACCATCACGGCTCAATCCGTACAAGATTCTTGGCGGAATCATCATAAAGGCATTCAAAATACTGATTAATGAAAAAATTGAAATAACTGTTACTATGATGGCTCCGTTTTTTCCAAAAATAACATTGGCAACATCAGCTGCAGCCAGATTAGATTTTGAAATAGATTCAACTGATAAAACATGAAAAAAGGCGACATTTAATAATACATAAATTGCAATTACAAGTAGTACACCGCTAAACAATGACTTCGGAATGTTTTTACCCGGATCATCATTTTCTTCCGCAAAGAAACAAACACTGTTCCATCCATTATAAGTTCCGATGATTAATTGAAGCGATTTGAAAAACCCGAATAACAAACCAATCTGAAAGAACGCATTATCTTTTTGAACTGTGGGTAATTGTATTCCGGAAAACATAAAACAGGCAATAACCAGAGCCACAAAACAGATAACTTTCAGGAAACTGGTAATCTGCTGGATGGCACTTCCGTTTTTTACTCCACTCAGGTGAAGTATAACAAATGCAAGTAATAATGAAATAGCAATTACTGTCGAAAAACTCGCAAGACCAGGAAATAGAATAACAATATATTCGCTGATTACGATACAATAAAAAGCTGGCGGAATAGCATTGGTAATGTAATCAAACCAGCCCGACAAGAAACCGGCATAATTACCAAAAGCCCTTTTAATATAATTGTAAGACCCTCCGGCTTTTGGCAGCATTGTAGCAAGTTCAGCATATGAGTTGGCACCAATTAAAACAAACAATCCTCCAAAAAGCCAGGAAGCAATTATAAGCCAGTAGTTGCCTAACATTTCGGCAATTGTTCCGGGAGTACGCAAAATTCCAACACCAATGGTTCCTCCAATTAATACGGCAATGTTAAAACTTAGGCCTAAAGTTTTTTTTAATTGATTGTTTTTTGAATCACTCATTTATGGATTTTTTGGTTTTGAAGGAATTAATTTTAAGTCTGTAAAAGTAACTATTATTTTAAGACTCCGTTTAAAATACAAAACCTCATTTAGCTGGATAAATGAGGTTTTGTATTTGTTATTTTTTATTGATTTTTTGTGCCATTCCTTCCCAGTGTGCAGCGAGATCATCATAATTAACAGGGGTTGAAGGTTTCTGATTTGGCAATCTGCCGGATTCAAATGCCCTGACGAGAATGGTTTCAATTAAGTAATCTTCATTGACTTCATACGGTTTATATTCTCTTTTCAGGCTGATATCAAACATATTAGCAGTGGTGTTGGACACAAACGCTTTAAAGCCGCTTTTTAAGGTTTTTACCAGTTCATAGGACGTAATTCCGGTTTGTCGATGAATCAGTTTGACTAGGATTTGTCCTTGTTTACGGGAGAGTTTTTTAAGTCTGGCCTCAAACTCATTATTCAGATAATCTTCAACGATTTTAAAATATTTTTTCTTTTCACGACTTGTTTTTAAGCGTGCCATTCCGTTATTTAATGCCGTAAGCCTGTCTGCAGCAAGTCTTGCATAGGGATACACTTTATATACCCTGTTCTGAAGAATCATGAATTGCTTCTGGGCTTCGGGATCTAATTTTTCTTTAGAAATAATAATTTCGGGTAATTCAATTGTGTCATTCAGAATTGAATCATTTTCAGTAAGCGTGTAGCCCATCTCAGAATTATTTTTCGGTGTTATCTGTGCCTTACCAGCAATAGAAATTAAAAGAAAAAATAAAATGCAAATTGTAAATCTCATGGAATATTAATTTTTTTAGTAAAACTATACATTTTATATACACAATTGTAAGAACAAAATTATCAATTCAAATGATAATCGGATTAGTAAAAAAAAATAAAATGTAATTCATTTTTACTGCTCCCTAATCTTATATATGCAGACCAATCAGTATAAACAGACACGCAAATATAAGATGTATTCCAATAAATAAGACGTGATAAGTTTAGTTCTGTTTATAATAATAATCTTTTTTCAATTATAGCAAAAATGTTGCCATTAAAAAATTACAGCAATATAACAAAGGATTTGTAATTTAGTAAAAATGACTTACCTTCACATTGTATAAAACTAAAGTAGTTCGGGTGTTAGCAGAAGATTCAGTATTTAATTATCCATTTTTAAAAAATGGCGGAGAGTTAGGAAAAACCATAAGAAAATTTGACTGGTCAGTTACTTCAATAGGAGTTTTAAGCTCCTGGCCTCAGAATCTTACTACTACTGTGGGAATTATGCTCGCTTCTAAAATCCCTATGTTTCTTGTTTGGGGATCTGATAAAATTATTTTGAATAATGATTCTTTTGGTTCATTATTGCATAGAATCGGAACAAAACCAGAAATTTTAGGGAAATCAATTACTCAGGTTTTTAGTGATGACTGGGAAGTAGTTGTTGAATCAATAAAAGAGATATTAGAGAATGACAAAACATTTTCAGAACATCAAATTATTCTTAATCAGGATCTTCAAAATAGTTCCCTAAATATTGATTACTGTCCAATAGTTGGATTGCAGGGTACAACAGAAGGAGTTCTGATTACTTGTACTGCTATTGCCACTGATACTATAATAAACCAACAAAAAGCCGAGCAAAACCAAAGAGTGATTAGTGCTATGTTTGAACAGTCATCTGTTGCCATAGCTACAATTAGCGGTGAAGATTTAGTTTTTCAAAGTGCCAATAGTTTTTATGGTGAACTTGTAGGACGTCTTCCAACCGACATTATAGGCAAACCGCTATTGGAGGCGTTGCCTGAAATAAAAGGGCAGGGTTTTGATAAACTATTAAAAGATGTTATTAGTACCGAAAAACCTTTTATTGCCAAAGAGGTTGAGGTGCAGCTCTTGCGTGATGATAAACTTCAGGATGTTTATGTTGATCTTACCTATCAAATCAACCGTAGTACAATCGAAAATGAAACTTCTGTATTGGTCATAGCTACCGATGTAACACAACAAGTGCTTAGCCGGCGTAAGGTTGAGGAAAGTGAAAGCAGGTTGCAGGACTTAATTGCTGCAGCGCCTGCAGGTATCGGTTTATTTGTGGGACGAGACCTCATTATCGAGCATCCAAACCAAACTTTTATAGATATTGTGGGCAAAGGTCCTGGTGTCAAAGGCCTTCCTTTGAGGGAAGCAATGCCAGAGCTTATAACAGAAGGACAGGAATATCTTAAAATTCTTGATGATATATTTACAACCGGTGTACCTTTTATTTCACCGGCTTCACTGGTGAAAATCGTGCAAAATGGTGTACTGAATGATAATTATTATAATATATCTTATACGCCCTTACGTAATAATACTGGTGAAATTTATGCCATTTTAGATATTGCCATCGATGTGACTGCACAAGTAGTAGCACAACAGGCTATGGAGCAGAGTGAAGCCCATTTGCAATTGCTAAGGGATACTGTACCGGCCATGATTTTTTATCTGGATGAAAGTCAGAGATACCGTTCTTATAATACTGTTTTTATGGATTGGTTTTCGGTTGGTAAAGAAGAGGCTATAGGCAAAACAGTGCTTGAATTTCTTGGAGAAGCCGCATACGAAAAAACATTGCCTCACCTTAAAGTTGCTTATGGCGGTGAACAGGAAAAGTATGAAATGTTTGCTCCTTCGAAAATGGGAGTGGAAAGATGGTTAAGTATTGTATACACGCCACATAAAAATACTGAAGGAAAAGTTATTGGAATTATAGTTCACGCAACTGATATTACAAAGACTAAGAAGGATGAAAAGACCTTGCTTGATTCTATAAATAAATTAGAGCTGGCAGAACAGTCCCTCTTAAATGCGGTAGAATTGGCTCAGTTGGGTACGTGGACAATGGACTTTGCCACAGGTATTACAAAAATGTCACAGCGTCATGTTGATATGTTTGGAATGAGTGGGACAGAAGTTACATCAGATGAAGCTGTTTCTGTTATTGAAGAGTCAGATAGAAATCATGTAGTAGAAGCACTTATTGCGGCTCAACAACCTGGTTTAGATGGAAGATTTGATTCTGAATACAAAATAATTAACCCATCGACGGGTCGATTACAAATAATTCATGCTGTTGGACAGACTTACTTTGACACTGAAGGAAAAGCAATTTCGATTTCAGGTACTGCACAGGATATTACGATACAACGAGAGCTGCAATTGGAACTTGAAAATCAGGTAGAGCTCAGAACTAAAGAGCTGGCAAAAGTTTTAGAAGAATTACAAGGGTCTAATAATGAACTCAATCAAACCAATGAAGCATTATTACATTCGAATCAGGAACTTGCGCAGTTTGCTTATGTAGCAAGTCATGACCTGCAGGAACCATTAAGAAAAATACGCATTTTTACAGGTATCCTTGCAGAGGGTCGCTCTCACTTGAAGCAGGAGGAAATCATAACCAAAATAAATAAATCAGCAGGACGGATGAGTCAGTTAATTGATGATTTACTGGCTTTTTCACGTCTTACAAAACCGGAAAAAACGACAGAATTTGTTGATATAGCTATGGTGTTACAAAATGTATGGGTCGATTTTGAATTGGCAGTACAGGAAAAAAATGCTAAAATAGTTATTGAAAAATTGCCAATTGTGAAAGCTGTTGGACTTCAGATGAACCAGCTTTTTTATAACCTTGTGAGTAATTCTTTAAAATTTACAAATCCTGAAGTTGAGCCTAGAATTACCGTAAGTTCTACTGTTGTATCTCACGAATATCTGGCAGGATATACCAGTTCACCATTGTTAGAAACCAATTATCATCATATAGTGTTTAGTGATAATGGAATAGGGTTTGAAAAAGATTATGAGAATCGCATTTTTGAAATTTTCAAACGTCTTCATACACAAAACATTTATCCGGGTTCAGGAATTGGACTCGCGCTATGCAAAAGGATAATATTAAATCACCATGGAGTGTTATTCGCCGAGTCAGAGCCTGGCAAAGGAAGTTCGTTTCATATTTTCCTTCCGGCTGTCCCTTTGGAAATATGATTTCATGCTGAAATTATACTTTTTTCAATAAATTATTGCATCAAAAATAAGCTGTCAGATGCTTTAGCATTACTTTCTTCAGTCGAAGAAGTATGAAAACTACTTTTGTATCTTTGCTTTTTTAAGATTTCACAGATTGAGTTTGATGTGAAAAGCAAAAAGAATTTCGGTTTTAAATAAAAACAAAACATTACTAAAGTTATAAATTAGCAAAAAAATATTTTATGAGCACAAAATCTATCTTAAATGATACCTCAATTACTTTCCTGGAAAGTTACCTAAATAATGCTTCACCAACCGGTTATGAAAGTGAAGGACAAAAACTTTGGATGGATTACCTAAAACCTTATGTAGATACTTTTATTACCGATACTTATGGCACTGCAGTTGGAGTTATCAATCCTGATGCACCTTTTAAAGTGGTGATTGAAGGTCATGCTGATGAAATTTCCTGGTATGTAAATTATATTACAGATGATGGATTGCTATATGTAATCAGAAACGGAGGTTCAGATCACCAGATTGCACCCTCAAAAAGGGTTAATATCCATACAAAAAAAGGAATCGTAAAAGGTGTTTTTGGATGGCCGGCAATTCACACTCGTTTACGTGATAAGGAAGAAATTCCGAAATTAAGCAACATTTTTATTGATTTAGGCTGCGAAACCAAAGAGCAGGTTTTAGAAAAAGGTGTTCACGTAGGTTGTGTGATAACATATCCTGATGAGTTTATGATTTTGAATGAAAATAAATTCGTCTGCCGTGCCATTGATAACAGAATGGGCGGTTTCATGATTGCCGAAGTAGCCCGTTTACTGAAAGAAAACAATAAAACACTACCGTTTGGGTTGTACGTAGTAAACTCGGTTCAGGAGGAAATTGGTCTGCGTGGTGCCGAAATGATTGCGCAAACGATTAAACCAAATGTTGCTATCATTACAGATGTTTGCCATGATACAACAACACCAATGATTGATAAAAAAGTAGAAGGGGATTTAAAGATGGGTAAAGGGCCTGTAATTGCTTATGCACCTGCCGTTCAAAATAAACTGCGTGATTTAATCGTTGATACAGCTGAAGAAAATAACATTCCGTTTCAGCGTCACGCCACTTCAAGAGCGACGGGAACTGATACTGATGCATTTGCTTACAGTAATGGCGGTGTGGCTTCAGCATTAATTTCTTTGCCTTTGCGTTACATGCATACAACTGTTGAAATGGTTCAGAGAGAAGATGTTGAAAATGTGATTCAGTTGATTTATGAAACATTATTGAAAATTGAAAACAATGAAACTTTTTCTTATTTCAAATAATAGATAATTTGAAACGTTAACTTGGTTGTGTTGATTTTGGAACTTTAAAAGAAATTTTATTAAAAAGAATGAATGAAAAGAATTATATTGATTTTAATTATGATGCTCTCAATTTTCATTTATTCACAAGAATCAAAAGAAAATAATTGGGCCATAAAAATTAATGCAATTCAATTAAGTGATTTTGCTTCATTTCCAACTTTACAATTGTCTGTTGAAAGAAAAATAAACTATTATTCAAGTTTGAATATTGAAATTGGTTATCAACTTTATGACGTTTCAGCTGCTGATACCATTTTTTTAAAACCAAAAGGATTTAAAACTAATATAGAAGGACGAATTTATCTGCAAAAGCTGTTTAACTCCAGAGTTAAAACTAAACGGAATGAATTGTACGCGGGTATTCAGGTATTTTATAGGGAGAATCAAACAAATAACTTTATGAGATATGTTGTGATTGATCCAATAAATCTAAATGAATATGTGGATGATTTTGGAGTTAAAAAAACTGCTAAAGGGATAAACTTAACTTTTGGTGACCAAATTTCAGTTTCAAAAAAAGTTCTTTTAGAGCCATTTATAGTATTGGGTTATATGAATAGAAAAATAATCAATACCAATCTTGAGTATGATGAGAGCAAACATTCTTTCAGTATGAATCATGCGTTTTTGCTGGGTAACAATTTAGAAAGTGGTTCAGGAAATATGTTCAATTTTGGACTTGGTTTCAGGGTTGGATATAGATTTTAATAAAACTGAATAATAAAAACAAGCATGAAAATTCTACTGCTCGAAGACGATTTTACTTTATCCAAAGAAATAGCTGTATTCTTTGCTTCAAAAGAATTCGAGTGTGTTCCTTATTATGACGGTGCATTTTTGCTAAGGAAATATTTTCCGTATGAATATGATTTAATCATTCTCGATATCAATGTTCCCGGAATAAACGGAATCGAAGTATGTAAAAAAATCCGCGAAGTTGATAAAAAAACACCTATCATCATGTTGACCGCTTTTAGCGAAATTGAAGACAAACTGGTTTCTTTTGATAATGGTGCCGATGATTATCTGGTGAAACCTTTTCATTTTGATGAACTATATGCCCGAATTTTATCTCTTTTAAGGCGAAAAGAAATTCCACAGCAAGCAGAAAAAAAGATAATTATTCAGGATTTGGAAATTTTGGAAGACGATATGAAAGTTTTTCGCTCAGGTGAAGAAATCAAACTCACTCCAAAAGAGTTTAAACTGATTTTAATTTTGGCTCAAGCCAAAGGAAAAGTGCTTTCTAAACAATTTATTGCAGAAAAACTCTGGGATTATCACATTGAAACCAATCAAAATACGATAGAGGTCTACATTAATTTTCTTCGAAAAAAAATAGATAAAGATCACGAAACCAAACTGATTCGGACCAAAATTGGTTACGGATATTATCTAAGCGATAAAGAATGACTTTAAAAAACCGAATATCACTCGTTGTAAGTTTACTTTTTACAATCCTGTTCGGGTTGGCATCTACTGTGATATTTGTTTTGTATTCTAATTTTAGGAAAGAAGAATTCCGTGAGCGATTAGAAATAAAAGCACTTTCAAACATTAAGCTTTTGGTAAACGTTAAACAATTAGACGATCAGCTTTTGAAAATGATTGACCAGAATTCTATCAATAAGTTATACGATGAAAAAACGCTGGTGTTTGATTCCAATTACAAATTAATTTACAGCAGTATTGATGATGCAAAAATCAATTGGTCAATCGATGATTTAAAATATCTTAAAAAGCATAAGACTTTTTTTAAGCAACAAGGAAATTATGAAGTTTACGGAGTTTTTTATGATACAAATGATAAGGATTTTTATGCCCTGATATCGGCAACAGATGATTATGGCAAACGAAAACTACTGTTTTTAAGATACACCTTGATTATATCGTACATCTTTTTTACTTGTATTTGCTGGGTTTTAACTTCTTTCATGGTTAAAAAAGCCATGAGTCCGCTGCGTATTTTCCATCAAAAAATAAAAAACATCAACGAAAATAATCTGGACACTCGCATTGCCTCAGAAAGCAATAAAAACGAAGTGGATCTGATTGCGAATGAGTTTAATTTTATGATGGACCGGATTGAGATTTCCTATCAAAAACAAAAAGAATTCACAGCACATGCATCTCACGAGCTTAGAACCCCTCTCTCCAGAATTACTTCGCAAATTGAAAATACAATTTCAGATTCTTCAACTTCTGATAAAGGAAAAAGCTTTTTAAGAACAATTTTATCCGATGTCAATCAGTTAACCGAATTGATTACTTCTTTGTTGGTACTTTCAAAAATAGACAACAATAATCAGGAAAACGATGAAGTGCATCGTATGGATGAAATTCTGTTTTCGGCAATCGAGAGCGTAAATAAAAGCTTTCCGGATTTTGTAATTCTTTTTGATATGGAAGAAAGCGACAATTTGGATACGGCTTTAGAAATTAAAGGAAATAAAAATTTACTGGAAATTGCCTTAAGTAATGTTTTAAAAAATGCCTGTGCCTATTCAGACAATAAACAGGCGGAAGTAAAAATAAGTACTCAGGAAAATCAACTTATTATTTCTGTTTTAAATACAGGAAAAATCCTTAGTGAAACAGAACAAAAAAATCTGTTTCAGCCTTTCATGCGTGGAAAAAATTCAAAAGGAACTTCCGGTTTCGGATTAGGATTACGAATAGTCAATCGTATTTTAACGCTTCATAAGGCTCAAATTAGCTATAGCACTCCAAAAGAAAACACGAATCTGTTTCAATTGATTTTTCATTAAAAAAGAATAAAAGATCTTGCTTAAAAACATTTTTAAGTTCTTTTTAAGTTGCATCTTAAGGCGTCTTAAAGTCTCGTCATAGCATCTTTGTATCAAATAAAAATGATACAATGAAAAAGTTATTTGCATTATTCCTGCTGATTACCACCAGTCAGATGGTTTTGGCTCAAAAAACAATCACTTTAGAAGACTGTGAAAGTCAGTTTTTACAGAACAACCTTTTTTTGCTGGCTTCACATTACAACGTTGATGCCTCAAAAGCACTCACTATTCAGGCTCGTATTTGGGAAAATCCAATGATTACAGCAGAATTGAACGCCTATAATCCGGATCGTGATAAATATTTTGATATTGGAAAACAAGGTCAAAAAGTATTTGGTATCGAGCAGCTGATTTATCTGGGCGGAAAAAAACGCAACGAAATAAAATTGGCAAAAACCAATGAGCAGCTGGCAGAACTGCAATTTAACGATTTGCTTAGAACCCTGAAACTGCAATTGCGCAAAAGTTTTTACACAGTTTACTACAACACTAAAAGTCTGGAAACTACTGACAAACAGCTGGCACATATTGAGGATTTGATTAATTCCTATTCAGTTCAGGCGCAGAAAGGAAATATTCCCTTAAAAGATGTTGTGCGTTTGCAATCACTTTATCTGAATTTTAAAAATGACCGATTGGAAGTCATAAATGATAATATCGCGGAACAGGCCAACTTGAAACTGCTTTTGAATGCAACTGAAGAAATTGTTCCAAATGTTTCAAAAGAGGAATTCAATAAATATTTAAAAACGATTGATTTTGACTTAAAATCTTTTGAAAACGAAGCCATTGCTAACCGACCTGATTATTTAGCAAGACAAAAAGAAATTGATGCCAATGAACTGAATGTAAAATGGCAGAAATCGCTTTCTGTTCCTGATATTACTTTAGGGGCGAAATACGATCAGCGAAGCGGTGCTTTTAATAATGAAGCAAATCTAACCGTTGGAATTCCGTTACCGCTTTGGAATCAAAACAAAGGAAATATCAAATATGCCCAGACCATTTTGGCTCAATCTAAGGTTGAAAAACAAAATTTTGATCTGCAGTTACAAAACGAAATTACCTCTGCCTGGAATAAATGGGAGGAATCAAGAAAGAATTATGTGGTTGTAAAACCAAATGTAAATTCAGATTTCGAAGCAGTTTACAACGGGATTCTGACGAATTTCCAGAAAAGGAATATCAGTTTGCTGGAATTCACAGATTTTATGGAAAGCTACAATCAGGTAAATATCCAGGTAAATGAATTGAAGAAAAAACTGGCGCTGTCTGCCGAAGAATTAAACAGTACAATCAATAAGGACTTATTTTAAAAACAAATAAAATGAAACATAAACTAATTATAGGAATTGCAATTGTGAGTTTATCCATCGCAGGCTGTAAAAATGATGTAGAAAATCCACATACGAATATCACTTTTGCATTAAGCGACAACATGCTGAAAACGACAACAACAGCAGTTGCACAGACACAGCCTGTAAAAAACGAATTGAGTTTTTACGGGAAAATCATGGCCGACAATAATAAAATGATTGATGTTTATCCACTTGTGGGTGGAAACGTAATCAAAGTAAATGTGGAGCTTGGAGATTATGTGAAAAAAGGGCAAATTTTGGCGACTATAAAAAGTACGGATATTGCCGATTTCGAAAAACAGTCTTTGGATGCCAAAAGCGATTTACTGGTTGCCAAAAACAGTTTGAAGGTTGCCCAGGAATTATTTGACGGAAAATTAAATTCGGAAAGTGATGTACTTCAGGCAAAATCTGAAGTGAACAAAGCGCAATCTCAGTTAAGCAAAGTTCAGGAAACCTATAAAATCTATAACATCAAAGCGGGTTCTATTTACGAAGTAACAGCTCCAATTAGCGGTTTTATCATTCAGAAAAGCATCAATCAGGACATGCTTTTGCGTAACGACCGTTCTGAAAATATCTTTGATATTGCTGAAATCAGTGAAGTCTGGGCAATG